>OGJH01000029.1_pt1 | contig 159106 bp, 151 predicted proteins | sample 1572021 | NCBI WGS metagenome assembly OGJH01 (sample SAMEA2582098, study PRJEB24529) | metagenome | biome: Human gut stool | place: China | collected 2011
ACGGTAAGGACGGAGCAAACGGAAAAACGCCGGAGTTCCGCGTGAACGAAAACACCCTGCAGTGGCGTTATGCCGGCGATGAAATATGGCTGAACCTTTACGATCTTTCGGCTTTGAAAGGTCTTGACGGCAGAGACGGCGCTGACGGTAAGGACGGCGTTGACGGCAAGGACGGAACAAACGGACAAAACGGCTCTGACGGTGCGGACGGCAACACCCCGTTCATCGGCGAGAACGGCAACTGGTGGATCGGAACTACCGATACGGGAGTGAAAGCCGCAGGTGTTGACGGAGAAAAAGGAGATAAAGGCGACATCGGCGATAAAGGTGACAAAGGCGACAAGGGAGATAAAGGCGACAAGGGCGACGCCGGTCAGAACGGCGGCTGTTCGGGGTATTTTCATGCAAAAGCGTCAATAGGGACGGCTCTTCTTCAAAACCATGCCGCAAGATTTGAATTTACCACAAAAATAAACAAAGGCGGTTTGATTTCAGCTTCCGCAAATGAAATTACACTGAAAAAGGGACATATATACAATATCACCATAAGCGGCTCTCTGGGAGTCAGCTCAAACGCTTCCGATAACAGCGGTTTTTATGGCATCCAAATGACAGACAGCAGTGAGGATGCAGATTTTTGCAGGAATATTACACGCATAAAAAGAGATGGAACAAAACTTCCGTATAGTAACGACTATCATTTCTTTAACTTCAACAGAATGTATGACGCATCAGCCAGAGATATAACATTGAAATTTTTATTTGAGCAATCGGAATATAATACACTTCTTGAGGGGTTCAGCGGCACCATTGCAATCACCGCTCTTGACTGAGCCGACATATACGAAAACGGAGGTAACGCAACATGAAAAAACGAATACTCAGCATCCTGCTCACCCTTTGCATGGTGCTATGCCTTGTGCCGACAACAGTATCGGCAGCGGAGACCGGCGCGATGGATAGTATCCCCGCAAAATTTGATGTGGAGATCGATCTTTGCGGCAGAACAAGCGACATCAACATCAAGGATAGCAAGACATACTATATCTATTCGTCCTCAAGCGATCCGGACTTTGTCTGGACCAAGAAGATCCAGATCAACGGAAAGAAGGCGGCGCCGCACATCTTCCTGGATAACGTGAATATTCAGGTGAAGGAGAACGCCAAGACGCCGGCCATCGAGCTGCATGGAAAGGCGTCGGCGTATCTGTACTTTATCAACCGGGACAGTAAGCTGACGGGAGGCGGCGGCCGCGCGGCTATCCAGAAAAACCGCAGCGAAGGACAGCTGTGCGTACAGGTGATGCGCGGTACCACCGTGACGTGTCAGGGCGGCTATTCCGGCGCGGGCATCGGCGGCAGCTATGCCATCCGGTATTTTGGGACCACCTATTACAACATTGATATGTACGGTCACGGCGTGAATATGCACTTCGGCTCGCAGACGAACCCCTCGCTTTGGAGCGGTACCATCATCGCCAAGGGCGGCAAATACAGCGCGGGCATCGGCGGCGGCAGAAACGGCAGCGGCGAGAAGCTGTATTTCTACTCCGGTAAAATCGAGGCGACGGGAGGCGAAATGGGTGCCGGCATCGGCGGCAGCTACGAAGGCCGCGGCCGCGATATCTACATCTACGGCGGCGATATTTCCGCCACCGGCGGCACGGCAGGAGCCGGTATCGGCGGAGGCTGCTGGACATCGGAGCAGGACATGGATGGCGACACCGCAGCCTATAATATCAACATTTACGGCGGCAAGGTCTACGCCTGCGGCAGCTACAACGGCGCGGGCATCGGCGGCGGTCAGTTCGTCCCGGCGCGCGATATCACCATCACCGGCGGCGAGGTGAACGCGCACGGCGCATACGGCGCGGCCATCGGCGGCGGACGCTGGTGTCACGGTCAGAATATCACCGTGACGGACGCGAAGCTGAAGCTTACAACAGGCTATAATCAATTTGGCTCGAACGCGGCAGCTATGGGCTACGGCGATCTTGTATACTCAAGCAAGGTATACAGCACAGTGCTAAGATATATAGGAGATTTTGTCAGAAACCCCCTGCCCGAAGACTACAAGTCCATCAAAATAGGCTCATACAATGGAAAGCTGATAAAGCTGAAGGTTGAGGCGCAAGCCATCAACCGCAACGATGATTTTACTTTCTTCTGGAATCTGTATGATATTCTGATTCCCAACGAGAACGGGCGCATCGACGTGCAGCTGCTGACGCTGCCGTACGTGAAGAACTACGGCTGGGCGATCAACGCAATGGAACTGGAGCTGATCGACGACCCCTGCAACGGGAATCACGACTTCGGCTGGGTCGATCGGCAGTCGTGCCACGTCTGGGCATGCCGGAATATGAAATGTCAGGCGCGTGACCCGGTGGCACCGGAGTCCGCAAGTAACGGCAAGCACGCATCCAGCGGCTGGAACACGGAAAAGCACCGGCTGCTCTGCGATGTGTGCGGCCATGTGATGGAAACGGACACGAAGGCGCCGGTGCTGGAGGTGCTGAAGGACGGCGAGATCTATACCGCCGAGGATGTCCGCGATGAAAAAACGCTTGAGGGAAAGCCGGGCGCGTACACCTTCACCGTCAGCGATCCGGCGGCATCGGGAGAGGCGTCCTCCGGTATCAAGTCGGTGACCATCAACGGTGTGGAGCAGACAGTTGGCTCTACCTATTCTCTTCCCGCACCCGACGGCGGCAACAATGACGCGGGAGCGGAATATACCGTCGTGGCGACAGACAACGCGGGCAACCGGACCACGGCAACGGTGACGGTCTACCGGCGGCACCGGGTGCAGGTGATAAGTCCGGATAGAAGCAAGACGTATGTGGATAAGCTGCTGGCGCACAATGAGTATCTGATCCTCACGATGAAGCTGCCGGAGGATGCGGCGGTAAAGCTGACCGATGAGACGGATGGGACGGAGATCCCATACAACAAAGACAAGGAGCAATTCGCGGTAGGTCTGATCGACAGGAGCCGGACACTTTTGCTGGAGTATTCCACGGTGTATCCGCAGGTGGAGCTCGAGTTGGGGCAGAGCCAGCGCTTTACGGGATACAGCGCGGATACGGACGAAACGTACTATCTCAAGGCTGTACGCAAGGATACGGACAATAACCGCTATTCGGTGGCCGTAAGGATCGACACAACAAACGCCACAGAACCCGGCTGCTACTTCAGTTCGCCGAAGCGCTACACACAGGAGCAGCTGGCGGAGATGGATAAGCAAGGCAATATTCCCTGGATCGAATACAAGCACCCGGGCGCGGAACCGGGGGTCATCATCATCTACAGGCCTGAGGCCCATATAGACGCCGCGGAGTATGACGCAAATGGCAGCTGGTATGTCTACGCCAAAGCCGAAAACGTCAAGGGAACGGACTATGTCTCTACACCGAACCTGATCGCCGATGCGGAGGCTCCGAAAGCCATTGATCTTTCTACCGGTGAGGAACTGAAGAACAGTGGGAGATATTACGGCGATCTGCGGTTCAGGGTAGAGGAGGAGTCCCCTTTCACGGTGTGGTACCGCAAACCCCAGGTGTCTGCGGATTATACCGTTTTGCTGCCGGATGAGGATGGCTGTTATACGATCCCCGCAGATTACGAGAGCGGCAAGGACCACAACATTCTCATCGAAGACGCCTGCGGGAACAAGAGCCAGTACCTTTGGCTCCGTGCTACGTGGAACTATCTGATGGATGTGGGGCAGGAGGGTCGTTATTGGGATGAGCCAACTGTGCTGCCGCTGCGCATTTCCAAAACGCAGAATTTGGAAGAGGAACTTTCCAAGATCAATATCGGAGTCAAGTCGGCTCATAGCGACGGAAAGTGGATGCTTGTCGATGTCGATTGGGAGATTCCGGAGACCTATGATCCGAATTCCCCGCGGGAGCAGACCTTCACGGTCAACGGAACGGTGATCCTGGAGGGCACGAAGGACAATGAAAAGAACCTTTCGGAGCTGGATGTTGTCCCGCTTCCGGGAGAGGAATGGATGAAGAACATCTCGGTGCAGGTGACGGTGGAGGGCGACCCACAGTACACGGTAACGGTGCAGAATTGCGAAAACGGCACCGTCACCGTGGCGAATGCCACGAAAACCGCCGATGACGGCACGCCGCTGTTCTTTAAAGACGAGCTTGTCATGCTCTCCATTGCACCCGATGAGGGCTATATGCTAAGCACGCTGTCCGTCAACGGTACCCCCGTCACCGTTGCGGTTGGAGACGATACCTATACCTTCGCCAAGCCGGAGGGAGATGATACAATCACCGCAGCGTTTGAAATGCGCAACGATCATACCGTAGCATTTGACGCTAACGGCGGCTCCAATCCTGAGGATCTGCCCGAGGAGGTCACCACTGCAATGCCTGCCAAGAAGATATTGCACGGCAGCGAGTATTATCTGCCGGAGTGCGAGTTTATTGCACCCGAAGGAAAGCAGTTCAAGGCATGGCAGATAGACGGTACGGAGTATTCAGCGAATGCCCTTGTGACCGTCACTGCTGATATCACAGTCAAGGCACTGTGGGAAAACGTGTGCTATACGATCACCTTCGATACCAACGGCGGCAGCGAAATCGCACCCGTTACGCAGGACTACGGCACACAGATCACCGCTCCTGCCGACCCGACAAGAGAGGGTTACACCTTTATCGGCTGGGACATGGAAATTCCCGCGACCATGCCTGCGGAAAACATCACAATTACGGCGAAATGGAAAGACATCGAAAAGCCCACGGGTGAAATTAAAATCAGCGAGAACAGTTGGAAAGTGTTCCTCAACAATATCACCTTTGGTCTGTTCTTTAAGGGCGCGCAGGAGGTGACGATCACCGCAGCCGACAACAGCGGCGAGATGGTAACGGTTGAATATCTGCTGTCAGATAAGGAATTGACAAAAGCTGAGCTTGACGGCATGACCTTCACAGCGTACACCGCACCGTTTTGCATTGACCCTGATAACGAATATATTATCTATGTCAGACTGACCGATAAGGCGGGCAATACGGACTACATTTGCTCGGACGGCATCGTTCTTGACGGAACAAGCCCGGTTATCACCGGCATAGAAAACGGCAAGACCTACTGCGAGGCGCAGACGGTCACCGTTGACGAGAAGCATATCGGCACCGTCACTGTAAACGGAACGGAGGTCACGCTTGATGAAAACGGCAGCTTTGTCCTCTCTCCGGCAGACGGCGGGCAGAAAATCGTTGTCACCGACAAGGCGGGCAACACCGCCGAGATGACCGTAACGGTCAACAACGGGCATACCTTCGGTGACTGGACATCAAACGGCGATGGCACACACACCCGCCAATGCACGGCAGACAGCTGTACGGAAGGCGTCGAAACGGATAATTGTACCGATGAGGATAAAAATCACAAATGTGATATCTGCGGAAAGATAATCTCCAACCACATCGGTGGTAAGGAAACCTGCAGGGATAAGGCAGTATGCGAAGTCTGCGGCAAATCCTACGGTGAGCTTGATCCGAATAACCACACCGACTTAAAGCATTTTCCGGCAAAGGCGTCTACCGAGGATTCCGAGGGCAATATCGAGTATTGGTACTGTAGCGGCTGCGGAAAGTATTACAGTGACAAAGACGGTACCAAGGAAATCGCCAAGGCCGACACTGTAACGGCGAAACTGCCGAAGTATCCTCAGACCGGCGACAACAGCAACCTCATGCTGTGGATCGCACTGCTGCTTGCCAGCGGAGGAGCTGTTATCGGCACAACGGTTGTCAGCAAAAAGAAAAAGCACAACAGCTAACAAAGTAGTATAACTCACACGGCGGCTATCGGAAACGGTAGCCGCTTTTTTTGAAAAGTGCCGGACTTGCGGCACAGACAAAAGCGAATATAATACCTATACATATGGAACATGAACAGGGTGAGCTTGAAAGTGAGGAACAGAATACAAGGAATGTCCGTATGGAACAGTACAAAGCGATTACCGGCAGCAGGTAAGGATACACGTTTCAAGCATAGGAAGAAAATGAAGAAACTGACTTGAAAAGTGGACATTCGTTAAGATATATGATAGCATAAAAATATCAGTAGTTTATCGTGTAAAAAGGAGAGGTGATATTGGGTAAACAATTAATAGTAATTGTTTTGAACGTGGTGATGGCGGTTATACCATGTTGTGTTTCAGTAAGGGCAGATGACTCCGGATACGTGAGTGGCGTAAGGTGGACCAGTAAAAGGTACACTCAGGTCTATGCCGGTAATAATCTTAATGAGTATTAATGAATTTACATATTTGATTACTAAATGTTTTTACTCAACGGTTGAAAAGACAGCACATCGATTAACATAGCATATGTGGCAATATAGATATACAGGGAGGACAAAGATATGAAAAAAACATGGATAATTATTCTGTCGACTATTCTTGCAATAGTCGTGGTGCTTCAGATAGCGGTAATGGTATTTCTCAATTCCACAGGGATACATATAATTTCTAAATACGCAAGGTTTAATACAGGAGGAAAGGGATATGTATACAATACAGTTACCAAGGAATGGGAAAGAGAAAATATCAGCTGGTATATTGACCTGTTAGTTCGCAATAAGAAAGCAGACGGAGTATTAAGCGTAGAGGATTACGGAAAATTAACTGGAAACAGGCCTGTTATATCGGTTGATATGTCAAAAGATTTCTGTAAAATCTTTTTTTCTACTACTGTAACGAAATACAATGAAAACGGTGGAATAGAAGATATAAGTACTATTGTTCTATACCGATTCATATACAACAGGGAAACAGGGCAGATTATAATCGAAATCTGGGATGAAGATGCAGGTACTAAATATCTGGTTGATGCTGATACTAAAGAAGATGCAGAGATAATTTTCAATTCGTATATGAAAAAATTGTCAGACCAGACAAATGGTGAATAAATACAGAATGGACTTCAATTAAATTTGAAGTCCATTTTTAGTTTGCGCGCCATGGGCACGTTCTAACGGGTGAAAGTCTCGAACATGCCCGGATAGTGGGAAGTGTATAGCTGAACAGCAAGGGTTTCTATTGCGAGGTGGAATCTGAAGGAAGCTGTAAGCAAATCTCTGGTCCGACGAACAGAAATCACATATAAGGCTATGCTATGAGAGATAAGTTGGCTAAAAGCAACAAAGTCTAATAACTATCACATTTGTAGTAGATACTATCCAGCGATAACCTCAACAGAGCATATCTGCAAGTTGTACAAAATAAAGGTGCGGAGGGAGTGGACGGAATGAAGTACACAGAACTTAAAGAACATCTTGTAAAGAACGGCGAAATCATCAAGGAACAGTTGAGGACAAGAAAATATAGATCTCAGCTAGTACGAAAAGTGGATATACCAAAGCCTAATGGCAGTGTCAGAAACCTAGGGGTACCAACAGTAACAGACAGGTTTATACAACAAGCCATCCTTACAGCACTTGATATGATGAATGACGGAAATGATTGGATTGTAGACATTGACTTGGAAAAGTTCTTTGACACAGTAAATCATGACAAACTTATGACTATCATAGGTAGAACTATTAAAGATGAATTTGGAGCAGGTAAAGTTAAAAATAACAGTATATCGATTTATTGGTGTGTGGAAGCAAGAAAGCGGACGGCGGAACTAGGAATCTCTACCCATTCGGCCGATTTGCGCTGTTTGGGTAGAGATATGCGACCGGAGGAACTAGGAATCTCTACCTATTTGGTCGATTTGCGCTGTTTGGGTAGAGATTTCCAATAAGAAGCCCCGGGAATCTCTACCTTTGCATCCGGAGAACACGATTGAATGATAAAATAATAATGGCTCGTGCATTGCACGAGCCATTACGCATTATTCTTATTAGTTAGCTGAAATAGCGCCTACAGGACAAGCAGATTCGCAAGCTCCGCATGAGAGACATGTATCTGCATCTATTTCATAATGTGAATCACCAAGAGAGATAGCGCCTGCTGGACATCCTCCGGCACATGAACCACAACTTACACAAGAATCTGAAATAACGTATGCCATAATAGTTACCTCCTATGTATATTACAGTGTCATTATAATACGTCAATATAAAAATATCAAGAAACATTTATTTCAAAAAATTTGAAAAAATATACAGGTAACGCTTTACAATGGGTGTTGCCACTTTTTTTATGTTAGTATATAATGATATTTGTTATCTAAATGGTAATAATATATTATAAATATAGAATGTAAAGGAGAAATAACATGGCACAGATTAATAAAGATATGATTATTCATGATATCATCCAGATTGATACTGATATAATACCAATCCTTCTTGACGCCGGAATGCATTGCGTGGGATGCCCATCGGCACAGGGAGAATCTCTTGAGGAAGCATGTATGGTACATGGTATCGATGCAGATGCGTTGACAGTATTTATCAATAACTATCTTGCTGAAAAGGCAGCAAAAGCTGAATAATTATATGCTTACAAGACTATTTATAGGAAAAGATATTAATCAGGCAAAGAATACATTTGTGTGGACAGCTTTATCCGGAATAGTATACTCATTACAGTCGCTGATATTCCTTATTATTTTAACTAATCTTATGGGAAAATCAGCGGCTGGATTATATTCACTGGGAATAATGATAGCCAACCAGATGCTTACGGTGGGTAAGTATTCAGTAAGAAATTATCAGGTGTCTGATATTAATGAAAAATATACATTTGACCAGTATTATACGTTCAGAATATGTACCTGTGCCGCGGCAATGCTTATTACCATAGGCTGGGTTATTTTTGGCGGATACAGAGGCGATGAAGCGGTAGTGATCATAAGTCTTACGGTATATAAGATGGCTGAATGTATGTCTGACCTGTTTGAAGGGCTTTATCAACAGAGATTCAGATTTGATATAAGCGGAAGAAGTCAGTTTACAAAAGACCTTATTATGATAATATGCTACGGCGGAATGTTAATTATTACAAAAGATGTTGTTTTGTCCTCTGTCGTGCTTGCAGTTGTATCATTTGTACTTATATTTGTAATCGATTTTCCGATTGCCGGGAAATTTGCAGCGATAAAATGGAATTTCAGATGGAAAGTGACAAAAGAACTGTTTTTTGCCTGTACGGCATTGTTTGTAAGCTCTTTTTTATTTATATATATTCATAATGCACCTAAGTATGCACTTACCCGTATTTCAGGAAATGATACTTCAATTCTTGCAGAGTTTAATGCATTGTTTATGCCCGTATTTGTGGTAGATTTATTTGCCGGATTTACAATGAGAATGTGGCTTACCAGGATGGCGGTATATCACAATGACGGAGATTACGGAAGCTTTAAGAAAACAATTAACAAACAGCTTGGCGTGATTACGGGACTTACGGTATTGTCAATGGCGGGAATGTTTTTTCTCGGAGGACCTGTTCTTACCGCTATATACGGAATTGACCTGTATGGTTACGAATGGACCAATCTTTTACTTATGTTATCGGGCGGACTGGTTGCCGTGTATACTTTGTACGAAAATGTAATAATTATATACAGAAAACAGAATATCAGCATTGTTATTAATGTTGTTACAGCGGTTGTTGCTGCGGTTATTGTTACGCCGCTTGCATCATGGAAGGGAATATATGGTGCGACTGTCGGATATGTAATTGCCAATGCGGTAAGAGCCGGGGGATATTACATTGTGGCTAAGATATTTATGATAAAAGGAAGAAAAAAGGTTTAGAAAACGTGTTGGATATGTTTTCTAAACCTTTTAATTATGTCATTATTATACCAGCTTTATCTGTAATACGATAAAACATACAAAATATGCGGCATAAGAAAGTAACATGAGGATACCGCCTGCACGGTTTAGTTTCTTGTCTTTTGTCAAGATTACGCATAAGAAGAGCATCACCATACAGATTACTGCCATTATGTTGTCTACGATAAAATCTTTTGAATACTGAACAGGTGTTAAGAGCGCCGTAATTCCAAGAACAAACAGTATATTAAAAATATTGCTTCCTACGATATTACCTATTGCAATGTCCGCATTGTGTTTGCAGGCTGCCGTAACGGATGTGATAAGTTCCGGAAGTGAAGTTCCCAAAGCAACAATGGTAAGACCTATTAAACGGTCGGACATGCCAAAGTACTTTGCAATGGCGGTAGCAGAATTAACTGTAAGCTGGCTTCCGCCTACAATTGCGGCACCACCGAGAATTATGTAAAGAATCATAAGCCATGTAGGTAATTTCTTGACTTCTTCATCTTCTTCATCCTTTTTCTTAAGAGAGATATATACAAGATATCCCATAAATATTAAAAATAATATCGTCAGAATTATTCCATCAAATCTTGAAAGGGAATAACCATTCATGCCGAGTACAAGCAGTACAATGGTGATTACGGCAACAAAAGGAATTTCTATAAAAAGAGTATTCTTTTTAACTGCCAGCGGAGTGATGATTGAAGCGATGCCAAGGATAAGGAGAACGTTAAGAATGTTGCTTCCGACTACGTTGCTTACCGCGAGTTCGGCACTTCCCTTGATTCCTGCAGTGATACTTATGGCAGCTTCGGGAGCACTTGTTCCGAAAGCAACAATTGTAAGACCGATTACAATCTGTGGAATGCCAAGCTTGCCTGCGAGACTTGAAGAACCATCAACAAATACATCCGCACCTTTCATAAGAAGTACAAAACCGACAACTAATAATAAAATATTGACTGGTAATGGCATTTTTAAAACCTCCGTAAATTAGAAAAAATATTGTTCAACAATTATTTTGATACCTAATAAAATAAGAATAATCCCACCGATAAATTCAGATTTGTTTTTGTAGATATTTCCAAATATATTATCGATTTTAACACCTGCAATGGAAATTATAAATGTTGTTGTTCCTATAATAATAACAGCCAGAACTGTATTAAGCAATGCTGTGGCCTGAATTATATTAACAGGGATACAGGCAAATGTGATTCCGATAGCCAGTGCATCTATGCTTGTTGCTATAGCCATTAATAACATTGTCTTAAAGCCGATGGCATCAGACTCTTCGGCTTCTTTTCCTTCTTTTGAAAATGATTCACGAATCATATTAATTCCTATCAGTAACAAAAGAATAAATGCAATCCATGGGGCAAATGCGTTAACAAATTTTGCAAACTGTATGCCAAGAAAATATCCTATCATTGGCATTATTGCCTGAAAACAGCCAAACCACGCACCAACAATAAACATATGGCGGAATGTGATTTTCTTAATTGCGAGACCTTTGCATATAGATACTGCGAAAGCATCCATGGAAAGACCTATTGCCAATAGGATAAGTGTGAATAAATCCATCTGAGAATTCTCCTTTGTATATTACTCCGTTGCTTTCTTTCGCAAATAAAAAAAACAGGCAAGGCCTGCTGAATTCTTATTTTAATTTATTGAAAAAAAATTGTCAATACATTTAGGCAAAATATAAGGCAGCCAAAGCTGCCTTTATATAAAAAGAAAGAGGAGTATGAAAAACAAAAAAATTATTTCATCACCTATAGTATATTTTTTGTTTGTGGATAAAAAATGTCTTAATTATGAACAAATTGAAACTTTATAATAAAAATATTGTAAAAATCATTTAAAATCCGTTTACAATCGCGTCCAGAATAGTGTCTGCCACTTTTTCTTTTGACATTATATCGTATTCTTTAATATTATCTTTGGTAATCAAGGTTACTATATTGGTGTCTGTACCGAATCCGGCACCGCCTGTAACAAGACTGTTGGCAACAATCATATCCGCATTTTTCTTTTCAAGTTTTTTCCTTGAATTATCAAGCATATTTTCTGTTTCCATGGAAAAACCGCATATAAACTGTCCCGGTTTCTTGTTCTCACCGAGAAATTTCAGTATATCGGTAGTACGCTTTAACGGAATGGACATATCGCTGTCGGATTTTTTGATTTTGTTGTCTGCAACCGATACGGGAGTGTAGTCGGCAACAGCTGCAGCTTTGATTATTATGTTCTGGTTTTCGTAATTATCTTTTACTGCATTAAACATATCTTCGGCAGAGATGACATCAATTACTTTGGTAAAAAGTGGCTTTGGAAGGGAAACAGGACCTGATATCAGTGTTACATCAGCTCCGCGGAATGCGGCGGCTCTCGCAAGTGCATAACCCATTTTTCCGCTGGAGTGGTTGGTAATATACCTTACCGGGTCAAGGGCTTCCCTCGTAGGACCTGCCGTTATAAGGATGCGTTTTCCTATAAGGTCTTTTTTACCATTAAGAGCCCTTAAAATATATTCAATAAGTATATTTTTATCCGGAAGCTTGCCTTTACCGCTGTCCCCGCAGGCAAGGTGACCGCTTGCGGCAGGAATAATTTCAAAACCATACATCATGAGTTTGGCAATGTTATCTCTTACAACAGGGTTTTCGTACATATTGGTGTTCATTGCAGGAGCAACTATTTTTGTGCATTTGCAGGCAAGAACAGTTGTGGTAAGCATATCGTCTGCGATTCCGTTAGCCATTTTTCCGATTACATTGGCAGTGGCGGGAGCGATTAAAACCACATCGGCTTCTTTTGCAAGTGAAATGTGCTTTACGTCAAATTCAAAATCACGGTCGAAAGTATCCACAAGGCATTTGCTTGAAGTAAGCGTCTCGAATACCATAGGACTTATGAATTTTGTGGCATTTTCAGTCATTATCACACGGACATTGCAGCCTGATTTCACAAGGGAGCTTGCTACATCAGCCATCTTGTATGCAGCAATTCCTCCGGTTATTCCTAAAAGTACGGTTTTCTTATCTTTCATAAAATGACCTCTTAACATTCATCAGCTATTTTGTAAATAAGGTTTTCGGTGTCATCCCATCCGAGGCATGGATCCGTAATCGATTTACCATAAATCATATCCTTGCAGATTTTCTGATTTCCTTCTTCAAGGTAACTTTCAATCATTACACCTTTTACTAATTTTCTAAATTCAGGATTATATCTTCTGCTGTGAAGAACTTCGCTTGTTATACGAATCTGCTGTTTAAACTGCTTATTAGAGTTAGAATGGTTAGCATCGATTATTGCAGCAGGATTCTTAAGGTCTTTGGAATCGTATATCTCATGAAGCCTTTCAAGGTCTTCGTAGTGGTAATTAGGAATACATATTCCATACTTGTTGACACCGCCACGAAGTATAACATGTGCAAGGTCATTGCCTGATGTACTTACACTGTATCCTCTGTAAATAAATTCGTGGGAACTTTGTGCAGCAATTACTGAATTAATCATAACGCCAAAATCCCCGCTTGTAGGATTCTTCATTCCCACAGGGATATCCATACCACTGGCGGTAAGACGATGCTGCTGGTTTTCAACGGAACGGGCGCCGATTGCTTCATACGATAAAACATCATCAAGGTAGCTCCTGTTCTCAGGATAGAGCATCTCATCTGCTGATGTAAGACCGCTTTCTTTGATAACATCTATATGAAGTTTCCGGATGGAAGCAATTCCTGCATAAAGGTCAGACTCTTTGTTAGGGTCAGGCTGATGAAGCATACCCTTATAACCTTCACCTGTGGTTCTTGGTTTGTTAGTGTATACACGGGGAATAATAATCAGCTTGTCCTTAGTCTTTTCATTGACCTTTGCGAGACGCTCAACATATTCAAGAACGGCATCTTCACGGTCAGCGGAACATGGCCCTACGATTACAAGAAATTTATCACTTTCACCTGTAAAAACCTTACGGATTTCACGGTCTCTTTCTGATTTAATTGCTGTAAGCTCCGGAGTCATAGGAAATTCTTCCTTAAGAACTTCAGGTTCCGGGAGCTTTTTAAAATAATTCATTGACATTGTTAAAATCCTCATCTCTTCTAATTTCAGTATATATAAATTAACACTTTAACGCTTTAAAGTCAAGAAGAATATATTGACATTGTGTTTTTATTATAAAGAATGTAAAATGGATATGCTATATTTAATTTATAAAAAATTAATCTTTTTTACCAAAATAAAATAATTAATACATAACACATTCATAAATCAGGTGTATATCTGATTGAAGCAGAATAAAAGAATTGGAGATTTATTGTTATGGGCAAGATTATTGGAATTGATTTAGGAACTACTAACAGTTGTGTTGCGGTAATGGAGGGCGGACAGCCTACGGTTATCGTTAATTCCGAGGGAACAAGGACAACACCAAGCGTGGTTGCTTTTACCAAAAAAGGAGAGAGACTTGTGGGAGAACCTGCGAAACGTCAGGCGGTCACAAATCCTGAAAGAACGGTTTCTTCCATTAAGAGAGAGATGGGCTCCGGCTATAAAGTTAAGATTGACAAAAAGAATTATTCGCCTCAGGAGATATCGGCTTTTATCCTTATGAAATTAAAAAAGGATGCCGAGGATTATCTGGGACAGCGTGTAACGGAAGCAGTAATTACCGTACCGGCATATTTCAGCGATGCACAACGTCAGGCGACCAAGGATGCAGGAAGAATAGCAGGACTTAAAGTGGAACGAATTATTAATGAGCCTACGGCAGCAGCTCTTGCGTACGGTCTTGATAACGGTGAAGCACAGAAAATCCTGGTATATGACCTTGGCGGCGGTACTTTCGATGTGTCAGTGATTGAAATCGGGGATAAGGTTATTGAGGTGCTTGCAACCTCAGGAGATAACCATCTCGGCGGTGATGATTTTGATAAGCGTCTTTCGGACTATATTGTTTCGGAGTTTAAGAGAACAGAAGGAATAGACCTTGGTAAAGATAAAGTCGCACTTCAGAGAATAACTGAAGAAGCCGAGAAAGCCAAGAAAGAGCTTTCATCGGCACAGACAGTTAATATTAACCTGCCTTTTATTACAACCACCAAAGCGGGTCCCGTTCATCTTGATATGAATATTACAAGGACAAAATTTAACGAGCTGACATCAGACCTTGTGGAGAGAACAACAGGCCCTGTAATTACGGCACTTAACGATGCAGGAATTACAAAGGGCGAACTTAATAAGGTACTTCTTGTAGGCGGTTCTACAAGAATACCTGCGGTTCAGGATAAAGTAAGACAGCTTACGGGACTTGAGCCAAGCAAAAATATGAATCCTGACGAGTGTGTTGCACTCGGAGCATCAATACAGGGTGGCAAGCTTGCGGGAGATTCAGGTAATGCGTCCGAACTTCTTTTGCTTGACGTAACTCCTCTTACGCTCTCAATAGAGACAGTGGGAGGAATTGCCACACACCTTATAGAGAAAAACTCTACGATTCCATGCAGAAAAAGCCAGGTATTTTCTACTGCAATGAGCGGACAGACCAATGTTGAAATCAAGGTTTTACAGGGCGAACGACAGTTTGCGAGGGATAACAAGCTTCTTGGAACCTTCCGTCTTAACGGAATAAGAAGAGCACCGGCCGGAGTTCCGCAGATAGAGGTAACTTTCGATATTGATGCAAACGGTATTGTGCATGTATCGGCTAAGGACCTTGATACGGGACGGGAACAGAGCATTACGATTACCGCAGGCTCTAATCTTTCGGAAACTGAAATTGAACGTGCCATGCGGGACGCTGCGGAATATGCGGAAGCCGACAGTACGAGAATGGATGCTTTTGAAGCCATTAATGAGTCAAAACAGCTTATTAATGATGCACAGGCTAAGTTAAAGACTGAGAAAAAGACAATTGATAAAATAAGAAAGAATCAGATTAATCAGGATATATATAATCTTGGTCGTCTTATCAGAAAAGCCAAGCCTGAGAAAATGACAATTACGGAAACAGGGGAAATTAAAAATGCAATGGACAGGCTTAAGCAGTCTGCCGGATTATAAAGATACATAGGAGAAAAATAAAATGGATATTAAAGAATTATTGGCGAGGTGCGACCATACACTGCTTGCCGTAACAGCTGAGGAGTCTGAAATCGAGACATTATGCGATGAGGCGGTTAAGTACGGATGTGCGTCCGTGTGTATACCTCCGTCTTATGTAAAAAAAGCCTCGGCTTACCTTAAAGGCAAAGGTTCTTCCATGGCAGTATGTACGGTTATAGGATTTCCTAACGGCTACAATACAACCAAAGTCAAGGTATATGAGACAGAACAGGCAGTACTTGACGGAGCTTCAGAAATAGATATGGTAATCAATCTCGGCTGGGTAAAAGACGGTAAGTATTATGATGTATTGAATGAAATTAAGGCTGTGAAAGAAGCATGTCACGGAAGAGTTTTGAAGGTAATTATAGAAACATGTCTTTTAGATGACGCGGAAAAGATTACACTTTGTAAAATAGTTACCGAGGCAGGTGCAAAGTTCATTAAGACTTCAACGGGATTCCAGGCAGGGGGCGCAACGCCTTCGGATGTGGCACTTCTTAAAGCCAACGTAGGACGAGGCGTGGAGGTTAAAGCGGCAGGCGGAATTTCCACCCTTGACGATGCAGACCTTTTCCTTAAGCTTGGAGCGTCAAGACTTGGCACAAGCAAGGTTGTTAAATTATTTGAAAAAATGGAGAACAAGTAATGAACTACAAGACAATCGACGAACTTAATAATTTCGATTTTTCGGAAAGTGTAATATCGGAAGTTGAGACAATGAACGGTACTTTTCATTTGTGGCTTGATAATGTAACGATTCTGCCCGAATGTTCATGCAACAGGGATATCAGGGTAATGAGAGCCAACGGATTTCTTTTATCCGTATCCAATCCCGGAATACAGGAATTTATAGAGGAAGGCTATAAACGTTACAATGCTGATAATGTTCTTCAGGAATCCGTAGATGACAGAATTCTTGCAAAAGACGAATATGCGGCCATGTTTAAGACATTCCCTTATGGAACAATATATTCCATCAAAAAAAAGGAGAATACTTATGTATTCTCCATAGATGCCAACGACAGATGTTACGAAATAACAGTGAGCGGCAACGGTGATGTCGAGGAATGGGACAGATTTCTTGTAAAGGAATAGTCCTATTTATTACTGAGTTTTACCCAGTCTTTACCATAGAAAAGTGCCAGATGTGCATTTTTCCAGTGAAGAGGGTCTGCTGTAATGTCCGTATGGAAAATAGGTGCAGGAGTAACTGAAAGCGGAGCTAAGGTTACTCCTTTTTCTTCTGTGCCGGAAAGGTAATCCGCACGCTCCCTGCATTCCTTATCATATTGTTTTGCATCCCCATTAATAAGGGAATATGTGGCACTTACGGAAAGTGGCATATTGGAAAAATCGGCACCGCCGTTTTCTCCCTCCGACACTTTGCATAGGCCTACGCAGGAAATTGCAAAAATAATAGTGCAGGACATAATAAATACAAAACGTTCGTGCTTCATCTCAAAAAATCTCGCAAATTTGCAAAGAACCAGGGAATCCCCGTATTTTTTTCCTATATATCCAAGCATGTATATCAGATTGAAAATCATAAAGATATAATAGCTGAAATTAATAATGTTCATCATTCTGTAAGGCATCCTTAATCCCTGTGCATAGAATACGGGAGTGCCCTGTGAACAGAAAAGACAGAATGTAAACAAAAGCACAAGTACGGGGTGTTTAAAAGAAAGAGAACTTCTTTTGGCAATTCTGTAAAGCAAAGGTATTAACAATATAAAAAGTATAAGCACAGGTGCCAAAGTCGAGCTTGCAATACTGTATCCACCGTAAGCGAAAGAACAGATAATGGACTTAATTACGCCATGACTGCCACCCACAGCCTCCTGACGGATTGCATTACCCGGGGCAAGGATGCTCAGGGCAAAGGACACTCCTATTGAACATGTAATCAGTACAAGCGGGATGACACTTTTATTTTTCTTAACAATCATAAGTATAACAAGGGTTATTAATATAAGAACCGTAACAAGGGATGTTGCGTAGTTACCGCCACCGATTATGAAGGCTAAAGGAACTGCGAAAATACCCGCAATAATTCTGGCAGGCATAGCTTTGCTTTTAATCATAACCGTTACGAGCGTCAGTAAAAATAAAGCCAATGAAAAGAAAAATGTATAATAAACAGAACCGTTATACCAATAGAAAGAATCCGAAGGCATAATGGTAAACTGCATTGCACAGAAAGTAACGGCAAGAGCCGTGATTATGGAAGCCTGTCTGCCGGCATCAAACCATTTTCTTAAAAAATTATATATAAATGCAAGCATGGCGGCAACAAATGTGCTTATAAGTATAACAGATGATAATACATAGGCGGATTCACCGAATACGGCAGGCTGCAGGCGCATAAGGAAAATAGCGGCAAAATTGCCCTGCCAGGCATTGTAGGTATTTTTCATTTCGTCAAAAGATGTAGATATAACCTGGGAAACAGAACCTGTATCACGGTAAACTCTGGCAGTTTCCACGCCGTAATAATAGTCATCCACACTCGGATGGTTATATTTACCTATGATATAAAGGGGAATAAGTGATAATATAAAAATTATTGTAATAACATAAACATAATGTTTTGATTTCATTAATGTTACCTCCGATATCGAACCCTCATCAATGTATATATTATCATAGGTAACAGCGTAATTGCAAATGATAACACAATGTGATAATCTCTAAATATGATACGGATATTTCCGGAAGGATGATATATATGGCGAAAATACTTTACCTTGTAATACCATGTTACAATGAAGAAGAAGTCTTAGCTGACACGGCGGGCAAACTTGATAAAAAAATGAAAGAACTTATGGCAGAAGGGCTTATTGACGTAAAAAGCAGGATAATTTTTGTTAATGACGGTTCAATGGATCTGACATGGAAAATAATTGAAGATTTACACAATAAAGATACATTGTTTGGCGGAATTAACCTTACGAGAAACAGGGGACACCAGAATGCACTTTTAGCCGGACTTATGACTGTTAAGGATGACGCGGATATAGTTATATCCCTTGATGCGGATTTACAGGACGATATAAATGTTTTTGAGGAAATGCTCCGGAAAAATAACGAGGGTTATGATGTCGTATATGGTGTGAGAAATGACAGAAAAAAAGATTCTTTTTTCAAAAGACATACGGCGCAGATGTTTTATAAATTAACCAACAAATTAGGCGGAGACCTGATATACAATCATGCGGATTTCAGGCTTATGAGCAGAAGAGCCCTTGAGGGACTGGCACAGTTTGAAGAGGTCAATCTTTTCTTAAGAGGAATAGTACCATTAATCGGATATCCATCGACGATTGTTGAATATGAGAGAAAAGAAAGACTTGCGGGAAAAAGCAAATATCCGCTCAGGAAAATGATGAGCTTTGCCATTGAGGGAATAACCTCACTAAGCATTAAGCCCATGAGATTTGTTACGGGAATGGGTATATTTGTTTTTCTTGTGAGCATTGCCATGATGATTTATGCATTCGTAAGTTATTTTACCGGCAGAGTTGTTGCCGGATGGACTTCCATACTTATTTCAGTGTGGGCAATCGGCGGAATGGTGCTTCTGGGACTTGGCATTGTAGGTTCATATATTGGAAAAATATATCTTGAGACCAAGAAAAGACCACGTTATATAGTAGAAAAATACATCAATGAAAGAGAGTAGATATGTTTCCTGAAAGAATAGAAAAACAGTTTGAATTTCTTAAAGAGATAGATAAGGAAAAGAATATTTTCAGACAGACTTATCTTGCAGACGGCATGAGAAAAGAAAATGATGCGGAGCACGCATGGCACATGGCATTGTTTGTAATGGTGCTGTCGGAATATGCCAATGAAGATATAGATGTGTTGAAGACAATGAAAATAGTTCTTATTCACGATTTAATAGAAATATACGCGGGCGATACCTATGCCTATGATTCAAAGGGCAATGAAAGCAAACGCGGGCGTGAACTTGCGGCCGCGGACAGACTTTTTAATATTCTGCCAAAAGACCAGGCAGAGGAATTCAGGGCATTGTGGGATGAATTCGAGGAAAATATTACGCCGGAAGCCAGATTTGCCAACACAATGGACAAGATTCAGCCTTTAATGCTTAATAATGCGTCAGAGGGCAGATCGTGGGAAGAACATGGTGTTCATGCTTCACAGGTATACGGACGTAATGAGAAAACACATCTGGGTTCGGAAGAATTGTGGAAATATGCAGATGAGACTTTTATCAGACCCAATGTTGGAAGACAACTTAAAAGGGATTAAATATTGATTTTAGAGCCTATTTATGGTAGCGTTAGAAGTTAGGACAGAAGATTTTTAGGAGGATTTAGTAAAATGGAGAAAAAACCTTACTATATTACTACAGCGATTGCGTATACATCAGGTAAGCCACATATCGGTAATACCTATGAAATAGTTCTTGCAGACAGTATTGCAAGATATAAGAGAATGCAGGGATATGATGTCCGTTTCCAGACCGGTACGGATGAACATGGACAGAAAATTGAATTAAAGGCAGCAGAGGCAGGTGTTACACCAAAACAGTTTGTAGATAACGTTGCCGGTGAAATCAAGAGAATATGGGATTTGATGAACACCTCTTATGACAAATTTATCAGAACCACCGATGAATACCATGAGAAACAGGTTCAGAAAATCTTTAAGAAATTATATGATAAAGGGGATATTTACAAGGGACATTACGAAGGCATGTATTGTACTCCTTGCGAATCCTTCTGGACGGAGTCACAGCTTGTAGACGGAAAATGCCCTGACTGCGGAAGAGAAGTCAAGCCTGCAAAGGAAGAGGCTTACTTCTTTAAGATGAGCAAATATGCGGACAGACTTATTGATTATATTAACGAACATCCTGAATTCATACAGCCTGTTTCCCGTAAGAATGAAATGATGAATAACTTCCTTTTACCGGGACTTCAGGACCTTTGTGTGTCAAGAACATCTTTTAAATGGGGAATACCTGTGGATTTTGATGACAGACACGTTGTATATGTATGGCTTGACGCACTTACCAACTATATCACGGGACTTGGATATGACTGTGACGGCGATAATGATGAATTGTTCAAAAAATACTGGCCTGCGGATCTTCATCTTATCGGAAAAGATATTATCCGTTTCCATACAATTTACTGGCCTATTTTCCTTATGGCACTTGACTTACCGCTTCCAAAACAGGTTTTCGGACACCCTTGGTTATTACAGGGTGGCGATAAGATGAGCAAATCCAAAGGAAATGTAATCTATGCCGATGATATGGCGGATATGTTTGGCGTGGATGCCGTAAGATATTTTGTACTTCACGAAATGCCTTTTGAAAATGATGGTGTCATCACATGGGAACTGGTTGTGGAAAGACTTAATTCAGAACTTGCCAATACTCTTGGAAACCTTGTAAACAGAACAATTTCAATGAGTAATAAATATTTTGGCGGAGTAGTTACCGACAAAGGTGTAACGGCAGAAGTTGATGATGACCTTAAAAATACAATTCTTGAAGCAGTTAAAAAAGTTGACGCTAAGATGAATGACCTCCGTGTTGCAGATGCGATTACAGAGACCTTCAATATATTTAAGCGCTGCAATAAATACATTGATGAGACAATGCCTTGGGCACTTGCAAAGGATGAGACACAGGCGGACAGATTATCAACTGTTCTTTATAACCTTGTTGAGGGAATAAGTATCGGTGCTGCACTTCTTGAGCCATTTATGCCGGAAACAACAGCAAAGATCCGTAAACAGCTTAATGCACCTGAACTTACACTTGAAGACCTTACAAAGTTTGGTAATTATGTTTCGGGAACAAAAGTAACCGATGCACCTGAAATCCTTTTTGCAAGACTTGATATTAATGAAATTATGCCAAAGGTAGAAGAAATCCGTGCTAAACAGCGTGCACAAGCAGGCGTAACCGAGGAACCACAGGCAGAAGCAGGTATTGATGTTGAAAAGAAACCGGAAATCTCCATTGATGATTTTATGAAGATTCAGTTAAGAGTGGGAGAAATTCTTAAATGTGAAGAAGTACCTAAGTCTAAGAAGCTTCTTTGCTCACAGGTAAAGATAGGCAGCGAAGTTAAGCAGATTGTATCAGGAATCAAGCAGCATTATTCCGCAGAAGAAATGGTTGGAAAGAAGGTTGTGGTTGTTGCTAACCTTAAACCGGCGAAGCTCGCAGGCGTACTTTCAGAAGGTATGCTTCTTTGTGCAGAGGATGAGGAAGGCAACTTATCATTATTAACACCTGAGAAGGATATGCCTAACGGTGCGGAGATTCGTTAATGACAGGAATATTTGAAAGCCATGCCCATTATGAGGATGAGGCATTTGACGAGGACAGGGACGTACTATTAAAGTCCCTGCCCGAAAATGGTATAAAATATGTCGTGGATGTGGGGTCTTCTATCGATACCTGCCACAAAATTATTGAACTTATTCCAAAGTGGGACTATATGTACGGTGCATTAGGCATTCATCCTGAGGAAATTAGGACGGTTACTGATGAAGACATGGAGTGGCTTCGTAAAGAAGCGGCTGCCAATGGCAAAATTGTTGCCATCGGTGAAATTGGTCTTGATTATTATTGGGATAAGGATAATAAAGAACAGCAGAAGGAATTTTTTGAACGTCAGTTAGTGCTTGCAAAAGAACTTAAAAAGCCTGTTATTGTTCATTCAAGAGAAGCGGCTCTTGATACCTATGAAGTAATAAAGGCATCGGCTGACAGGGACAACAGCGGTGTTATTCATTGCTTTTCATACCCAAAAGAAGAAGCAAAAAAATATTTGGATATGGGATTTTATATTGGTATCGGAGGTGTGCTTACCTTCAAAAAAGCCGCCAAAATCCGTGAAGTGGCAGAATATGTACCTATTGACAGGATACTTCTTGAGACAGACTGCCCTTATCTTGCACCTGAGCCATTCAGGGGAAAACGTAATTCCTCGTTATATATTCCTGAGGTGGTTAAGAAAATTGCAGAGATTAAGCAGCTTGATTATGATGAAGTGATAGATATAACTTTTAAAAATGGTAGGAGAATGTATGGGATATGAGAGAAAAAAGAATAATTAAGGAGATCATGGCAATCTTTTTGATGGTGGCCCTGGTACTTATAGGGCTTGGTACATATTTTCTGGTAAAAGATATAAAAAATAATGCTAACTGTTATAAAGTAAAGGTGCGTATTACCCAGAAAGAACAGGTAGGCAGTGACAGCTATCTGTATTATGTGGATTATACCGTAAACGGAGAGACATACAGCCATATTGCATATAAACCTGTAAACAGTGATAATGCCCATTTAGGCGGAACCGAAAAAGCGTATGCGGATAAGGATAATCCATATAATCTCAGACGAAGAATGGGACCGGCAGTAATAATTATTTTATATGTAATGGGCGGTGCATTCTTATTTGTGGGTGTTGTTTCCGGAATCAAAGAAGTCAGAACAAAGAAAATCAAGAAAAACTACTATGTGTATGCAGAAATATATGATGTTGTTGTTGATTGTTCAACTGCAGTAAACGGGGTCTGCCCTTTTGTCATTAAATGCAAGTATGTAGAGCCTGAAACAGGAGAAGTTATTGTATTTAAGAGTGAGCATTGCTATGATGACCCGGGAATAGTATATTCTCCGGGCGAACAGGTTAAAGTATATCTTGAGGATAAGACATATAAAAATTATGTTGTTGATCTTGAAAAATTTAAGAGCCTTGGGCTTGGCTGATGGTACATACGCTAAATGAAAGAGAAAAAGACGATTAAACAGCTTATAGTTGTGATTTCCTTAATCGGTCTGGCACTTGTGGGACTTGGTACTTTTTTTATGGTAAAAGATTTAAAACATAAAAAAGAGAGCTATAAAGTCACGGTGCATATTACCGATGTGGAGCAGGTAGGAGAGGACAGCTATCTGTATTATGTAGATTATACCGCCGGTGGGAAAGAATACAGTCACGTTGTATATAAGCCTTCAAATGACAAAAATGCACATCCCGGCGGTAGTGAGAAGGCGTACGCCGATAAAGATAATCCGTATAATTTAAGACGGATATATGGTCCTGTTATCGTGATATTTTTATATATAATGGGAATTGCGGTAACGGCTGCAGGACTGTCGGTGTGCATTAAAGAAATAAAAAAGAAAAAGATGGACAAATCACATTACGTCTATGCGGAAATATTTGATGTATGTGTTGATTATTCTGTCGCAGTAAATGAAATCTGCCCTTTTGTCATAAAGTGCAGGTATAATGATCCCGAAACAGGAAAAGAAATAATATTTACCAGCGGACATTGCTATGATGACCCGGGGCAGGTATACTCTCCCGGTGAGCAGATTAAGGTATATGTTGAGGGCAGCACATATGAAAACTATCTTGTTGACCTTGAAAAATTTGAAAGCTTAGGCTTGGGATAAAGGAAAAAATATGTATTTAAGTAATCCAACAAACACTCTTGCCGTGATAAACAAGCATGAGTTTGCATTCCAGAAGAAATTCGGACAGAATTTTCTTATTGACGAAGGAATTGTTAATAAAATAGTGCGTGAAGCCGGTGTGACAAAAGATGATTTTGTACTTGAGATAGGACCGGGAATCGGAACCATGACCCAGCTTTTATGTGAACAGGCGGGCGGTGTGGCAGCCGTTGAGATTGATACTAATCTTATACCTATTCTTAAGGAAACATTGGCAGAATACGATAACGTAACCATAATTAACGAAGATATTCTCAAAGTTGATATTAAAAAACTGGCAGAAGAAAAAAACGGCGGTAAACCCATAAAGGTCGTTGCAAATCTGCCGTATTATATAACCACGCCTATTATTATGGGATTGTTTGAAAGCAATGTTCCTATAGATTCCATAACCGTTATGGTGCAAAAAGAGGTGGCGGACCGTATGCAGGTAGGCCCGGGCACAAAGGATTATGGTGCGCTTTCCCTTGCTGTGCAGTATTATTCCAAACCACAGGTCGTAATTAATGTACCGCCTGAATGTTTTATTCCAAGGCCTAATGTGGGTTCTGCGGTTATAAGGCTTACAAGGTACAAAGAACCTCCTGTCAAAGTCAGGGATGAAAAGTTAATGTTTAAGTTAATAAGGGCATCCTTTAACCAAAGACGTAAGACCCTTGCCAACGGACTTAATAATTCTCCGGAAATTAATTTCTCAAAGGAAGAAATTACGGCGGCAATAGAGTCTCTTCATAAAGGTCCGTCTATACGAGGTGAAGCATTAACACTTTCGGAGTTTGCTGCATTATCTGATTATTTTAGTAATATTAAATAGTATTTTTACAAAGCTTCTTTCATATACTTTTTAGCAGGAAGGCTATTTAAGTACAAGGAGGGAGCTTATTTTTATGGATTTTCAGAAAAAAGTAACATATCTGTATGATTATGAGGAAAACGGCAAGAGCATAGGCTTTGCAAAGTGGGATGTGAGAAACGGAATGTTACGTCTGCTTGTTAATATCAGATATCAGAACAGGGAAAAAGATGGGACACACAGTGTATTTTTTTATGGAGAGGAGGGACAAAGGATACTGATAGGCGAAATGAAAATACTTTGCGGCATAGGTGAACTAAGGTATATGGGACGTGCTGACAGCATACAGAACTCAGGCTGCACTTATGAACAAATCACCGGAGTACAGGTAGAAAACGGGGATAATATTCTTTTTTACGGAGATTTTGTGGATAAAAAGCCGGAAAAGAACGGATACGAGACCTTATATGATGAGAAAAAGGCGGTGACCCTTTTTTCGGATGAGGATATTTATGACTGTGTGGAAATAGAACCGGAGGATATTAAGAGATTTGCCAACACGAATTGGGGACTTTTAAACAACAGCTTCCTGAATCACGGTTATTATGCGTATAGGCATCTTATTTTTGGTAAGCAGGCTAAATCTGACGGATATGAATACATAATCGGTGTTCCCGGTGTTTTTACAAGAAGGGATAAAAATATGGCGGGGATGTTTGGGTTTATGCACTTTAAATTCAGCACCCGCTCCGATATAAGACTCAGTCAGTTCGGCTATTGGTACAAGGTGTTAGAAGCTTAAGAATCATAGTCGATAAGCACATAACGCCGGTGGTCGGTGAATCCGGTTTTTAATTTAATAACAGATTTTGCAACTGATTCAAATTCAAAACCCGTGCGTATAAGCAGATTAATGGAGGAGGTATTGTCGGGGAGACAGAAGGCCTCTATACGGTGTACTTTATGCTCCTTGAAAAGATTTTTTGTAAGAAAGGATACTGCTTCTGTGGCATATCCTTTTTTGCAGTATTCAGGAAGAAGTTTATAACCGATAATACATGAATAATAAGGTGAAGGCATAAAATAGCTGAAAGATACGGTGCCTATAATCGTGTCAGGTTCTGTTATGTCAAAAAGATAATACCGCATATATGTACCGTCAAGAAAAGCTTTAAATTCCATGCTAGCCAAGGTTGCCTGATAGGAAAGCGTATAAAAAGAGGATGGCTTTTCTGACTCTACTCTTGAAAAAACATCCCTTCCGGCATTGTAAAATTCCAGTATTTTATCTGCACTTCTTTCGTCAAGCGTGCGTAAATATAATCTGTCGGTTGTGTATATGAATTTCATAAGATTTCCTCCGTTAAATCATTCTTAGTATAGCATAAAATAAAAAACTGTGGTAGGATTTAAAAAAATGCAGGAAGATTAATTAAAATGACTGAAAATGAAGGCTTTATGAAAGAGGCAATCAGACAGGCAAAGAAAGCTGAAAAGCTTAATGAAGTTCCTATCGGTTGTGTAATTGTATATGATGGTAAAATAATTGCCAGAGGATATAACCGCAGAAATACGGACAAGAGTACGTTGGCTCATGCAGAGATTATTGCAATAAAAAGAGCCAGTAAAGTAATAAAGGACTGGCGCCTTGAGGACTGTACTTTATATGTTACGCTTGAACCCTGCCAGATGTGTGCAGGTGCAATTGTGCAGGCGAGAATACCGAAAGTTGTTATCGGAACAATGAATTCTAAAGCAGGGTGTGCCGGCTCGGTTATCAATGTTCTACAGATGAAAGAATTTAATCATCAGGTGGATATATGCAAAGGCGTTCTTGCCGATGAATGTAAGGAAATGATGCAGAATTTTTTCAGAAACCTCAGGGAAAAGAAAAAAATGAAAAACTATTGATTTTTTTAAACAAAACAGATATACTTAAATTCCATGCAGCCGGGGAATTAGCGGCTCCCTGAACCTGAAATCCGCTATAGCAGGGGTGATATTCTGCCGAGGGCTTTTGTTTATTGTAGCTGCCCGGTTTAAGTGATGTTGATGCTTGGGTCTTACGCAATAGGAATCCACGAACCATGTCAGGTTGGGAACAAAGCAGCATTAAGTGGAAGCTCTTATGTGACGTGAGGTCGCCTGAGTTGAGTTAACTGAATCGGTAACGTGTGATGGACGGGCTCGAAGCAGGATGCATGGTTTTTCTTTTATCAAAAATTATCTTTTAATCGTTTATTTATTCCAATTTATGAAATCACAATAAAAATTACGAAAAACCTACCGTTCACGACATTTTTGTTGTAAAAATAATCAGATATTGTTATAGTCAAATTAGAAGTAGTTGGCGTTTTCACAAAAGCAGGGAGGAAATGTATATGAAAAAGGTTTTAAAAGTAATAGCAATTTGTGCCATTGTAGCACTAGTGTCTTTTTGCGGATATATATTGATTAAAGATATAAAAAATAATTTTAACAATAAGAATGGCTGCAGGCCTGTATTTATGGTTGGCAAAATATTAGAAATCAATAATAATGAATACACTATTAAAGTTATTCTTGATAAGACATCGACATATCAGCGTGGGGATGTTGTTAAGGCTGTGGAGAGTCCGGAAGGAAAATCAGAGGGAACATTTGAAAAAGGTGATGTGGTAACGATTGAAGCACATGACAGTTTCCCGGGAGGAGATTCGGTAATACACATTGAAGGAATGTGTAATGAGTCAGATGACTGAAAATACATTCTCCGGCCTGTTTTTTTGTTTGTTATAAATCACGTTTTGTGTTAAACTATAACGAGTTAGTAAAGACAGGAAATGGTGAAGTATGTCATATACAGCTTTATACAGAAAATGGAGACCGGATACATTTTCAGATGTAAAAGGTCAGGAACATATTGTAAGGACACTTAAGAATCAGATAGAATCGGACAGAGTGGGTCATGCGTATCTTTTTTGCGGGACAAGAGGAACAGGTAAGACAACTATTGCCAAGATACTTGCAAAGGCAGTCAATTGCGAACATCCTATTGACGGAAGTCCGTGTGGGGAATGTGCCGTATGTAAGGCGATTGCTAACGGTTCGTCACTTAATGTAATAGAAATAGATGCAGCCAGCAATAACGGTGTTGATAATATACGACAGATAAGGGATGAGGTTGCATACAGACCGACAGAAGGAAGATATAAGGTTTATATAATCGATGAAGTTCATATGCTGTCAATAGGTGCCTTTAATGCACTTCTTAAGACTTTGGAGGAACCGCCTTCGTATGTAATATTTATCCTCGCAACAACTGAAGCACATAAGATACCTGTTACCATAATGTCAAGGTGTCAGAGATATGATTTTAAAAGAATATCAGTGGACACCATAGAAGCGAGACTCAGGGAACTGGTTGATAAAGAGGGTGCTTTGGCAGAGGAAAAAGCATTAAGGTATATTGCAAAACTGGCAGACGGAGCCATGAGAGATGCGCTTAGTCTCCTTGACCAGTGTATGGCAGTGAATATGAACGGTGAACTTAAGTATGAGGATGTGCTTGAGACACTGGGAACAGTGGATACCGAGATATTTTCCAAAATACTACGGGATATAATTAATGAAAATGTTCCGGAACTGATTGCAGAGCTTGAGGAACTTATTCTGCAGGGAAGGGACTTAGGACAGTTTGTATCTGATTTTACATGGTATGTCCGTAATATCCTTGTGGTTAAGACTACAGAAAATGCAGGCAATATGATTGATATGTCGGAAGAGAATCTTGAACGGCTTAAGGAAGAAGCCTACGCCATCACGGAAGAACAGGCTATGCGGTATATAAGAATACTGTCCGAGTTGTCAGCCGGCATAAGATATGCCACACAGAAAAGAGTTCTTGTGGAGGTTGCATTGATTAAGATGACCAGACCACAGATGGAAACAGATATCACATCCATTACGGAGAGGCTGAAACGTGTTGAGGAACTCGTAAGGGAAAAAGAAGACCTGCTGGCATTGAGCGCAATAAGACCTGTTGACACGGATAATTCTTACACGGCAAAACCGGAGCCTAAGACGGTAGTGAGACATACCGTAACTGCTTTGCCGGAGGACATAAAGGCAGTTGTAAAGAACTGGAACGGAATAATCGGTCAGGCAGATAATATATATAATGCATATCTGAAAAAGATGAGAATAACTGCTGTGGATGACAGGCTTACTATGGTAGCCGAAGATGACTTTACTTACAGATTTATGAAAAAAGAAGAGCATCTTAATTACATCAGACAGATAATAGAAAATACAATCGGCAAAGAGGTACCCGTTGAGGTAACTCTTCTTGACGAGGGCGCGGATTTTAATCAGTCATTTACAGATTTGAAAGAATTTATTAAAATGGATGTAGAAGAAGAATAAAAGAAAGGACATTTTTTAATTATGGCAAGACGTGGAGGTTTTCCGGGAGGAGCAATGCCCGGCAATATGAATAATCTGATGAAGCAGGCACAGAGAATGCAGAAGCAGATGGAAGAACAGCAGAAGGAACTTGAAGAAAAAGAATTTACGGCAGCAGCAGGCGGCGGAGCCGTAGAAGTAACAATATCAGGAAAGAAAGAAGTAACCAAGGTTAAATTACAGCCGGAAGTTGTGGACCCTGACGATATTGAAATGTTAGAAGATTTAATTATGGCTGCCACTAATGAAGCAATAAGACAGGTTGAAGACTATTCACAGGAGTCAATGTCTAAGATTACAGGCGGACTTGGTGGTCTCGGAGGAGGATTTCCATTCTAATGGACTATTACGGAAGCCAGTTAAGCAGATTAATTGAAGAATTATCAGCATTGCCGGGCGTTGGAGCTAAGACAGCACAACGCCTTGCTTTCCATATCATTAATATGCCTGAAGAAAGAGCGGACGGTTTAGCGAAGGCTATTGTTGATGCAAAACACAATATCAGATATTGTAAGACCTGTCAGACTCTTACGGACAGGGATGAGTGCAATATATGCGGCAATCCCGAACGCAACCACAAGGTTATCATGGTAGTTGAGAACGTGAGGGACTTGGTAGCCTATGAGAAAACGGGAAAATACAAAGGTGTGTATCATGTTCTCCATGGTGCAATTTCACCTATGCTTGGAATAGGACCGAACGACATAAAGATTAAAGAGCTTTTAGTCAGACTGCAGGGAGATGTGGATGAGGTAATCATAGCTACCAATTCCAGTCTTGAAGGAGAAGCAACGGCAATGTATCTTTCCAAACTGATTAAACCTACCGGAATTAAGGTAACAAGAATTGCCAGTGGCGTTCCGGTTGGCGGAGACCTTGAATATATTGATGAAGTAACATTATTAAGAGCCCTTGAAGGGCGTACTGAACTGTAACGGGGTTTGGGTACTGATGCGTAAGGAACATATTTTAGTTAATGAAATAATAACAGATCATAGAGAGCGTATGCTCAACCTGAAAAAATATTATCCATTTTTTGAACTGGCAAAGACCTCTTTTTCATGGTTTATGGAAGGACGGTATGAGGACAGGCTGGATATGGGTTATATTATTATGGCTGTGCTACGCTTTTTTATTGAAGAAAATAATTTTAAAGAACGTGAAGTTACATACCCTGAATATGCAACTTTTATGAAATCCTGTATTTTAAGGGATTTTGGAATAGTGGCAGGGGACAGGGAATATAAGGAACTTACGGACTTTGTTTTTGATAAATTGAAGAATGACGGCAGACCTTTTTCATTTGTTTACTATGACCCGGTGGACAGAATTAAAAAGACTTCGAGGGTCAGGCTGCTTGAAAGCAGAATAGAAGACGGAGTTGTATGGTATTCCATAAGTCCGGAGGGAATAGAATTTTATCTTGATACCAAGGAAATAAGGGACGAAAGCCGTATAAGCGTGGAGCAGCTTCTCCTGGAAAAGATGATTAAGTCTAAAGATTTTAAGGGTGGAACTGAAGTCGTAAGAAGAATTAATGAAGAAGTAAAGCGGTTGAGAATAAAGAAAAATCAGGTTATGGAACTTCTCACAACTGATATTTTTGCGGGACTTGACAGCTATAAGGAGTTTTTTAATACGGGAATAAAGTGGTTTGATGAAGAACAGAAGCTCTTTGTTAAAAATAAGGAGCTTATTGAAACTGCACTAAAGAGAACAGAAAACGATATTAACCCGGTACAGGGTGAAAGTTTCAGAACGGGAAGGGAAATCCACAGGCTGGATACGGAACTTAAGGTTGCCATGAACAATCACAGCGAGCTTTTAAAAGCCTGTACGGAGCTTGGCATTAAAGCAGATGAAATAATCAAAAAAGGCAAACTTACAAGGTTAAGGACACGTTTTGACTTCAAAGGAATTATGAACCGGATTATAAAAGAAGACAGAACGGATATATTAGAGTACATTGCGGCACCTTTTTTTATGCTTAATATCAAAAAGACTTTTGATGTGGGTAAAGTGGAGGATTTGTTAAGCTATAGACCTGAAAATGAAGAAAAACCGGAGAAAAAGGTTGAATTGACTGAAAAAGATATCGTTTTTGAAGACGAACTTGACGAGAGAAGATTTAACAGAAATACCAGGACTTTATTTTTGATTCTTTTAAGATTGCTAAAAGAAAAAAAGACAGTTATGTTTACCGAATACAATGAGCAGGTCAGAAATATTTTGTCCGACAAAGCGCTTGAAAACGGGGATTACTATACGTTTCTCATTCATCTTTGCGAGAAAAAAGAATATGTGCTGGAACAGGGCGAAGCATCGGAGGACACATTTCTTGATGCGATGATTAAAGAATATATGAATGAACCGGAATTTTCGGAATTTATAGGAATGCATTTATATCTGGAACTTGCAGGTGGAGAGGAAGAAGAGATAGAAACTTCCCATATTGCAAACGTTACCAATTTCAGAATTATATTAGTATAAGTGAGGCAATTCATGGAAAACAGAAACTTAAACAAGGCACTTGATATAGTGTCAAAATTAATCACAGGTGAGGAAGTGGGAAGAAAATCAAATACCATGCTTTACGAAGAATACTGCAACAATTCTGAGGTGTACGATATCATTACCGAAACCTGCAAGGCACTTAATCTTAATCTCTATGAGTATAATGATACACTTTTCATAAGTGCAGGCATGAAAAACCGTGTGTTCGGATATTCCAACGAGGAATTGAAAAGACTTATGGGATTAAGGGTTAATAAAGAGCTTTTTATGGTTTATTTTATTATATATAATATTATCACTGAGTTTTACAAGGATTCTTCAAGTGCAACATATCTTGAATACATAAGGATAGAAGATGTTATTAAATCGGTGGATGCTTCACTTCACGGAATTATTAACCACGACATCGGCGTTACACAGGATGAGGAGGAAAAAGATTCTTTCAAAGCCCTTGCCCTTTTATGGGATGAGCTTCCGATTGTGAGCATTGAAGACAAAGGCAGCGTGAGGGCAGCCAGAAATTCAAGGACAGGGTATGTGAAACTGACATTTAATTTTTTGACGGCACAGGCACTTTTTGTTGAAACCAATGAAAAATACTATCCTACAGACAGGTTTAAAGCAATGGCAGAAAAATATTTTGAAGAAAATAAAGGACGTTTATATGAAATTTTAAACAGGGAGGACGAAAATGCCACAGATTAACAGAATCAGAGTAAACAATGTAAAATATAATTTCGGCACACAGTATTATGATGATTTTTTTATGAGATTTTCATGCAGGAATACTATTTATGACCTTGCAAACGGCGGCGGTAAAAGTGTGTTAATGCTTCTGCTTTTACAGAATATGATTCCTAACTGTACCCTTGACGATAAACAACCGATAGAGAAGCTTTTCAGACCGGGCTGTGATAACACTACGATACATTCGCTCATAGAATGGAAACTGGATGCAGGCTGTGTTAAAAATGGCATGAAATATATGACTACGGGATTCTGCGCAAGAAAGGCAAAGGAGAATTCTGACAATGCCGAACGGAAGGACGAAACTGCCAATATCGAATATTTTAACTACTGTATTTTTTATAAAGAATTCGGAGATAACGACATAAAAAATCTTCCGCTCAGTAAAGGCAATGAACGCATTACCTACAACGGCCTTAAATCATACTTAAGGGATTTGGAGAAAAAAGATTATGGCATCGAAGTAAGGATTTTTGAAAGAAAGGGAGATTACCAGAATTTTATAAGTGAGTACGGGCTTCATGAAAGCCAGTGGGAAATCATCCGTGGGATTAACAAGACCGAAGGTCATGTGCGTACATATTTTGAGACCAATTATAAGACGACCAGGAAAGTCATAGAGGACCTTTTGATAGAGGGAATTATAGAAAAGTCATATAATAACAGAATTCGTAAGGGCAATGAAGACGATTCCCAGATGGCAAAGACACTTTTTGACATGAAAGAAAAACTGACGGAGCTGTCAAAACGCAAAACAGACATAGATAAGTATGACGAGCAGATAAGACTTATTAATATATTTACCGATAAGATGGGTGAATATAAAAGAATATTTGAGGAAAAGAAAAAGACAGAGAATGAACTTATGCGATGCCTTTGCGTATGCAGGAAGAGACTTGCGGGAGAAAGGGCAAAGACAGAAGAACTTGGTAACAGAAAAGAAGAACTTGCAGCACATATTAACGAAATCAAAAGACGTACAGCCATTGCGGAAATCGAGACTGAGACGGTTGAGCTTGAACAGTTAGAGAAGCTGATTGCCGAAACGGCAGCAGAGAAAGAGACGCTTTTATCTTCTTATGACAGGCTTAAGGAGAATCTTAGATATGTAAAAGCGGCTTCGGATTATTTTGATTACGTTGAAAACAAGGCAAGATACGATGAACTTAAAGAGCTGATATCCAACAGCACATGGAACCGGGAAGATGTTTTAAAAGAGTTATCAGAACTTGCAGCTTTTAAGAAGACAATTGTTGACAGAAAAACAACGGAATTGGAAGCACGGATTGACGAAATCAAAACTTTAACAGAGAAGGTGTGCGCAGAGCGGGATGAGGCAGCCGATAAAAAGCTTAATGTTTATGGTGAAATCAACAAAAATCAGGGGCAGTTAAAACAGCTTAAAAATGAAATTGAAGAACTGAATAAAAACACGGATGAGCTTATGCTAAGATGTAATCTTACATCCAATGCCGGCATTGAAGATATAATTTCCAAAGCGGAAGATATGCTTAAATCATCTGACAAGGCTTTATCCGGTTACACCTCCCATATTTCGGAGGAAGAAAATAATATTTCTGATTTAAACAGGGAATATCTTAAGACAGAAACAGAAATATCCTTTATAAAAAATGAAGAAGAAAGGGCTGCAATACTGTATGAAAAAGAACAGCAGCTTCTAAAAGATTTAAACCAGATTAAAAATGTATACGGTGAGAATGATATTGAGCAGCTTATTGAAAAAATAGAAAAGGTGTTAGCCGAGATTACCGAAAATATCGTTGAAGTAAAAGGCAGAATTAAGTATCTTAGCAATTACGAAAAAGCAATAAGTGAGAATAAACTTCCGGAATATGACAGATGTTATGAAGAAGTCCTTTCATATCTGAAAAGCAGATACGATGACGTGAAAAGCGGCGCCGAGTATATTGCACTAATGGATGAAAATGAACGCAGTGATTATATTGCGGAAAATCCGATGCTGCCTTATATGATTTTTGCCGGGGACAGTTATGAAGAAATAAAACATGACGAAATGCTTTATTCCCTTAACACAGGCTCTTATATTATTCCTATTATAAAAAAAGATAATATTTTAAGAGTCTGTAAAGAAAACATGGTAGGTGCGTATCATGATTTATCATTTATATTTAACGGGACAGGTGCTAATTCCGAGCTTATAAAAATAAGTGAAGATATTGACAAAGAAAAGGACATGCTTGCAAGATTAAATGATAAATATAATGTTATAAGCAAAGATTTGTATTTTTGCCAATATGCAGAAAATAAACTTAATGACAGCTCCTCTTACGGAGTGCCGGAGGACTTAAAAGAAGAAAAAGAGAGACTTATATCATATCTTGGCAGGATTAGTGATGATATGGAAATGTCAAAAAAGCGTCTTGAAAGTTACCGGACTTCTTTGGAAAGAGAGCAGGCACATAGTGGTGAAACAGCAGACAATCTTTTGCTGTATAAAAAAATAAAAGAGAATACCGACAGACTGGCTTCCTTATATGATGAAACAAGAACTTGTGAAAAACTTACAGGCGGGCTTACAAAGGAACACGCAGAACTGTCAAGAAAAGTCAGGTCATTTGATGCCCTGCTTACGGAAAAAGAAAATATAAGAAAAAGTTTTGAAGAGGAAGCCGCTTCAATCAACAAGGAATATAAGGAAAAGTTTGAGTCTTATTTCAACGGAGAAGCAAAAGAACCGGATATTGAAGAAGATGAAATCAATACCAGGGCAGGGGCTTTGAGAAAAATCATATCTGATGAAATAGGAGAACTTGCTGATAAAGAAAAACAGCTTGCACATTATGATGCCCTTATTAAGAAAAATATTGATAATCTTAAATATTATGGTTTTACCTTAGATGAGGCAAAAAAGGCAAAAGACGAAGGCCTTTTTTCAAAGGCATCTGTTGATGAAAGGTTAGTAATCAAGAATCAGCTTGATAAAATTAAATCTGAAATTGACAAAACCGACGGAATAATTAATTCCGAACAGGCACAGAAGAACCGTATTGAAGGAAGTATATGGCACGGAAAGAAACTATATGAAGAACAATACGGTGAATTTATCAGGGAAAAATTTAATGACCCTCAGGCGTATATTGTTACCGGACGTCAGGAAATATCTTCTATTACATCGGGAATACAGAATATTGAGAAAGAATTGAAAAATATTGATGAGAATAACAGGGATCTTATTGTAATGGAGAGAGACATCGGGAGAATATTCCGGACCATGGGAATTTATATACCGGAGGACGGACTGACGGATGAAAATATTACTGTGGATGACGATATCACTGAGAATTATGAAGAAATTGAAAAGAATTATGACAGGTTAAAACGTGATGAACAGCGTAAGAAAACTGCTTTTCTTAATGATAAACAAAAGTTATCCGATGATTTGTACGGACTGGAGGCTTATGACCTTGCGGCGGAAATCAAACTGAGTCTTAATGCACCGGAAACCGCAGAAGATGTGGTAGATATGGTAAATGGTCTTAGGGAAACTTCGGACTATATTGCACTTGAAAGGGACAATGTGGAGCAGGGCATAAGAGACTTACAGCAGATTGCTGATAATTTTGAAGAACGTTGTATCCAGATTTGCAGCAATATCCGTACAGAGTTAGAACGACTGCCAAAGCTCTCAAAGATAAATCTTGACGGAGAATCCGTTCCTGTAATTACGTTACAGATTCCTTATATAAAAGAGGAACTTTATAAGGAAAAAATGACAACATACATAAACGATACAATAGCAAGAGCTGATATTTTTGACACACAGGACGATAAATTAAAATATATCAAAAACCAGTTATCGTGGAAAAAATTGTTTTCAGTAATTGTAAGCGATATGAATAGTATAAGATTATGCCTGTATAAAAGGGAACATATCAAGGACAGGAGCAGATACTTAAAATACGAGGAAGCTGTGGGAAGTACAGGCCAGTCACAAGGAATTTATATCCAGTTTTTAATTTCGGTTATTCACTATATATCCAGCATAAATTCGTCCTATGATATGGGAATTTCAGGAAATACGATTTTTATTGATAATCCGTTTGGTGCGGCAAAAGATATATACATCTGGGAACCGATTTTTAAACTGCTCAAAACCAATCATGTGCAGCTTATCGTTCCGGCAAGAGGAGCGACACCTGCAATTACGAGGATGTTTGATGTGAATTATATACTGGGCCAGAAAATGGCCGGTGACAGGCAGCAGACAGTTGTGGTGGATTACAGAAGTCAGGTAAATACGGAGGATTCTGATTACAATGTTACGGAATTCACACAAACCACTTTAAAACTTGATTGAAATTGACATAGCCATGTGATAGAATTATTTAGGATTTATGCGTAGTATTAGAGGTGAACGCTTTGGATAAAGTAGAATATGGAATTAAATTAGAACAGATAGAGAAGCTTAAATCAGAAAAGCAGTATAATGAAGCGGCGGATATAGCGGATACCATTGAATGGCGGAAGGTTAAGAAGTGGTCAGAGCTTATGACGGCGGAAGAAGTATACGAAAAGGCAGAACGAATTAAGGAAGCGAGAAATATATGCATTTATGCCTATAACCGTAACCTTGGAGGCAGAAGCCTTGTTTTTAAAATGACAGAACTTTCCATAAGACTTGAAGATTATGAAGAAGCAGAGGATCTGTATAATGAATTTGTGGAAATGGCTCCCACAGATATGAACAGATATGTCCTTTTATATGAACTTGACAAGGCTAAGAATGTTCCTCCTGAGGAATTGATAAAAGTTCTTGAAGAATACAGAGATAATGAACAGGATGAGAATTTCGGATACGAACTGGCAAGCCTTTATGCTGAGGTTGGAAGAATAGAAGAGTGTATTAAAGAATGTGATGACCTTATACTCTGGTTCGGAGATGGAGAGTATGTTTATAAGGCATTGAAGCTCAAAAAGAAATATGCCTCTCTTACCCCTGCACAGCAGGAGAAACTCAACATAATGGACAAGTTTGACAAAGCCGGTCTTGTATATGAAGCAGGCTTTTCAGGAAACTATGATGAATACGAAATGAAATCAGCCAGAGAGAGCATGAAGGAAATAAGCCATGACGAGACAAATGATGATGATGATGATGAGATAAGTGTCCCACTCGCCAGACCGGATATTTATGATACACAGACACTACAGAATGATCTTGCCAACAGCCTTAAGGAAATTTTTCAAAATGATGATAAAAATGACGACGGGAATGATGTACTCAGTCCGGTAAAGGAACAGAAAACGGAAGAGACTGTACCGGAAGAAGTTGAACCGGAAGAAGCTGAACCGGAAGAGACTGTACCGGAAGAATCCGCAGATGAAGAAACTGCCGATAAAGTGTCTCAGCCTGCGCAAGAAGATGAAGAAGAGAAAACAGAAGATACACCTGAATATGATACAATAATAGATGATGATATGGCGGCAACAGCAGAACCGGTTAATGTTGAAGTAATTGAACTTCAGATGTCAGGGGATGATGAACTTGTTGACGAGCCTACAAGAGAAATCATAATCAATACCCACCATTGGAATAAAATTAAATCAGAGATGCGGGAAGATGACCCTATGATTCCTGAGCATGATGCACAGCCTGAATATAAGGAAGAATATATCCCTGAAGCAGCAGAAGAACAGGAGATGGTTGAAACTGTTGAAAAACAGGAGACAATACCTGAAGAGACAGATATCAGAGAGACTGTACCGGAGGATTTTAAACCTGAAGTCAGGGAGGACAGAATACCTGTCCAGATGGAACTGAATCTTGAAGAACCTCCTATTGAGGGACAGGTTGATTTGTTATACTATCTTGAACACATGAATGATCCGGTTGAAGAGCCGGCGGCAACAATAGATGATTTATTAAAAACAACGATAGAAAACAGACATACAGACAATACCATAGAGCTTGATGAAGCCATTAACAGTATTACAAGAGCTGCAATTTCCGAAGCAGAACAGGAAATTAACGGATATGCCGATGAGTCTTATGATGTTACGGAGGAAGAAGAGTACAGTTCGGAGGATTCAATGGACGAGATTGACGATAATACAAGAAAGTACATTAAGAAGTATCTTTTTATGAACGGAATGGAAGATTCCATTCTCCATTTTATTAACGGAAAGAGACATGAGATTCCGGATGGTACTTCAAGACATGGAAATATAATCATAATCGGGAAAAAAGACACTGATAAAACAGGATTTGCGATTAATCTTTTTAAATCATTGCATGCCAATGACGAACAGAGGGAACTGAAGATTGCAAAAACAAGAGCAGAAGTTCTGAATGCAAAAGGTGTTGCCGCATCGGCTGATAAGATAAAAGGCACAACACTTATTGTTGAAAATGCAGAGAAACTCAACAGGGATGTGGTTGAAGAACTTAATCAGTTTATGGAAACCGATACAGCTTCAATGCTTGTTATTTTTACAGGAGAGGAATTTGCATTAAAAAGACTGTTTTATAATTGCGAAAGTCTCAGGGATAAATTTGATTACAAGCTGGAACTTAAGCACTATTCCGTTAATGAACTTGTTGACGTTGCAACGGAATATGCCAGAGTTAAAGGATATGCTATTGACGAAAGAGCGCTTTCAGGGTTATATATATCAATTGATGAACTTAATGGCGATGATGAAGGTACAGAAATTGAAAAAGTCAAGAAGATAGTCGATTCCGCCATAATAAAGTGCGGCAAATCATCCAGAAACTTCTTTGGAAAGAAGAGGAATGGATTAATATCTTTAAAGGAAAAACATTTTTTGAAATAAATGGTCATCAGGCCTTAACGGAAAGGAATTTTTATTATGAGTACAAATCTTGAACAGATGTCAGTAAATGCCATCAGAGTATTAGCAGCGGATGCTGTGCAGAAAGCTAATTCGGGTCATCCCGGACTCCCATTAGGATGTGCTGCAATCGGATATGAACTTTGGGGCAATCATATGAATCACAATCCTGCCAATCCTCAATGGGCTGACAGAGACAGATTCATCCTCTCAGGAGGTCATGGTTCCACATTGTTATATTCGCTTCTCCATCTCTTTGGATACGGTCTTACCAAAGAAGATCTGATGAATTTCAGACAGCTTGATTCATTAACACCGGGACATCCGGAGTATGGACATACGGTAGGAGTTGAGGCAACAACAGGACCTCTCGGAGCCGGAATGGGAATGGCAGTGGGAATGGCAGCTGCGGAGGCACATCTTGCGGCAATTTTTAATAAAGAAGGCTATCCTGTAGTTAACCATTACACATACGTACTTGGTGGTGACGGATGTATGATGGAAGGAATTTCTTCTGAGGCAATGTCACTTGCAGGAACATTAAAGCTTAATAAACTTATTGTTATATATGATTCTAACAGTATTTCCATTGAAGGAAGTACCAATATTGCATTTACTGAAAATGTTCAGAAAAGATTTGAGTCATTCGGATTCCAGACAATTACTGTCGAAGACGGAAACAACATAGAAGAAATCGGAGCAGCGATAGAAGCAGCAAAGGCTGATACAACAAGACCTTCACTTATTACAGTTAAAACAAAAATCGGTTTTGGATGTCCTGCAAAGGAAGGAAAAGCAAGTGCCCACGGAGAACCTCTTGGGGTTGATAATGTGGCAGAGCTCAGAAAAGCCCTTAACTGGCCATCAGAAGAAAGTTTCTATGTGCCTGACGAAGTATATGAAAATTACAAGGAACTTGCTAAGAAGGGCGCAAAAAAAGAAGCAGAGTGGAATGCTCTTTTTGAAGAATATTGTACTAAATATCCTGAAATGAAAAAATTGTGGGATACTTATTTTGATAAAAACCTTGCTGAAAAGGTTCTTGATACGGAAGAATTCTGGGCGTTTGACAATAAGCCTGAGGCAACAAGAAGCGTGTCAGGTAAAATACTTAATAAAGCCAAAAAAGTTATGCCTAACCTTATGGGCGGTGCTGCAGACCTTGCACCATCTACCAAGACATATATGGAAGGTGCAGGTGATTTTTCTGCTGAGAATTATGCGGGAAGCAATATGCACTTTGGCGTAAGGGAAATAGCTATGGCAGCTATCGGTAATGGTATGATGCTCCACGGAGGATTAAGAAGTTTTGTATCTACATTCTTTGTATTCAGTGATTATGTTAAGCCAATGGCAAGACTTTCGGCACTTATGAAACTTCCTTTGACATACGTTCTTACACATGACAGTATCGGTGTTGGAGAGGATGGTCCTACACATGAACCTATCGAACAGCTTGCAATGTTCCGTTCAATGCCGGGGTTTGCGGTATATCGTCCATGTGATGCTACTGAAACAGCGGCAGCTTGGTATTATGCCCTTACAAATCAGGACACACCTACAGCACTTGTTCTTTCAAGACAGAATCTTCCACAGATAGACGGTTCTTCTAAGGAAGCATTAAAGGGCGGTTATGTGATTGCTGATTCAACTAAGGAAATTCCTGATGCAATTATCATAGCATCAGGTTCAGAAGTATCTCTTGCAGTTGAAGCAAAAGAAATCCTTGAAAAAGAAGGAACAGATGTAAGAGTTGTAAGTATGCCATGTATGGATATATTTGAACAGCAGAGTGAGGAATATAAAGAAGCTGTTCTTCCTAAGAGCTGCAGAAAGAGAGTTGCAGTTGAAGCGCTTTCAGATTTCGGCTGGGGCAGATATGTGGGGCTTGACGGAGCTTATGTTACAATGCACAGCTTCGGAGCGAGTGCACCTGCAGATAAACTTTTCAAGAAATTTGGAATTACAACAGAAAATGTTGTTAAGGCAGTCAGATCACTGTAATTATTAAGACTGAATCAGAACAGGCTGTAAAAGAGTCCTCCGTATGGACGGAATTCTTTTACAGCCTTTTTTTATAGAATGATTGTAAATGGACCGTCATTAAGAAGTTCCACTTTCATATCGGCACCGAATTCACCGTGTTCTACTACGGGAACCTGTTCCCTGCAGACGGATATAAATTTTTCGTACATACGTTTTGCTTCAAGCGGCTCTTTGGCTCCGATAAAAGAAGGGCGGTTGCCATGGCTGCAATCAGCACATAATGTAAATTGTGATACAATGAGGAGCTCGCCGTTTACATCGGAGAGAGACCTGTTGGTCTTGCCATTGTCATCTTCAAATATGCGCATCCTGACAATTTTATCAGCATATTTCTTTAACATATCGTCTGAATCACCGGATTCTATACCTAAAAAAATAAGAAGTCCCTTTTTGATTTTACCTGTTATATTGCCGTCAACTTTGACTGATGCATTTAATACTCTTTGAATTACTACTTTCACTTTGCTACCTCCGGATAATTTTATTTTAAATTAAGTGGTGGAGTATTGTCAAATTAATATGGTAATGGTATAATTTGCTATATAGTTTGTAATTATCTATTTAGGAGGAATCAAAATGGGATTTTGTACTTTTTGTGGTAAGCAGCTTGCTGACGGAGAAGTATGTACATGTCAGCAGACAGCACCACAGCAGAATGTTTATGGTGCACCACAGAATAACGAGGGAACTCAGGGAACATATACTGCACCTCAGGGAACGTATACTGCACCACAGCAGGGAACATATACAGCACCTCAGGGCGGATATAACACAGCACAGGGCAATGGTATGCCACAGGGTGAGACATATACAGCACCTCAGAAACAGCCTAAGGTTAAGGGCGACAATCTTTTTACACCCGTAATTAACAGCATTAAAGAAACAGCTAAGAACCCACTTGATGCGGCTGATACATATTATAAGACAGCTACACTTAAGACTGCAATTACCTCAATGGCGACAGTTGTGGTTCTTTATGTATTGGTAAGCATATTCAACCTTCTTGGGCATGTATGGCACATTCTTGCTATAGCAAAGAGAAGTTATGGCGCGTTTGCTTATCATTATACGGATAAGGGCGATATTTTAAGATACGCAGGTATATCAGGAGGAACATGGGTTCAGGCAATTTTCTTCCCTATAGTGTACGCTATTCTTATGGCAGCAATTGTAATAGGTATGGCATATCTTGTTAATGCTCTTGTAATTAAGAAAGATAAGGTGAACCTTGTTAATGTTGCAAGATTTGGCGGAGCTGTTTCACCGGCTATCGGAACTGCTCTTCTTGTAAGATTTATTAATGGTTTTGTACATGTTAGTGGAATTAACGGAACTATTCTTGCTGGTTTGTATTTTGCAGCACTTGTTGTTGCGCTGTTACAGTCACTTGAAATTATCCGTGGCATGGTTTCAGAGAAAAATAAATATGTATTGGCAACAATTATTCTTGTTGCAGGTCTTGTAATCGGAGATTACCTTGTAGGAACACTCTTCCTTGGCCATTTCTATCCATATTTTTCATCAATACCAATGCTCCTTTAATTGAAAATTCAAGCAGGGAATGTGTCTGTCGGGCATATTCCCTTTTTTAATTAATATAATGGATATAAGAAGGTACTTTTTATGACAGATATAGAAAAAATGATTTCCGGCCTTATATATGACCCGGCAGACAAAGAACTGGCAGAAATGAGACAGGCTGCACATATACTCAGTAAAAAATATAATGATTTATATGAAAATGATGATGACAGGAACAAAATTCTTGATAAACTTGTTCCAAACAGAGGAACAAATGTGTATCTTCAAGGACCAATTCAGTTTGACTATGGATGTTTTACCGAAATAGGAGATAACAGTTATGCGAATTTTAATCTGACATGTCTTGATTGTGCACCTGTTAAAATAGGAAAAAATGTTTTTATGGGACCGAATGTGTCGCTTCTGACACCGGTTCATCCACTTATGTATCAGGATAGAAACGTGTATACAAGGGAAGATGGGACAATTACAGATAAAGAGTATGCAAGACCTATTGTAATAGGTGATAACTGTTGGATTGCGGGAAATGTAACCGTGTGCGGAGGAGTAACAATCGGAGAAGGTACTGTAATAGGGGCGGGAAGTGTGGTTACCCATGATATTCCGCAAGGAGTTATTGCTGCGGGAGTTCCATGCAGGGTTATAAGGAAATTAACTGAAGCAGACAGACTTGGAAATCATCCGGAACTGCTCTGATAGGCATAGTATGAGAGTTGACAAGTTTAGAAAAAATGATACTATGATAAGAAACTAAGTTAAACAGGAGTAACATATGAGCGAAGTTTATGTAGTAGGACATCGTAACCCGGATACGGATTCGGTATGTTCAGCAATAGCATATGCTAATCTTAAAAATAAAATTACAGGAACAGAGGACTACCATCCATACAGGGCCGGACAGCTTAATGAGGAGACCCAGTTTGTCCTGAAAAAATGTGATGTTGCCGTACCACCCCTTTTACAGGATGTGCGTGTACAGGTGAGTGACCTTAAGATACGAAAAACGGAAAGCGTTAAATCAACCATTTCCATGAAAAATGCGTGGAATCTGATGAAAGAATTAGGCGTTATTACGCTTCCGGTTGTCAAAAACAAGAAGCTTGAGGGACTCATCACAATAACGGATATTGCAACATCTTATATGGAAGTTGTTGATAACCATATGCTTGAGGAGGCGGAGACAACCTACAAGCAGATAGCGGAGACACTTGAAGGAAGGATTGTGTGCACTAACCATAATCGCCCATGCGTAAGCGGTAAGGTTATAACGGCGGTGGCAACTCCTGACATAATAGAAGAAAGCATTGAGACCGGTGATATAGTTATATTAGGAAACAGATATGAGGCACAGCTTTGTGCTATAGAGATGGGAGCAGGATGTCTTGTTATATGTGAAAAAGCACCGGTATCAATAACAATATCAAGGCTTGCAACGGAATGCGGATGTACAATTATCAGTTCACCACATGATGCCCTGACAGTATCAAGACTTATTTTTCAGAGTGTACCAATCGGTCATGTAATGAAAAAGGACAGTCTTGTAACATTCAGACTGGATGATTTTGTTGATGACATCAGAAAAGTTATGGCTGAAAAAAGGCACCGTGATTTCCCGATACTTGACAAACATGGTAATTATGTGGGAATGATATCAAGACGTAATCTTTTGGATGTTGATAAGAAAAAGATTATTATGGTTGACCATAATGAAGCTAATCAGGCGGTAAACGGCATAGAAAGTGCAGATATTTTAGAGATAATAGATCATCACAGGCTTGGCGCCGTGGAGACAATTTCTCCTGTATTTTTTTATAATAAGCCGGTTGGATGTACCGCAACCATAATATATAAAATGTATTTGGATGCAGGTGTTGAGATAGATACTAAGACTGCACTTTTGATGTGTTCTGCGATTATATCGGATACATTGATATTCAGAAGTCCTACATGTACAGAAATGGACAGGGAAGCAGGTAAGGCACTGGCTGAAATTGCAGGAATTAATATAAAAGAACATGCACATGAGATGTTCTTTGCCGGAAGCAATATCAGCGAAAAGACAGCAAAAGAACTTTTTACCGGAGACTTCAAACGTTTTTCTATCGGAGATACGACCTTTGGTATCGGTCAGGTGTCATGTATGGATGGTGAAGAACTGGATCAGGTAAAGAAGAAAGTAATGACATATATGAAGGAACAGTACAAATCCCTTGGCGTCAATATGCTTTATTTTATGCTTACGGATATTATCAAACCGGGAACAGAACTTTTATGTGTAGGTGATGGTGCAATGGAACTTGTTGAGCGTGCTTTCGGTGTGCAGGGATCGGATGATGTTGTTTATCTTCCGGGAGTTGTATCAAGAAAGAAACAGGTGGTTCCTGAAATTATGATGGAAATAACACAGTAAGGAGACAGAAATTATGAGTAAACAAAGTTGGAAACCGGGCAATATGCTTTATCCATTGCCTGTTGTAATGGTAAGTTGTAACAGAAAGGGTGAGAAACCGAATATTGTAACTGTAGCATGGACAGGAACAATATGTTCGGATCCTGCAATGGTGTCAATTTCCGTAAGACCGGAAAGATATTCACATGATATTATAGAAGAAACAGGTGAATTTGTTATTAATCTTGTAACAAAAGATCTTACTTATGCCACAGATTACTGCGGAGTCAGATCAGGAAGAGATGTGGATAAATTTAAAGAAATGAATCTCACTCCACTCCCTTCAAAGATGATTGATGCGGTAGGAATTGAGGAAAGCCCGGTAAATATTGAATGTAAAGTTGTAGAAGTTAAAAAACTTGGTTCACACGATATGTTTATTGCAGAAGTTGTCAATGTCACGGTTGATGACAGATATATGGACGAAAACAACAAATTTAATCTTAATGATTCCGACCTTGTTGCTTATTCCCATGGAGAATATTTTACATTAGGTGAAAAAATAGGAACATTTGGATATTCAGTAAGAAAGAAATAATGATATGAAAAATAACATAGTATTAATTGGAATGCCGGGTGTTGGCAAGAGCAGTGCGGGGGTTGTTCTCGCAAAGGCAATGGGGTATCATTTTGTTGATTCGGATATCGTTATCCAGCACAAGGAAGGCAGATTGTTAAGTGACATTATAGAAGAGTGTGGTAACGATGGCTTTCTTAAAATAGAAGACAGAATTAATTCCGAACTCGAAGCAGATAAGACGGTTATTGCCACGGGCGGAAGTGTAATCTATGGTAAAAACGCAATGGAACACCTTAAAGAAATTGGAATTGTGGTATATCTTAAAGCAGAATTTGCCACAATTAATGAAAGGTTGTCCAATCTCAAAGGACGTGGCGTTGCAATTAAAGAAGGACAGACACTTAAAGACTTATATGATGAAAGATGCGTATTATACGAAAAATATGCAGATATAACAATCCCGCTTGATGGTATGTCCATTGAAGAAACAGTTGGTACTTTGGTACCGTTAATTGTGAAATTTCAAAGAAATGAGTAAGAAAAAACTATAAAGGGGTTTACAAGACAGCAAAGTTCTGTTAAAATTCAATTTGTTACAAAAATGTTACAATCAAGGAGCAGCAATGAAAGCATTAAAGAGTTATTTGAAATCTAATATGTCCTATGTTAAAACAGCAGTAATTGCAGTATTATTTACATTAGTTGCAATTCCTTTTGTGAACAGGGTGTCCGGCGATGGAAATAAGTACACTGTAGATTCAAGATATATGGTAGTGCTTAACGGCAATGAACTTGGATATGTAAGTGACTCACAGGTAGCAGAAAATGCCTTGCTTGATGCAAGGAATCTTCTTGATTCAGAGAGTGAAGGACTTGTGCTTGTGGAAGCTGATATGCAGCTTAACGAGCAGACAAGCGGAGGTGCTGTTTATTCCAAGGAACAGATGACGGAAAAGATTTATAATTCTCTTTCAACAGAAGCGAGCGTTCCATCCGAACAGGTAACAGCATATACAGTGAGAATTGATGATTTTACCGTAACTCTTGCATCACTTGATGATGTTGTGGAATTGCTTGAACGTGTTAAGAACAGATATGCGGATACATCTAATTTCTCAATTGTCATTAATGAAGAAGATAACGGAATATACAGTTCGTATAAGATAAATTTTGTTTCAGCGGACAAGCAGCTTAATGAAGCAGCTAAGGTGCTTTTGGCTGAAGATGGTTCAGTAAGCGAGTCGGCTGCAGAAAAAGCAGAGAGTACATCATATAAAGACGGCGTACTTTCGATAGGTTTTGTTGAAAATATAGAAGTTATAGCGACAAAGAGTAATTCCGGAGATGTTGTCAGTGTAGATGAGGCATATGAACTTGTTACTAAAGAACACGCAGAGAAGGAGACCTATGTTGTTGCTTCGGGAGACTGCCTTTCATCAATAGCGAGGGATAACGGTCTTTCACTTGATGAATTGATAGCACTGAATGAAGGATTTACGGTAGATACCGCAATATATGAAGGCGATGTCCTCACAATAACAGTGCCTGCATCAGAGGTTTCGGTCAAAGTTGTTGAAGAGAAATCTTACAGTGAGTCATATAATGCACCTGTGCAGTATGTGGACAACGATACATTATACGTTGGAACAGAGAATGTTATCCAGCAGGGTTCAGAAGGAAGCCGTTCGGTTGTAGCACTTGTTACTTATGTGAACGGAACAGAATCTTCAAGAGAAATTATTAAACAGGAAATCAGTACAGAATCAGTACCTAAGATTATAGAGAGAGGCACATTAACACCTCCTACATATATTAATCCGGTACATTCTACATATGTTACATCTCATTGGGGATACAGACCTGCACCGATTAATGGTATGCACAACGGTGTTGACATAGCAGTACCGGTCGGAACATCTGTAAGAGCATCATCCACAGGTGTTGTAACTATGGCAGGCTGGTATGGCAATTACGGATATTGCGTTGATATACGTCATTCGGACGGCAGCATGACAAGATATGGCCATCTGAATTCAATAGCTGTAACCTATGGACAGACAGTTACACAGGGACAGGTTATTGCATATTCAGGTAATACAGGATACAGCACAGGACCACATTTGCATTTTGAAATCAGAATCAACGGTCAGTCAGTTAATCCGCTTAATTATATATTTTAATTTATAACAGACATTTAACTCCCGGGAAGAATTCCGGGAGTTTTTTTATAGATGGATACTTGCCTATATGATAATAAAATGTTAATATCATCTTATATGTTTAAAAATTGGAGGATTGGGATGAGCGAGTATGTATTCCTGTTCGATTTGGACGCAACAATAACCAAAGTGGAAATCCTGCCGGAAATTTCTGCTGAAATTGGAAAAGATAAAGAAATGAGAGAACTGACAGAAAGAGCTATGAGAGGAGAGATTCCTTTTGAAAGAAGCTTTCGTGAAAGAGTCAGTATTTTGAAGGATATACCGGTATCAAAGGTCAGAAGAATAGTTGAAAATATTCCTCTTAATGAGCAGGTTGCTGCATTTATAAGACAGAATAGCGACAGATGCTATGTAATAACCGGCAATCTTGATATATGGATTGAAGACCTTATGAAAAAATTAGGAGTAGGTCATTCTTTCTATTGTTCAAAGGCAGAGGTTAAGAATGACCGGATTGTTGGAGATATACAGGTAATTGATAAGGCGACGGTTGTAAACAGTTTTGATAAACCGTTTGTTGCGATTGGCGACGGAAATAATGATGCCGATATGATTGCTGCGGCAGAAATCGGTATTGGTTTTGGCGGAGTGAGGGATATTGCTCCCGCTGTATTAAAATCAGCAACACATGCTGCGTATTCGGAGGATAAGTTATGTCAGTTTCTAAAACAATTGTTATAAGCTGTGCCGGAATGGGAACAAGACTTGGTATAGGAACAACCAAGGCACTGATAGATATTGAAGGAAAGCCTTTAATATTAAGACAGCTGGAACTCTTAAAAGATTTTGATGATATAAGAATTGTTGTGGGCTATCAGATGGAAAAAGTTATTGAAGTTGTGAATAATTACCGCAAGGATATTCTTTTTGTGTTTAACCATAACTATAGAAATACGGGAACAGGTGGAAGTTTTTCCCTCGGTATAAAGCATGCAAGGGAAATGGTCGTCTCACTTGACGGAGATCTTCTCGTGCACCCGGATGATTTATTGAGGATTATGCACAGTGATAAGGAATGTGCATGTGGAACTAAAATCGGAACAGATAATCCTATGCTGATGAAGACCATTAAGGAAAATGGCAAAGAGTTATGTACAGGGTTTTCAAGAGAAGAAGGAAGTTATGAATGGACAGGCCTTGCACAGGTATATACTGACAGACTTATACCCGGAGACAGACATGTATGTGACATGCTTGAATCTGTACTTCCTATTGAAATGGAATATATCAGAACAAGAGAAATCGACACAATGAATGATTATGAAAATGCCGTTAAATGGATTAAAAACGGATACAACGATTAATGCGGAGGAGACTGAAGGATGCAGTCAATTATATTAGCAGCAGGGTTGGGAAGCCGTTTAGGTGAGCTGACAAAAGAATGTACCAAATGTATGGTAAAGATTAATGGAATAACCCTTATTGAGAGAATGTTAAGACAGCTTGACAGGTATGGTATGGACAGGATAATAATTGTTACAGGATACAAGGGTGATATTCTTAAGGACTATGTACAGAATCTCAGAATTAATACACCGGTTGTTTTTGTGGATAATTCTGATTACCGGCATACTAATAATATATACTCATTATGGCTTACAAGAGAATTCCTTGAGGAAATGGATTCATTGGTTCTTGAGTCAGATATGATATTTGAAGACAGGGTTATCGAAAAGATGTTAGCCATTGATAATGGATGCGGTACATTTGTCGCAAGACCGAGACCATGGATGGATGGCTCAATCGTTAAACTCGACAAAGATAATAATATTGTATATTTTGTTGATGATGAAGAAGTTAAGCGAATAGATCCAAGTTATTATCATAAAATAGTTAGTATATACAAATTCAAAAAACGATATGTTTCAGAAAAATATATGACATATCTTAATGAATATGTTAAAAAGAACAAAGACAATAATTTATACGAGTCCCTCCTTAAAGTGATTGATCTTGATGTGGAGAAAAAGATACCTGCCGAAATTCTTGATGAAGAACAGTGGTATGAGATTAATGATATTCAGGATATGGATATTGCAGAGTCAATGTTTGCAGACGGAAATGAAAAGGTACGTAAATATCTTCAGAGATACGGAGGATACTGGAGATACCCTGCGATGAGAGATTTCTGTTATCTTGTTAATCCATATTTTCCTAATGAGAGATTCATGAATGAGATGAAATCCAACTTTGATGTCCTTGTAAGGGAATATCCATCAGGAATGGCAGTAAACAGTCTTTTGGCAGGACATTTTTTTGGCGTGAGAACCGAAAATATATGTGTAGGAAATGGAACAGCGGAACTTATTAAATCACTTATGGAAAATATAAGCGGTAACATAGGAATGGTTTACCCTACTTTTGAAGAATATCCACACAGAAAAAAAGATGTAGAAGTTATACCATATTATGTCGTTGATAAGGATTTTGATTATTCTGTTGACGATATAATGAGCTATTACGAAGGTAAAGATATTTCCGCAATTGTCCTTGTTAATCCAGACAATCCATCGGGACATTTTATAAGCAAAAAAGATATTTTAAGATTGGAAGACTGGTGCCGCAGCAAGGGAAGAAAACTGATAGTTGATGAGTCATTCATTGATTTTGTAGAAGATGATGAGTGGCATACATTACTTGATATGGAAGTATTGCTTAATCATCCGTCGTTAATTGTTTTAAAAAGCATTTCCAAATCTTTTGGTGTTGCAGGACTAAGACTTGGAGTAATAGCCACAGCCGATACAGACCTCATTGCCTTCATGAAAAAAGATGTGGCAATCTGGAATATTAATTCCTTTGCAGAATATTATCTCCAGATAATAGAAAAGTACCGTGATGATTATTATGAAGCAATGGAAAAATTTAAAGAGGTCAGAAGGAGATATCTTGACAAACTCAGTAAAATAAAAGGTTTTAAGGTATACCCTTCACAGGCAAATTATGTCATGTGTCATATAGAAAACAGTGTGACATCGACTGAGCTTGCAGATATACTTCTTAATAGATATAACGTTCTAATTAAGAATCTTGCATCAAAAGAAGGGCTTAACAAGGGCAATTATGTACGTCTCTCAGTAAAGTCTGACGAAGAGAATGATTATATCGTAAATGCGTTGATGGAAATATTTAATAATTAGTTTACAAAAGAAACATTTATGCTATAATATATAAACGTGTCACAAGATATTTATATTGAGGTGCAAAATGGAACAGTATGTTATCAAAGGCGGTAGCCGTCTTACAGGCGAGGTTCTCGTAAGCGGAGCCAAGAATGCTGCACTTGCAATACTTGCAGCGGCAATAATGGCTGATGAACCGGTTACTATAGAAAATGTCCCTGATGTCAGGGATACAAGAATTGTTCTTGATGCGATTAAAGAAATCGGAGCAATCGTTGAACGAGTTGATAAACACACATATAAGATTAACGGCAGTACAATTTACTCAACAACAGTTGATTATGAATATATCAAGAAGATTAGAGCGTCTTATTATCTGTTAGGCGCGTTATTAGGAAAACTTGGCAACGCAGAAGTTGCTCTTCCGGGAGGCTGCAATATAGGAAGCAGACCTATAGATTTGCATATCAAGGGCTTTAAGGCACTTGGAGCAACGGTAGAGATAGAACATGGCATGATTCATGCACAGTCCGATAATCTTACCGGAAGTCATATTTATATGGATGTTGTTTCGGTAGGAGCGACAATTAATGTTATGCTGGCGGCATGTCTTGCTGACGGCAATACAATAATTGAAAATGCAGCCAAAGAGCCCCATGTTGTAGATGTGGCTAACTGTCTTAACTGTATGGGAGCCAACATAAAGGGTGCCGGTACAGATGTTATAAGAATTAAGGGTGTTGATAAGCTTCATGGAACAAGCTATTCTATAATACCTGACCAGATTGAAGCAGGAACCTTTATGGTTGCGGCAGCGGCAACAGGCGGGGATGTCCTGATTAATAATGTTATACCAAAACATCTCGAAGCCATAACAGCCAAGTTAGTTGAAATGGGATGTGAAATAGAAGAGTATGATGATGCAATACGTGTCAGAAGCAATACCAAATTAACCCATACCAATATTAAGACATTACCTTATCCGGGATTTCCTACGGATATGCAGCCACAGATGGCAGTAATTCTTTCATGTGCTGAGGGAACAAGTATTGTTACCGAAAGTATATGGGAGAACCGTTTTAAGTATGTTGATGAACTGTCGAGAATGGGTGCAACCGTCAAGGTTGAGGGAAATACGGCGATTATTACAGGATGCGAACGTCTTACGGGAGCTCAGGTGGCTGCACCGGATCTCAGAGCCGGAGCTGCACTTGTTATAGCCGGTATGATGGCAGAAGGTTATACCTATGTTGATGATATTAAGTTTATAGAAAGAGGATACGAAGATTTTGATGAAAAGCTTCGCGGAATCGGGGCTAATATTATCAAAGCAGAATGTGAAAAAGATATTAAGTTATTTGAGTTTTCAGTATCATAATTCATATAGCAGGGAACGAAAGACAAAGCAGTCAAGGAACGAAAGCAACCTTGATTGCTTTTTTTTGTGTATAAAGAAAGCGATTCTGAAGTAACAGATAAAATGGCATACAATAAGAGACAGGAGAATATGCAGATGGAAAAAAATGTGACAGGAAATATTATCGAATTAAAAGGAATTACCAAACGCTATGAAGACAATTTTACAGCCGTTGAAGATTTTAACCTTGAAGTCAGAAAAGGTGAATTTGTTACGTTTTTAGGACCATCAGGATGCGGAAAAACAACTACGCTCAGAATGATTGCGGGATTTGACATTCCTACTGAAGGAAAAATCCTTTTAAATGGAGAGGATATAAGCAAACTTCCGCCTAACAAAAGACCAATTAATACGGTATTCCAAAGATATGCATTATTTCCGCATCTCAATATTTTTGACAATATTGCATTTGGACTTAAACTTCAGAATAAGTATACCAGAAAAGAAATTGCTGAAAAAGTAAGACATGCTCTTGAAGTCGTTGACCTTGAGGGTTTTGAAAAAAGAAATGTTACAACTCTTTCGGGAGGACAGCAGCAAAGAATCGCCATAGCAAGAGCCATAGTAAATGAACCTGAAATACTACTCCTTGATGAACCCCTCGGAGCATTAGACCTTAAGATGCGTAAAGAAATGCAGTTAGAACTGAAAGCTATGCATAAAGAACTGGGTATTACATTTATATACGTTACACATGACCAGGAGGAGGCACTTACCATGTCCGATAAAGTAGTTGTAATGTCTGACGGAATGATACAGCAGGTCGGAACTCCTGAGGAGATTTATAATGAACCAAAGAATGTATTTGTCGCCGATTTTATCGGTGAAAGCAATATTTTCAGCGGAAGAATGACAGGTAATAAGAGGGTTGAATTCTGTGGCGTCGAATTTGAATGTCTTGATGATATGTCGGTAGGCTCAAGAGTGGATGTTGTTGTAAGACCGGAAGACGTTATAATGACAGAAGCGAAAGACGGTGCTGTTGTGGGAGATGTCACATCTGTTATTTTCAAAGGTATGAACTATGAGATTACCGTTGAGTCCGGGGCTAATGAAATTGTTATCCAGAGCACAAGAAATGCTGTGGTGGGTGATACTATAGGCATTAATATAGAACCTGACGGAATACATGTAATTCCTGCTGATATGAACCGGAACAAGTTTGACGGGGAACTTACAAAGGATTATACGGTTCTGTTTGCGGACGGAGAATTTGAATGTGACGTTACGAAATTATATCCGGGTTCAAGGATTGATGAAAACAATACACTTGTTGACAGCAATGGCGAGGAAATTGAGACTGCCGGAGTAAAGGTCAGTGTAAATGTGCCTATTAAGGATATTACTATGAGCGATGATATTGAAGCAGGCGGAACTACGGGACATATTATTTCGCTTATTTATAAAGGCGACCATTATCACTATGTAGTAAGAACCAAAAATGAAGAGGATATCCATCTTCACGATGAATATCTCTGGAATGAGGATGATTATGTAAGTGTAATTATACCTAAAGAAAGTATAGAATTAAAACTGAAGCAGGAGGACTGATATGCAAATTCGATTTTCAAGGAAAAAATTGTGTATTCCTTATGTGGCTTTTTTGATATTTTTCGTTATAGCTCCGCTTCTGGTTGTGTTTTATTATGCTTTTACAAACGGGCAGGGAGAATTTACATTAAGTAACCTCGCGGGATTTTTTACCGACAGCAATACAATAGGAACGTTGTGTTACAGTCTGGTTATTGCGTTGACAACAACTGTTGTATGCCTTGTGATTGCGTACCCTGTTGCGTATATACTGGCAAGAAGCAATATGAAAAGAAAATCAGTAATGTTGTTGATTTTTATAACCCCTATGTGGATTAATTTTACATTAAGAATTGCGGCACTTAAAGAAATTCTCACATTTATTGAAGGGAATCTTGCATTTCATCCGTTTATGAATACAATAATCGGAATGACTTATGATTTCCTTCCGTTTATGATCCTTCCTTTATACAATACCATAAGTAAGCTGGATAAAAATCTTCTGGAGGCGGCAGGAGACCTTGGTGCCAACGCCTGCCAGACTTTTATAAAGGTGACGCTTCCTTTATCGGTTCCCGGAATAATAAGCGGTGTTACGATGGTATTTTTACCTGCAATGACCAATTATGTAGTGCTGGATATGCTTTATAACAGTACATATATTATGGGAAGCCTGATAGGAAGCTATTTCCACGCATATAACTGGAACAGCGGTTCAATGATTTCCATTGTATTATTAGTGATAATTCTTATTATCACAATAGCCACCAATGGTTTCAGTGAAGAAGAAAATAAGGAGGCAGTATTATGATAAAGAAAATACTTAAAGCCTCATGGCTTATTATTGCTGTTGCTTTTATGTATCTTCCGATTATTGTGTTAGCAGTATACAGTTTTACGGATACCGCGATTATCGGAGCATCGGGCAGATTTTCACTTAATAATTATAAAGTATTGTTTACGACTCCTGAATTGCTGAAAATGATTAAGGACACGTTGATTTTAGCGGCAGGTTCTGCAGCAATTGCCATGTTACTGGGAACATTTGGTGCAATAGGTGCTTTTTACTCAAAGAAAACACCTAGAACGGTTGTAACGACATTTAACCAGATTCCTGTGGTTAATGCGGACGTTGTTACAGGTTTCTCCATTTGTGTATTTCTGATTGTTGTGCTTGGAATCAGCAAGGAAAGTTATGTTCCACTGGTGGCAGGACATGTTGTGTTATCCACGCCTTTTGTATATCTGTCAGTAATGCCAAGACTTAAGCAGATGGATCACAGTCTTTACGAGGCGGCATTGGACCTTGGCGCAGGTCCGGGACAGGCTCTTTTTAAGGTTGTAATTCCACAGCTTCTTCCGGGAATTGTATCGGGATTTTTTATGGCATTTACTCTTTCGTTGGATGATTACTTTATAACAACATATACCAAGCCGGCAACCTTTGATACAATAAGCACTTATGTTTACAATGCCACAAGAGGTTCACATACAGAAATCAAGACCGCATTATGGGCATTGTCAACGCTGATATTTCTTATAATTCTTATAATCGTTATTGCCAATAACATTATAAGTGCAAGGAAGGAGGGAAATACCGATGAAAAAGTTAATGTGTAGAATTTCGGCTTTCTGTCTTGCGGTTATATTGGGCATTCTGCCTTTATTTTGTATTAATGATGTAAAAGCAGCAGATGATGTAATCAGGCTTCGTGTGTGTAGTTGGGAAGAATACATAGATGAAGGCGGCTGGTCTGATGACGAAGTAATCGAACTGGAGGATGGTACTGTTTTTGGAAAACAGAGTATGATAAAAGATTTTGAAGACTGGTATTATGAAACCTATGGTAAAAGAGTAAAGGTTGAATATTCCTGCTTTGGAACCAATGAGGAATTATACAGCCAGCTTACCCTGGGAGATAGTTTTGACCTTATATGTCCGTCAGACTATATGATTATGAAACTTATGGCAGAAGATAAGCTGGAGCCTCTGTCGGAGGATTTTTTTGATACCGGTAATGAATTGAATTATTATGTAAAAGGTGTATCACCGTATATCAATTCTGTTTTTAACGAGAATGAAATTAACGGCGAAAGCTGGTCAAGATATGCAGCAGGTTATATGTGGGGAATAACGGGATTTGTATACAATCCGGAGGTCGTTACAAAAGAAGAGGCCTCTACATGGTCTTTGCTGCTTAATCCTAAATTTAACAGACAGGTAACAATTAAGGATAATGTCAGGGACGCTCTTTTTCCAACAATCGCAATTCTTAAAAAAGATTTGCTTTTAGATGATTCATTTGTTAATAGTAAGGATTATCAAAAAAACCTTCTTTATGAAATGAATGATACCGATGAAAGCATTATAGATGAGGCTGAAGAACGATTAAAAGACATAAGACAAAATGTATATTCTTTTGAAACAGACAGCGGTAAGGCCGATCTTATAAGCGGTAAAGTTGTTGCCAGCCTTCAATGGTCAGGTGATGGTGTATTTGCGATGGACCAGTCAGAAGAAAATGATGTGTATCTTAACTGGGGAACCCCTGAGGAATGTACCAATCTGTGGTTTGACGGATGGGTAATGCTTAAATCCGGCATAAAAGGAAATGATGATAAAAAGCATGCAGCGCAGAGCTTCATAAATTTTCTGTCAAGGTCTGATAATGTGGTAAGAAATATGAATTACATCGGATATACCTCTGTAATTTCCGGTGGGGATAATCCCTTAGTGTATGAATATGTGGATTATTGTTACGGAGCAGAAGAGGATGACACAGATGTTATTGAATATCCTGTGGGATTTTTCTTTGCAGGAGATGATGAGAATGAAAATTATATCCTTACCATTAATCCGGAACAGGCGGACAGACAACTGTCAGCACAGTATCCTCAGATGGATGTCATAAAGAGAAGTGCGGTCATGCAATATTTTGACAATGAGGCAAATGACAGGATTAACCAGATGTGGATTAATGTCAGATGTTTCAATCTTAACAGGATAAGTGCAAAGCAGTGGAGAACCCTAGGAATTGCCGCGGGGGTTGTCATTATAGCAACCGGAATTATAATAATTAAAAAAAGAAAATGAAGGCTATATTACAGCATCGGGAACTGTATGTTCCTGATGTTTTTTATTACAAAACAGCAATGTTACTACCGTTTATGCATGAATTCCATCCATTTATGCAAAGCGGGTTGACAAGAGATTTTTATCCCTTTATGTTTGTAAGTGGTATTAATAATACCGGGGGCAGACATCAGGTATGATAAAAATATTTAAAAAACGGAAGGAGAACTATCAAATGATTAAAGGTAGAAAAATAAGAGGCATAATAGTTGCCATAGCATTAATTATCTGCACAGCGGTAAGCGTGGCAGCAGACAGTTCAAAAGGATGGAATATAGAACATAAGTCATTGGAGGCTAATTTTTATGGTAATGTATCATTTTCAAGGAGAAATGGATTATTTAAAAGTGTATTAACTTATTATGGACACATAAGTGGGGCAGAAAGGGATAAATGCAAATTATCAGAGAATGCCGCTCACCATTTGTTCAGACATCCAAGTGATGAGGTTGGAACATTGATGATATCAACAAAAAGATATAACAATGGAAATATGGTAAGAGAATATATTGGAAATAATCGTCAACTTAGTACAACACAATATAAAGATTATGTAAAATCCGTTAATGTAAATCTGGAGTTTGGAAATGAGCGTGACTATGTAAGTAGTGAATTTACATTAGATTAGTAGTTTAACCCGGTGTTTGCCCCAATAAAAATATGTTTGGAGGATTATTTGTGAAAACAAAGAACAGAATAAAAATAGCACATGATATGTGTGTAAAACAGTTGTTTTCTTTCAGAATGAGTACATTTCTTATGGCACTTACTTTTGTCATATTGGGACTCGTTATATATCAATATAAATCGAGCTACAGTTACAGGATGAGAGTTGAAGAAAGCTTTGCCAAGCCTATGGAGGATGTATATTATCTATTGTCTGCTTCGGGCAATGATTTTCCTGATATATCCAAGATTGATGGAATGACAGGATTTTATCATACCCAGATATCTGATGATATAACAGAATGTATTTATTTCCTTAATGAAGTTCAAGGCGGACATAAGATAGGTGAAATCACAGACGGAGTTGAGGTATTCTGGGTATTCGGACCGGATTTGGACTTGTATAATATCCGTATGACAGAATCCATTCCACAGGAAGAACTTGATAATACACCGGGAATAAGACTATATTTGTCAGAAAAATACAAATCAATAACCGGATTAGGAGAACATTATACACAGAAAAACTGGGACTATGTTGTGGCAGGATATTTTTCTGAGGATTCTGTTATGCCGGCGCTAAATGTTACCAGTACTGGAACTCAGGATGGAGCATATTCCCTTGAATATGGAGTAATTGAAATCGGTGGACTGATGCCCATATCGCAGGCTGGCTATTTCTACTGTGACCCTTCGGTTGATTCCTTTGAGAATATCAGAAATCAGATTGTGGAGGAATACGCAAGATGTAATGCGACATGTACAATAACCAATGTAGAGAAATCAATCACATATATGGAAAAAAATATAACTAAAGCATTAAAGTATCTTGTGATAGCAGCAATTCTTCTTGGAAGTTCATGTATAATAGTCCTTCTTGTCTCACAGGTTAGCAATATACTTACAAGGAGTGAAGAGTACGGTATATGGCTTACCAATAAGGCTACCAAGAAGGACATCATGTGGATACTTATATGGCAGAACCTTATTAAGCTGATATATTCAGAAATTTTTGCCATACTGGTTATCAATCTTGGATGCAGATTCGTAATATTTGGAGAAAATTTCCAGAATACGGCAATATCCCACAGGATAAGCAACAGAATTATTACTTTTAATATATATCCGGCAATAATCGGTGTGGGAATACTTATTGTTACGGTATCCATAATTGTTCCGCTTCTCAAAATAGCAAGAACCGAACCGGTAAAACTTGTAAAGGGGGAACTGTAATATGAGATGGTTAAAAAGAGATTTTGTAATTAAATTTTCTGTAATTGTTGCCATTGCGGTAACAATTATTGTAAGCATGAATCTTGTGGAACTCCTTGATAAATATGTTAAGGTTTCTCTTACATCGGAAAAATATTCCGATTATGAATATATGGAACTTAAGGACCTTAAATATTTGGATAAGAAGGAGGGTCCTTATGATAGTTCAGAAAGAATAGAGATGGAAAAAAAGGCAGGAGAAGACCTTGACTATCTGTTAGATAACCTACCGGAGTTTGAAGGCAATGTTGTATTTCCGTTGGTATATTGCAGTATGAATGACGGAATGATAGGTGTAAGCTGTGATGTGATAATAGCATATAATGAGAAATTACCATATATCATTGATACTAAAAATTGCAGTGAAAAAGGCATATATATCGGTAACTCATATAATGGGTACTGGAGTGACGGTAAGGTGCAAATTGATTCAGTAGAATATGATGTGGCAGGAATTGTAAGCAGTAACCATTTACAGCTTAATAACGGAATTTATATACCTTATGATGTTATATCAGAAAGGGGAAAGACTGATTTACATAGAATTCTGGCTGATTATATGGTACATGAAGGGGCTATTACAGTATATTTTGCTTCAGACAGGCCGGGTGTGGTTGAACATGATATCGAACTTATGAAAGAATGGTGCAGGGAAAACGGTATCGTAGAGGTTGTTAATGTTTCAGGCTCAAATGAAGCATATGTGGAAGATGAAAAGAATGACATAAGAAGTATGCCATATCAGATAATTAAAAAATTCGTATGTTATCTTGCGGCAGCATTTTGTCTATTTGCGGTATTTGAAGCTATACGTCTATATATGAACAGAAAGAAAGCAGACATTATGATTCTGTGGTCGGCAGGCTCCAAGAAAACGGTAATTCTTAAAATGCTTATTAAGGAACTGGGAATGGCTGTTCTTATCGGAGTTGTATTGGCATTTGCGGCAGAATGGCTGATTTACGGGGTAATACTGGGATGTAACCTGAAGACTGTATTTATATATGGAGCGTATTCGTTTGCGGCAGTAATTGTCCTTACCATAATAATGATAACGGTTATGTTAGCGGCAACGCTGCATAAGCCTGTAATTTCAATAATAAAGAAGGAGCAATAATATGATTAAATTAATACATGTAAAAAAAGATTATACGGAAGGCGGGGTAATAACCAACGCATTAAAGGATATAAATCTTGAAGTAAAAGACGGTGAATTTGTGGCAATAATGGGAGCGTCAGGCTCGGGTAAATCCACACTTTTACATATACTGGGAGGAATGGATAAGCTTACGTCGGGAGAGTATTATTACAATGACGAAGCAGTACATGATATGTCAATGGGCAGACTTAATATTTTCAGGCGTGACCATGTAAGTTTCGTGTTTCAGAATGCGGCACTCATGAAGTATTACACCGTGGCAGAAAATATTGAAATGCCTCTCCTTTCAATGAACGTCGGCAAGAAAGAACGCAAAAAGATAATAGAAGAGAAGATGGAAGCTGTGGGAATAGCACACCTTGCAAAAAAGCTTCCTATACATATATCAGGCGGAGAACAGACAAGAACGGCAATCGCAAGAGCACTTGCGGGAGATAATGAACTCCTTCTTGCGGATGAACCTACGGGAGCACTTGACCAGACAACGGGAAAAGAGATAATGGAGGTCTTTAAGAAGGTGCATGAAATGGGAAAAACAATTATTCTCATAACCCATGATCCTAATGTTGCAGCCTATGCAGACAGGATAATCCGTATTGAGGATGGAAAAATTATTAATTAATAAAAAATATATTGACTTATCCTGATATAAGATATAGAATGAACAGGCAAAAGAAGTTCATATAAATTAAACTGCTTATTCAGAGTGATGGAGATACATAGGATCTGTGAAGTCACGGCAACCCCCTTGGCGGAAGGTGCCAACCTGAGCGAAAGTATTCGAGCAATAAGTGGATTAGGTTTAGTCAGAGTTAATCGAGTCCATTGAGAAATTAAATGGACTCTTTTTTATTAATTTTATCTAAGGTAAATCTGAAAGGAGAAACAAATGGAGAAATTTTTATTTACTTCTGAATCGGTAACTGAAGGACATCCTGATAAGATATGTGACCAGATATCGGATGCCGTACTTGATGCTTTATATGCACAGGACCCATATTCAAGGGTTGCCTGTGAGACATGTACCAATACAGGCTTTGTACTTGTAATGGGTGAAATTACTACCAAAGCTAATGTAGATATTACACAGATAGTAAGAGATACTGTTGTAGGAATCGGATATGACAGTTCGGATAAAGGATTTGACGGAAATACATGTGCGGTCATGGTTGCACTTGATAAACAGTCGGCAGACATCGCAATGGGTGTTGATAAGGCACTTGAGGTTAAGACAGGTGAGGAGACTGACGAAGAAGGCGGTGCAGGCGATCAGGGTATGATGTTCGGTTATGCTACCAATGAGACACCTGAGTATATGCCATATTCTGCAGCATTGGCACAGAAGCTTGCAATGCAGCTTGCCAGGGTTCGTAAAAATGGAACCCTTCCATATTTGAGACCTGACGGAAAGACACAGGTAACAGTTGAATATGATGAGAATAATGTGCCTGTAAGACTTGATGCAATCGTTGTATCAACACAGCATGCGGCAGATGTATCACAGGAGCAGATTCATGAGGACATCCGCAGGTACGTTATTGACGAAGTCGTTGACGTAAAGATGATTGATGACGATACTAAAATTTTTATTAATCCTACAGGCCGTTTTGTTATCGGAGGACCTAACGGAGATTCAGGACTTACAGGACGTAAGATTATTGTAGATACATACGGCGGAGCAGCAAGACACGGCGGCGGTGCTTTTTCGGGTAAGGACTGCACAAAGGTTGACCGTTCCGCAGCTTATGCAGCCAGATATGCTGCAAAGAACCTTGTTGCGGCAGGACTTGCTGACAGATGTGAGATTCAGCTTTCTTATGCTATCGGAGTAGCTCATCCAACATCAATTAATATTAATACATTCGGAACAGGCAAGCTTAGTGACAGCAGACTTGTTGAAATTCTCAGGGAAAACTTTGACTTCAGACCGAATGGTATTATTAAGATGCTTGACCTTAGAAGACCTATTTACAAGCAGACAGCCGCTTACGGACATTTTGGACGTACAGATGTAGAACTTCCTTGGGAACAGCTTGATAAAGTTGAAAATTTAAGAAAATATTTATAATGTAAGTGAGCATATTATGATAAAATAAATCCGGGTACAGTTTATCCGGATTTATTTTTTTTAGGAGACACTTAAATGAGACTTTCCACTAAGTTAAAGATATCATTTGGCTTTTTAATAATATTGCCTGTTGCTCTCTTTGGAACCGTTCTTTTTAGTATTACTAAGATACAGCTTCACAGAATACAGGAAAAATATGGTATACAGAATATATCTTATGATGCACTTATGAATCCTGTTCTCTTATCTAATGAGATGTGCAGGCAGGAGTATGAAGAAATCAGGCAGACCGCAGAAGATAATCCCTCTAAATTAAGAGATTTAAATTATCTGAATGCGATTAATAACAGAATTTCAAAGCGTAATGCGTATATAGTGGTCATAGAGGATAATGACATTATGTATCAAGGAAAAGAAATCAGTGATGAGTTAAGGGCGAAGCTGATTGAAAGTCAGAATCACAATTCCGAAATAAGGTCGGCTTATCTAAGAGATTTTAATGTGTTGGCAAGCAGAGTATCATATATGATAGACAGCCATACATACGGAACAGTATATTTTGTTATTAGTTTTGCGGAGATTCTGCCACAGATTAAAAAACTTCTTTTTGATACAATGATATCCGTGATAATTATTCTGATTCTGACGAGCGGTGCTTTCACAATGTGGATATATCGTTCCACTGTAAGACCTATTAATAAATTGAGGCTTGCAACCAATAATATCAAGAACGGCAATCTTGATTTTGATATGGATGTGGAGGGCAATAATGAATTTGCCGAATTATGCAAGGATTTCGATAATATGAGGAAGCGCCTTAAATATAATGCTGAGGAAAATGTGCGCAGGGATTCTGAAAGTAAGGAACTTATAAGTAATATTTCACATGACCTTAAGACACCGATAACGGCGATTAAGGGCTATGTTGAAGGAATAATGGATGGCGTTGCAGATACAGATGAAAAAATGGACCGGTATATAAGAACAATTTATACCAAGGCGTGTGATATGGATAATCTCATTAATGAGCTGACATTTTATGCGAAGGTTGATTCAGATAAGATTAATTATAATTTTATCAAGTTAAATCTTACGGAATATTTTAATGACTGCATAGATGAGATTGGTGTTGACCTTGAAAGCAGGAATATTGAATTAAAATATATTAATGAACTTGATAAAGAGACAGCCATTGTAGCCGATCCTGAGCAGTTTAAGCGTGTAATCAATAACATTATTAATAATTCTATGAAGTATATGGAAATTAACAACGGAGTTGTGGAAGTTCATCTTTATAATGAAGGAGATGACGTTCACATTGATATAAGCGATAACGGAAAAGGAATTTCCCAAAAGGACATTGGCCATATATTTGACCGTTTTTACAGAAGCGATACTTCAAGAAATTCAAGAACAGGCGGAAGCGGAATAGGACTTTCAATTGTGAAGAAAATAATAATAGACCACGGTGGAAGCATAACAGCGGAAAGTATTCCATATGAAAAGACCACAATAAAAATAATTCTTGACAGATATAAGGAGGATAAAGATGAGCAGAATACTGATAGTAGAGGATGAGATAAGTATTGCCGAATTAGAGAAGGATTACCTTGAATTAAGCGACTATGAAGTTGATATTGCAAGCGACGGAGAGACAGGAGAAAGTATGGCTCTTAAAGGAGATTACGTACTTTGCATACTTGATGTCATGCTGCCGGGCAAAGATGGTTTTGAAATATGTAAAGCTATCCGTAAGGAAAAGAATATACCTATAATTATGGTATCGGCAAAAAGAGACGATATCGATAAGATAAGAGGTCTTGGCCTCGGTGCTGATGATTACATTACAAAACCTTTCAGCCCAAGTGAACTTGTTGCCAGGGTAAAGGCACATCTTGCAAGGTATGACCGGCTTGTGGCATCCACTGTACCACAGAATGATGTACTGGAGATAAGGGGACTTAAGATTGACAAGACAGCCAGAAGGGTATTTGTCAACAATGAAGAAAAGGTTTTTACAACCAAGGAATTTGACCTTTTGCTATTTCTTGCAAGTAACCCTAATAAAGTGTTCAGCAAAGACGAACTATTCAGAAATATATGGGATATGGAATCAATAGGAGATATTGCCACGGTAACGGTCCATATTAAGAAAATAAGAGAAAAAATAGAGTATGATACTTCCAAACCTCAGTATATAGAGACAATATGGGGTGTGGGATACCGCTTTAAGGTGTAATTATGAAAAAAGACATAATTGTTTATGAAGATGATAATATAATTGTATGTAATAAGCCTGTAGGGATGCCATCCCAGTCAGACAGAACCTTTGAACAGGACCTTGTGAGCTACGTTCTTACCCACAGAACGGAACAAAACGAGCCTGCTTATGCAGCCATTATTAACAGGCTGGATAAGCCTGTGGGAGGACTTGTGCTTTTTGCAAAAAATAAGAAGGCAGCGGCAGGACTAAGTGCTGTATCGGGAGAACATGGCATAGAAAAAAATTACTATGCTCTTGTTAAAGGAAGCCCTTGTGATAAAGGAGAATTTACAGATTACCTTCTGAAAGACGGTAAGAATAATATATCAACTGTCACAGACAAGGATACCAAGGGCAGTAAAAAAGCGGTTTTGTTATACGAAAAGCTTGGAGAAAAAACAATTGACGGCGAAAAATATTCGCTGATGAGGGTGCGGCTTCTTACTGGCAGACATCATCAGATAAGAGTACAATTCAGCCACCACGGATATCCGCTTTATGGTGATATCAAATATAACAGTGATTTCAGGAACAGAAGAGATGTGTCACCTGCACTTTTTGCATATCATCTTTCATTCAAAAACCCTGTTGGAGCAGACAGAATAACTGTGGAAGCAGAACCTGAAAGCGAAATTTTTCGTTTATAACTGAATATTAATGAATAATCTGTTGATACTTCCTGTATGAGCAGAGATTATATAACTAAACTAAAGATTCTCAGTGTTTTTGCCGTGGTAAGCGGCGTTATATACCTTGTATTCAAATATATGCTTCCGGTTGTGGCACCATTTATTATTGCATTGATTATTTCGGTACTGGTGGACAGACCTGTGACTTTTCTTGAGAATAAGTGCCACATAAAAAGAAGCATAGGAACGCTTGTAATTGTTATTGCGGCAATGGCATTGCTATGTCTGTTTGTATGCTATGGAGGAAAAATACTTGTTAAGCAGGTATATGATTTCATTAACAAAATCGAAGAATATAAGCTGCCGTTTAACCTTAATATGGATATAAAGGTAATAAATGAAAAAATCGTTTCCGGAGTTGTAGATAATTCTCCGGGTTATATTTCAGGTTTTACCATGGTGTTTACGGGAGTGGCGGTTTTTATAATGGCAACCGTATTTATTTCCGGAGATATGTCCTCCATAAGAAGTTCGGTTAAGAAGAATATTTTCGGAAAAGAGATAATTTATCTTGGCAGACGTCTTAAAACGGTTCTTGGAAATTATCTTAAAACAGAGCTTATAATTATGGCCATAACCTGTGTGATTTGCTGCGTTGGATTATTTATTATGAAAAATCCGTATGCATTGCTGTTAGGTATTGTAATTGGTTTCGTTGATGCACTGCCGATTCTCGGAACCGGGACAATTTTTTTACCATGGGTCTTAGTCCTTGTGTTTATGCACAGACTAAAACAGGCATCCATGATTATGATTTTATATCTTATATGCTATTATACCAGACAGTTTCTTGAACCTAAGCTTATGGGAGACAAATTCGGAATGTCGCCTACCGTTATGCTCATCACAATATATGCAGGACTTAAACTGTTTGGTGTAATGGGTGTGTTCACGGGACCTGTAGCATTAATCCTTATCAGAGAAATATCGGATATAGTAATAAAAAAACTTGTGATTGAGGATAAATAACTATATAATGTCCATATTGATAGATTATCAGGAGGGTAATTATGGTATTCAGTTCGGCAGTTTTTTTGTTTTTGTTTTTGCCGGTTGTAATTTTACTTCATACAGTTATTAAAAATAATAAAATAAGAAACGGGCTGTTGATTGCTGCCAGTCTTATTTTTTATGCTTACGGTGAACCTGTTTACATTGCCCTGTTAATAGGTTCAGTAGCTGTTAATTATGTGTTTGGGCGTATCCTTTATGCAAGAAAAAGCAAGGCATTACTAGCCGCCTCGATTGTCATCAATATCGGACTGCTTGTTGTTTTTAAATATACAGGATTTATAGTGCAGATAATCAATTTTATTCCGGTATGTAATTTTAAGGTGCCGGATATTACTATGCCTATAGGAATTTCATTTTATACTTTTCAGGCAATATCTTATATTGTAGATGTATATCGTAAAGAGGAACGTGAGGACGTTGGTTTCTTTGATGTACTTCTATATATATCCCTTTTTCCACAGCTTATCGCAGGTCCCATTGTCAAGTTTAATTCAATTAAAGATAGTATTAAGTCAAGAAATGTAACTCTCGACGGACTTGCTCACGGAATCAGGAAGTTTATAATAGGGCTGTCAAAGAAGATGTTACTTGCAAATTCTTTTGCCTACGTTGCAGACAGTGTTTTTTCAATGAATACATCGGCAATAGATATGAGGCTTGCGTGGCTTGGAGCAGTCTGTTATACTCTTCAGATTTTCTTTGATTTTTCGGGATATTCCGATATGGCACTGGGACTTGGAAGCATGATGGGATTTGATTTCCCACAGAACTTTAATTATCCGTATACAGCCTGCTCTGTAAGGGATTTCTGGAGAAGATGGCATATGTCACTGACATCATGGTTCAGGGAATATCTCTACATCCCTCTTGGGGGCAACCGCAGGGGACCGGGCAGAAAAATACTTAACACAATGATAGTATTTATATGTACGGGAATATGGCATGGCGCTAACTTTACTTTCCTTATCTGGGGAATATTACATGGCGTTTTTATGTGTATTGAAACCATTGTTACCAAAGACAAAAAAGATGCCGGTAGGCATTTTAATGCATTGGCATATATTTATACAATGCTTGTTGTTATAATCGGATTTGTTATATTCAGGGCAGACAGTACAGGATATGCGTTTTCATATATAGGAAGAATGTTCTCATTTACGTCACTTTCTTCATCATTTACGGTATTTATGGGATTTCTGACCCCTGTATTTATTGTTACGGCAATGGCAGGCATTATTGCCTGTACCCCGGTTGTACCATATATATCAGCAGCCGTAAAGGACAGAAAACTATGGACATTTCTTAATGGATTATCATATGTTGCAGTTGGTGCCATTCTTGTATTATGTATAATGGGACTGGCAGCAGATTCATATAATCCGTTTATCTATTTCAGATTTTAAGGTGGCAGGTATGAAAGTAAAAAAAATACTGAAAACAATATATGTTGTGGGAATATTCGGATTGCTTATCGCAATCGGGATTAAGACATTTGTGGGAAAAAGCAACAGCCCGGCAAAAGAGGAGAAGGTTAAATTTAAACCATCGTCTTATACTTCCTTCTGTAATGAGTTTGATAAGTATTTTTCTGCAAATTTCGGCTTCCGGAGCAGATTTATTAGTATGAATAATATTGTAAAATATAATGTTTTTAAACAATCCGGAGAAGATAATGTAATAGCAGGCAGGGATGGGTGGCTGTTTTATAACAGTGCACTTCATGATTATATAGGAGAGGATGTTCTTTCTGATGAGGAAATTATAAAAATTGCGGATTATGTGGAAGCAATATCAGAAAAGTGCGAAAAAGCAGGTAAAAAATTTGTTTTTGTAATAGCACCTAATAAGATGGAAATATACGGAGAATATATGCCATATTATTATGTAGAGAATTGTCAGGATGGTAATTACGAAAAACTTATAAAGGAATTATCGTCAAGGAAAGTTGCATATACTGACCTTAAGAAATTATTTAAAGAGGATAACACATATTCCGGAGTGGAGCTGTACCATAAATTGGACTCACATTGGAACAATCTCGGTGCATCGCTGGCATATATGGAAATTATGGATAAGGCGGGTATAAATGCAACGGATTATAGAAATATACCATATAGCGAAGCCTTGGATTTTAACGGAGATTTATATGATATGCTGTTTCCGGAAGGCAGAAAGAAGGTCATACAGTATTATTTTGAAAATACAGAGAATTTTGATTACACATCAAGATTTATGGGTGTGGATGATTTAATTATTACAACAGAAAATGCTGACAAAACAGGGAGTGCTCTTTTATACAGGGATTCATTCGGCAACGCACTTTATAAATTCTTTTCGGATGACTTCAAAAATGTAACTGTTTCAAGGGCTGTACCGTATGATATGTCATCTGTTGGGGACTATGATGTAATTGTAGTGGAAATTGTTGAGAGAAATATCAAAAATCTTCTTGAATACAGTGAGCAGTAAAGATGTATATATAAATGGTATTGCTTGAAATCTTGAATAATTTGTGTATAATCATATTATTGAATAAAGCATAGGAGAAAAATTATGAAAAGATTTGCAGTGACATTACTGGCTGTTATGTTTATCCTGGCAGGCTGCGGTAAGTCAGATAGTACGACACCGACAAAGGATAATGACAACAGTGCACAGGTGTCATATACAATTAATAATATAAAGATTATTCCCGGAACAGATTTTTCCGGAGCATATAAAGAACTTGGAGAGCCCGTAAAATATACGGAGGCTGCAAGCTGTTATTTTGATGGTATGGATAAGGTATTTACTTATGACGGATTTGAAGTCCGGACTTATCCGGCAGAATCCGGAGATTTTATCCAGGATCTCAGTATATCGTCGGACAGATTCAGCACGGATAAAGGAATTACTGTAGGAGCAACTGTTAACGAGGTGGTAGCGGCTTACGGTGACAACTATGTTAAGACAGGCAATATGTACAAATACTATGAGGAAGGCGACAAATATATATATTTCTTCTTCCTTAATGATACACTGAAATATTTTGGCTGTGCCATAGATACTGATAACAAATAAATTTAAATAGAGGTATAAGACTATGAAGAGAAAGATGCTTGCAGTATTTCTTATAATGGTAATGGTAATCTCTTTATGTATTGCAGGATGCGGAAAGAAGAGAGATAACCCGACTGTTACTGATGACAGCAAAAAAACTAATGAAGAAACATCAACAACCATTGATGAGCCGGTGTCTGATACTCCGGAAACAACAACCCCGGAACCTGCAACCCCGGAACCTGCAACTCCGGAGCCGACAACCCCGGTACCCACAGAACCTGAAAGCAAGCCGGTTACGGTATATTCGCTTCTTATGAGCGAACCTGTCAATCCTAAGAAATCAGGTTATTCTGAGCTTGATGGTCTGATAGATAAGTTATTTTCTGAAATTCTTACAGAAGACATGAATAACTATGCAAAGGTATGGACCTGTTATCTTTATCTTGTAGACAAAATTACATATAACAGAGGAATGGATGCTAATACAGGGGCTTATTCATCTTCTGATGTTAATACAACGCCAAAGGAAGTGCTGTGGGCAACTGACCTCCTTAATTCGGGGCAGGGCTGTTGTTATAATTACTCGGCTGCGTTTATGTTTATTATGAGAGCACTGGGTTATGATGCACACCTTGTAACAGGTAACGTTCCGTCTTATGGCGGAGGAGTTACGCCGCATTGCTGGCTTTATGTAAATCTTAACGGAACCAGATATTCATTTGATCCTGATCTTGATATGAATTTTTATAAAAGAGGAGAAAATGAAGAAAAGAGTATATGGTTTGGCAGAAGATTAGATGATCTCGGATATTTTTATAAAGCTGAGACCTATCATGAAATATAATTATTTGAAAGGATTAGAATAATGGCAGAGGATAAGAAATTTGTAGAGGCAATTACATCAATGGATGTGGATTTTGCCCAGTGGTATACAGACGTAGTTAAAAAGGCAGAGTTAATGGGATATTCCAGTGTAAAGGGATGTATGATTTTTAAACCTGCCGGATATGCAATATGGGAAAATATAAAGGCAGAACTTGATAAAAGATTTAAAGAAACAGGCGTTGAAAACGTATATATGCCAATGTTTATTCCTGAAAGCCTTTTACAGAGGGAAAAAGACCATGTAGAAGGATTTGCTCCTGAAGTAGCATGGGTAACATACGGAGGACTTAATCCTCTTCAGGAAAGAATGTGTGTAAGACCTACATCCGAGACACTTTTCTGTGATTTCTATAAGGATGAGATTCAGTCATACAGAGATTTACCAAAAGTATATAACCAGTGGTGTTCTGTTGTAAGATGGGAAAAAGAGACAAGACCATTTTTACGTTCAAGAGAATTTCTGTGGCAGGAAGGACATACAGCCCATGCAACAGCAGAAGAAGCAGAAGCAAGAACACAGCAGATGCTTAACTTATATGCTGATTTCTGTGAGGATTTTCTTGCAATTCCTGTTGTCAGAGGACGTAAGACAGATAAAGAAAAATTTGCCGGAGCGGAAGCAACATATACTATTGAAGCACTCATGCATGACGGAAAAGCATTGCAGTCAGGAACAAGCCATAACTTTGGTGACGGTTTTGCCAAGGCTTTCGGAATCCAGTACACAGATAAGGATAATAAGTTGAAATATGTTCACCAGACATCCTGGGGAATGACCACCAGACTTATCGGTGCGCTTATTATGGTTCACGGTGATGATTCAGGACTTGTACTTCCTCCAAGAGTAGCACCTGTACAGGTTGATATTATCCCTGTTATGCAGAAAAAGGCAGGAGTTCTTGAAAAAGCAGCGGAAGTTAAAGAAAAGCTTATTAATGCAGGATTAAGAGTTAAAGTTGATGACAGCGACAAGAATCCGGGCTGGAAGTTCTCTGAACAGGAGATGAGAGGAATTCCTGTAAGAATAGAGATGGGACCTAGGGATATTGAAGCCAATCAGGCAGTTATTGTACGAAGAGATACAAGAGAAAAGACAGTTGTGTCAATAGACGAGCTTGATGTTAAGGTTAAAGAAATTCTTGATACAATGCAGGTTGAAATGCTTGAAAGAGCAAGAAAACACAGAGACTCACATACCTATGTGGCAACCGATTACGAGGAATTCAAGCAGACAGTTGCCAACAAGCCCGGATTTGTTAAGGCTATGTGGTGCGGTAATGAAGAATGTGAAAACAAGATTAAAGAAGATACAACAGCAACAAGCCGTTGTATGCCATTTAATCAGGAAAAATTAAGTGATGTATGCGTATGCTGCGGCAAGCCTGCAACCAAGATGGTATACTGGGGCAAAGCATACTAAGGAACAGAATATGTATATTAAGTTACCGGAGGATGTTGATTACATCATTACACGATTAACTGAATATGGATATGAAGCATATGCTGTCGGGGGATGTGTCCGCGACAGCATTATTTGTCGTGTTCCGGGAGACTGGGATATAACAACCTCTGCAAAACCGTGGGAAGTCAAAAAGCTTTTCCGCAGAACAGTGGATACAGGCATAGAACACGGAACTGTTACTGTCATGATGGGTAATGAAGGATATGAAGTCACTACCTACAGAATTGACGGAGAATACGAGGACAGCAGACATCCCAAAAACGTTGAATTCACGTCTAATCTCAGAGAGGATTTAAAAAGGCGTGATTTTACCATTAATGCCATGGCATATAATTACAGTCAGGGTATAGTGGATATGTTTGACGGAAAAGGAGACATAGAGCGTAAAATAATAAGATGTGTGGGCAATCCGGAAGAGAGATTCACGGAGGATGCACTTCGTATGCTGAGAGCAGTAAGGTTTTCCGCACAGCTTGGATATGAAATAGCGGAGGAGACAGCGGACGCTGTTAAGAAATTAGCCGGAACCATAAGTAAAATCAGCAAAGAAAGAATCCATACGGAACTTAACAAAATACTTCTCTCAGACCATCCCGATTATCTTATGAAAGCTATGGAGCTTGGAATAACGGAGATTGTTTTTTCTGCCCTTAATGACCTTCCTGACAAAGAAACAGCCATGAAGCTGTTAATACGGCTGCCAAAAGAACTTGTATACCGCTACGGTGCAGTTTTATTTGAACTCGGTAAAAAGAGAACAGTTGCGGTACTGCGTGAATTGAAATTAGACAATAATACCATAGATAATACCGGCAGGCTTGTAGATATGCATGGGATGGAGATAACGGAAGATAAACCTCTTATCAGACATCAGGCATCATCCTGTGGAGCAGCTATGTACAAAATGGCATTGAGATTTGAATACGAATTTTATATGGCGGCTGATGACAGGGATAAAGCCATGGCGCTTAAGAAACAGGAAGCACTCTTTAAGGAGATTCTTGAGAATGGGGACTGCCTTACATTAAAAGAACTTGCCGTAACCGGCAATGATTTGATTGAAGCCGGAATACATCCCGGAAAAGAAATTGGGAATATTTTGAAAAGCATGCTTGATGATGTACTTAACACCCCTGAACACAATACAAAAAAATATCTTTTTGACAACCATCTTCATATTTGAGCCTTTTTAATCATAAGATTAGAAAGCTACAAATATTTAGGTGGTTTTTTTATGGCAGACAGAGGTCTTGATGTATTAGAAAAATATGATTTTGAGGTAAAAAGGACTTATAAGGGGCGGGGTGTTATTATGGTTGATACCGATAAAGGTCCCAGGGTTTTAAAAAATTACATAGGCAGCGGGAGACATCTGGAGTGGTGCGCTCCGGTGTTGGAAAAACTGAATGAAAGCGGGGTTATTAACGTAGATGCCTACGAAAAAAACAAGGATGGCAGCTATGTTACGGAGAGTGAAACAGGGGGCAGATATGTTCTCAAGAGGTGGTATCCCTGTAGGGATTGTGATATAAAATTCTATGAGGATATTATGTCGGCTGTGAGAAATCTGGCATTTCTGCATAAAGAACTTATGGAATGTGAAGCAGAAAAACAATATACGGAACGGCCAATCAGGGAAGAATATGCAAGAAAAGGACGGGAGCTTGCAAGAATAAAAAAATATCTGGGAACAATATATGAGAAAAACAAATTTGAAATGATGGCATCAAAATCATTTGGCGAATTTATTCCGGAAGTTGAAAGTTCGATAAATTTTGCGGATGATTTTTTTAGCGGGAATCATATTGAAGAAAAGCTGTGCCATGGTAATTTTAACTATCATAATATCGGATATGGCGATACACTTGGAGTCATAGGCAATTTTGAAAAAATGTGTTATGGCTTCCAGTTAAAGGATTTATATACTTTTATGAGAAAAATCCTTGAAAAAAATAACTGGGATATAAAAATCGGGTACGGGATGTTTGCGGAATATGACAGAGTAATAAGGCTTAACAGTGAAAAAATGGATCTGCTGTATATCTTTTTTGCATTCCCCGAAAAATACTGGAAACTGATGAATGGTTACTATAACGCAAGAAAATCCTTTTTCCCGGTAAAAAATCTTGAGAAGCTGGAAAAACTTATTGAAATGAACAGTGCAAGAAAAAATTTTATAGCTACTATACATTAAAATATTATGGTATAATCATCCTATCAAATTAATTGGAGAACTTATGAGAAAATTAAAGATATATACTCTGCTTTTAACGGCAGCAATTTTAATTACAACGGTTACTGCCTGCACATCACAGACAACACCGAAGAAACGGACCAATCATATCGAAAAGACGACCGAATCCGGTACATACAATGCGACAGTGGTTGTAAGGGATAACGATACGGAAAACAGAAGACTCGCATTTGTAAATATTGCAGACGGAGCACGGGAGACATATCGTTACACCAACGGAACTTCTTTTTTAAGCCGCAATAAAAGTGTGCTTTCATCAGAGCAGATTCGCAAAGGCGATGTGGTTGATATAATATATGACGGCAGCCATGAGATAAGCAGTATCCAGGTGTCTCCCTCAAAGGATGTATGGGAAAATTCCAAAGTAACGACTTTTGCAATCAATGATAATGATGGTGCAATTAAAATTGGCCAGACAATGTATTATTATACCGACGGCATTGTTGTTTTATCCGGGGATGAAGAGATTGACATTACAGAGCTTAATAATGCAATGGACCAGCTGGTTGTGAGAGGCTATAAGAATCAGGTGGTTTCCATAGTGGTTGAAAAAGGACACGGATATGTATCACTTACGGGAGACAGTCTTTTTATAGGCGGGCTTATTAATGTGGGCAACGTTCTTGCCAGAAGAATAGAACCTGATATGCTTCTTCCTGTCACGGAGGGAGAATATCTCCTGGAAGTAGTGAACGGCGACTATAAGTCAGAAAAGAAAATAACCGTGGAAAGAGGTAAAGAGACGGTTGTGGATTTTTCGGATGTTCCTGCTAATGTTACCCAGACAGGCAATATAAGGTTCATGATAGATGTACAGGGTGCATCTTTGTATATAGACGGAATGGCATACGATTATTCTTCAATTATTACCCTTAAGAACGGTAAGCATAACGTTGTGGTTCATGCAGAAGGATACTCGGACTATAAACAGGTTATAGACGTTGAAAGCAGATATATGACGGTCAACATATCCATGACAAAGGGAGATAATGAATCAACATCTTCTAAAGAACCGACTACAACTAGGGTGGAGGGAGAGACGTATGTAAGTTCCAAGAACAAGGTAACCGTGAAAGGACCTGCCAATGCAGTTGTATATTTTGACGGCACATATAAAGGCGTTGCACCTGTAAGTTTTCCACTTGTGACAGGTGAACACATTATTTCCATACTTTCAGGAACTAAAATAAACAGTTATACGGTAAATCTGGCTGATGGAGCCGATGACGTTACTTACGATTTTACAGACAAATAGAATAAAATAATATAAACGGTATATAATGTAAACAGGGGGGAGTTATATGAAAAAATTAGTATTAATTTTTGCCTTGCTTGTAATGGTTTTTACAGGCTGCTCAGGCAAATCCGCAAAGAATGAAGACAGGACGGATATGGATTTTACCGTTGTTCCGAGAGAAGATATGCCGGATGAAATCAAAGGCATAATTGAAGAAAAACAGTCCGGAGAATTTACCATGTCTTATGGTATGGACGGATATCTGTATATAATGCGGGGATATGGCACCATGCCCACAGGAGGATACAGTATAAGGGTAGACAGTCTTGCGGAAACGTCGGATGAGATTTTTTTCCATACTACATTGGTGGGACCGCAGGCATCGGAGCCTGTCAATAAAATGAAGACCTGCCCTTACATAGTTGTCAAAATAGAATATACTGACAAAAAAATTGTGTTTGAATAAGCATAAATGCTTCTGCTTTCTCATATTATTAATTAGAATGAGAAAGTGGGAGTATTTTTTTATGGAATTGATTAAAGATAACTTACATATGAACAAAAGTAAGGGGAAAATGGTATTTTCGGCGACTGTAGACGAAGACTTTACAATCCCTGAGGGTAAGCCCGGCATGGATTATAAAATCAAAGATATGGGAGAGGTGTGTATAGAAAAGGTAAGACCTATGGAAGACAGGGTCAGTATCGGGATGTGTCTGTATTTTGGACTGCTTTATAACAGTGGCGGAAACTGCCAGTCATATTACGGCAAAGCTAATTTTGAAGAGACGGCGGCAATGGCCGGTGTCACGGGTCAGGATATTGTGAGATGCAAAGCTAATCTGATGGATATGAAAATATCCGTGATAAGTTCCCATAAAATCAGCGTCAGGGCAGTAGTCCTTGTCACCGTATCGGCAGAAGAGATATATGACAGGGAAGTAATTAAAAAGATTGAAATGGATAATGTGAGGGATGAGCGGCTTGAAGTCAGGATGATGAAGCTTATCGCCAACAGAAAAGATACTTTTCGTATAAGGGAATCCGTTAATATTAATCAGGGAATGTCAAATATAGGCGAAATAATATGGCAGGAACTGAGGGTAAAAGACTTGTGCTTCACGCCGGCTGACGGCAGGATAGACGTAAAAGGCAATCTGAGCTTTTTCGTGATATATCAAGGCGAAAACGGCGGGGAATTGAATTACTATGACAATGTGGTTCCCTTTAGCGGAACCCTTGATATAAGCAACGGCAGACAGGAGGATGTATACGATATCAACATAGTTTCCTGCGAAAAGAGCCTTATATCCCGCAATGACGGAAACGGAGAAACAAGAATTTTTGATGGTGAAATTATCATGAGCCTTGATATATGCGGATACAGGAATGAAGATGTAAGTCTCCTGACCGACATATATGCACCTGGATATGAGATTACCCCCAAGACGGAGAAACTGGAATACGAAAGACTTGTAGAAAACAAAGTCGTAGACATAGATATAAATGAAAGAATTAAAAACGAAGACGGCGGGAAGATAATCTATACCTGCGGTGATGTCATTGTAGATGAAATAATACAAAAAGATAATAAAGTTGATATTGAGGGTACGATATCGGTTCAGTTAATGATGGAGGATAAAGAAGAAATGCCTCCAATCACCGTAAGCCACCATGATATCCCCTTCAGTTATCAGGCCGGTATGGATAAATATGAAAAGGACAGTGAACTTTGTGGAAAAGTGAATAACATATCACTGTACTCCAAAAGGATATCCGATAAGGAAATTTCCGTAAACGGCACAATTAAAATGGAAATCATGTCAAAAAGCACAACAACCACACCGGTGGTAATTAATGCAGATGTGGAAAAGGTTCCGAAAGAAAAATTAAAAAATATCCCCGGTATAACAGGGTATATAGTAAAAGAGGGAGATACCCTGTGGAACATCGCAAAGCGTTTTTATACCACTGCAGACAGCATTATGGAAGCCAATAATCTTGAAAATGACATGATTTATCCGGGAATGAAATTAATAATTCTTAAATTGTATTGCTTTTAATACAGTAACATCATATAATAACAGGTAAGGTGTTTTCTTACCTGTTATTTTACTATGGAGACGAGGTAACAATGAATAGCATAAGTCTTAAAGCATACGCCAAAATTAATCTTGGTCTTGATGTCCTTGGAACGCTTCCTAACGGATATCATGAAGTTAAAATGGTAATGCAGAGCATAAGCCTGTATGATAAGGTTAATATTAAGAAAAATGACTCAGGCACAATCAATGTCAAAACCAATCTTTCATATCTTCCTGTCAACGGAGATAATCTGGTATATAAGGCAGCATACATTATGAAAGAAAAGTATAATATTGAGGACGGTTTTGATATAGATTTGTTTAAGTTTATTCCTGTTGCGGCGGGCATGGCAGGCGGCAGTACGGATGCAGCAGCCGTGTTTAAAGGAATTAACATCATGTATAATCTTAATGCAACGGAAGAGGAACTTAAGGAGCTTGGGGTCACGATAGGAGCTGACATACCATACTGCATTATGGGAGGAACAGCGCTTGCGTGCGGAATTGGCGAGAAGCTTACGAGACTTCCGGGATGTCCGAAGTGTTATTTTGTAATCGGAAAGCCGTATGTGAATGTGTCTACAAAATATGTATACGAGAATCTTGTGTTGGATGAATCCACGGTACATCCCGATACGGATGCGATAATAGATGCCATATCACATGCCAATGTGGCAGGAATTGCGGACAATTTATGTAACGTGCTGGAAACTGTTACCGTGGCTAAATATCCGCAGATTGGTGAGATTAAGAAAGTCATGATTGAAAAAGGAGCGCTTAATTCACTTATGAGCGGCAGCGGTCCTACGGTATTCGGAATATTTACCGATTACGAAAAGGCAAAAGAATGTAATGATTATTTGAGAAAAAGCAGACTGGTTAAGAGTGCTTATGTAGCAGAACCGGTTTCAGCAAGGATGTGTAAGGGACGATGAGATTGGAATTTGAGAAAAACGGTTATGAAAGTATATCACTAAGGGATTCGGTATATCTGACAATAAGAGAAGCAATCCTTAACGGAAAATATCCTCCCAATAAAAGGTTAAGGGAGATACCGTTAGCGGAAGAACTTGGTGTCAGCAGAACTCCGGTAAGAGAGGCAATTAAGAGGCTTGCGGAGGAACATCTTGTTGTTATAATGCCAAAGTGCGGTGCCAAAGTGGCTGATTATTCGGACAAGGATGTGGCTGACGCTCTGGCGGTACGTCTTGTTATAGAAAATATGGCTGTAAAACTTGCGGCAAGATATATGACAAAAGACCAGGTTATCGAATTAAGAGACATTAACAGCGAAATGGAAGATGCACTGAAGGACAAGGCATTAGCCAAAATAACAGAGGCAGATAAGAGATTTCACAGCAGTATATGTGCGGGAGCCAATAATCAGGTGCTTCAGAAAACAATGGCTATGCTTGATGCGGAAGTTCTCAGGTACAGAGTTGACTACATCAAGGGAATAGAAGATTATATGCAGTTAATTAAGGAGCATAAGGAACTGATTGACGCAATAGATGCAAGAGATGAGGAAAAAGCAGAAGAACTTATGAGCAGACATATCGAGAACCAGAAGAAAAAAGTTCTTGAAGCTCTTGAGTCTGAAAAAGAATAAAATTACAAAATATGGTAATAATCCCAATATAAATTAAGGAGGATTGTTACCATGGGTAAAAAAATTATAATAATTCCGATAGTTTTCCTGATAGCTGTTCTGGGAATCCGTACATATAATAAAATTGAAGAATATAAAATACAAAAAGAAATCAGCAGTAAAATAATAAGATTTCATGTGCGTGCCAACAGTGACAGTGAGGAGGACCAGAAACTGAAACTGAAAGTCAGGGATGAAGTTATGGCATATCTTGATGAACGTCTTCCAAAGAGCGGTTCCGTAAAGGATGCCAAAGCGGTTCTGAATGACAACATTGAAGAAATTGGGCAGATAGCACTTGCAACAATTCGTAAAGAGGGGTATAACTATTCAGTCAGTGTGTATTTTGAAGAAAGTTATTTCCCTATTAAGACATACGGAGATATGGTTTTTCCGGCGGGAAAATATGAAGCGTTCAGAATAGATATCGGAGACAGTGAAGGAAAAAACTGGTGGTGTGTTTTGTTTCCACCTCTTTGTTTTGTGGATTCTACTTATGCGGTAGTTCCGGAAGATACAAAAGATGAGTTCAGAAGTGTACTATCTAATGAGGCTTATTTTGCCATTACAATGTCTGAACCTGATAATAATTATGTGATAAGGTTCAAATATCTGACATTTTTAAATAAGCTGTTGGATTGAACCGGGAAGGAAATTATAATGAAAAAGATTAAAGTGGCAGTTTTATTCGGAGGACAGTCATCAGAGCATGATATATCATGTATATCTGCGGCTACTGTGATTGAAAGCATAGACAGGGAAAAATATGACGTAATAACAGTAGGCATTACCAAAGACGGCAGATGGATTAAGACCGACAATGTGGAGGATATTAAAAGCGGAAAATGGAGAGAGGGAAATGTAACAATGATACTTTCTCCTGACAGAATACATAAGGGATTTGTTGAAATTGAAGACGGCAAGGCAGAGGTTACGGAAGTGGATGTTGTATTTCCTGTACTTCACGGCTTATACGGAGAGGACGGTACAATCCAGGGAATACTTGAACTTGCGGGAATACCATACGTCGGATGCGGTGTGGTTGCCTCAGCAGTATCCATGGATAAACTTTTTACCAAAAAGATTGTTGACGGTCTTAAGGATGTAAGACAGGCAAAATATGTTCCTGTAAGAAGATATGAATTAAAGGAAATGGATAAGGTTCTTGACGGAATAGAGGAAAGGCTTCCATATCCTGTATTTGTAAAGCCAAGCAATGCCGGCTCTTCTAAGGGCGTTTCCAAGGCAGGGGACAGGGCAGGACTTGAGAAAGCATTAAGACTTGCGGCAGAACATGATGAAAAGATTCTTGTGGAAGAGACTATCGTAGGACGTGAAATAGAATGTGCGGTTCTCGGAACATCGGATGTAAAGGCTTCCGGAGTAGGAGAAATTCTTGCAGCGGATTCAGCAGCTTTTTATGATTTTGATGCAAAATATAACAATGCAGAATCTAAGACAGTTATAAATCCCGAATTACCTGACGGCAAAACAGATGAGGTAAGGAACGATGCGGTCAGAATATTTAAGGCAGTAGACGGCTTCGGACTTTCAAGAGTTGATTTCTTTATTGAGAATGGAACTAACGATGTGGTATTTAACGAAATCAATACAATGCCGGGATTTACCTCAATCAGCATGTACCCAATGCTTTGGGCAGACAGAGGAATAGAGAAAAAAGAGCTTGTTGATGAACTCATAAATGAGGCATTCACAAGACATAAGATATAGGAATAAGAAATGACTAATAAAGTAAGAGTGAGAATTGAAGGACTTCACACCGTAGTAATGGATGTGGAGTCCGACAACGTGGAATTAATAACCTTTGGCAAGTATGCCAAAAAGGGTGGAAAACATTACATAAAATACGATGAGTTAGATGAAAATTCAGAGAAGGTAGTTAAGAACCTTTTAAAGATATCCGAGAACGAGGTAGAACTTGTATCAAGAGGCAGCAAATCCTCCCATATGTATTTTGCAAAGGGCAAGAAAAACTACAGTTTCTACAGAACTCCGTTTGGGGAAATGAATGTTGCGGTGGATACCTACTCAATGGATTTCAAAGAAGAAGAGGATTGCCTTGAGATAACCTTGGAGTACGGACTTGAAGTAAACAGGGAGCATGTATCGGAGTGTGCCGTGAAGATATGTATTGAAGCGGTGGAAGAATAGCGGTGAGGAGATTGAATGAGTATATACAGGGGTGCAATAGTTAAAAAAATGGTGTAGCCATATTATTCTGAGGCTACACCATTTTTCTTAAAATATTATTACTTCGCTTTCTTAGCCGCTTTAGCTTTAGCACGCTGTTCTTTCTTGGTTAATGGCTTAGGTTCAACCTTACCGCGGATGTACTTGATTTCTGTAATGTAGATACCGCTTACGGCAACTTTAACTTCTGTCTTGAGCGGAAGTGCATCAAATACCTTAACATCAGCTATAAGTGTCATTACCTTAGGACCGACCTTAGCTTTTACAAGGGGCAGCTTTGCAAACCGCATGTACTTTGGAATCTGTTCGGCTACAACCTTTGGAAGTGTTGCGTCTTTAACTTTCATTTTTTTCTTGTCAATGACAAGCATTGATATAATCTGTGAAGCAGCTTCAATATCTGCCTGTGAAGCCTGCTGTTTCTTCTGCATCTTTCTACCGATGATAATTAATGCTATAAGAATTCCGATTATTACGGCCAGAACAATTATAATTACTCTTACCCAGACTGGCATTACTCATATCCTCCTAGTAATATCTTTAAATCGCATATTATTGTAACATTATTTTGAACTATAGACAAGGATTTATTAAACCAGTTCTTCATTTTTTAGCTGGATTTCGTTAATTCTGTCTCTTACATAGTTACCAATAAATTTTCTGTCCTCTTTTGGAAGGGATTTAATGTCAATAGGTTCGCCGAATTCGATAATGGTATGTGCTTTTTTGATTCTCGGAAACTGATTTTCAAAACAGGCTCTTGTATTATTCTGGACCATGGGGATGATTTTACATCCGGTTTTTTCCGCAAATTTAAAACTTCCTTCCTTAAATGGGAGCAGGTCCAGGGTATGGCTTGTGGTTCCTTCCGGGAAAATGACGATTGATATTCCTTTTTTAATATAATCGATTCCTTCAAGAATTGTTTTAAGACCTTCCCTTGTATCATTTCTGTCAAGAAAGAGACAGTACAGATTACGCATCCACCAGCTTATTACAGGAACCTTCTTAAGTTCTTTTTTGGCAACAAAGCCCGTTAATCCCGGCATAAGGGAGTATGAAATTACGATATCAAAGTAGCTTTTGTGGTTACCTACAAAAAGAACAGGCTCATCCTTTGGAATTCTGTCATAGCCAATAACGGTTGTCCTGGTTCCGGAAAGAAATCTTACGACTTTAAAAGAGTTCTTTACGATAAAAAGAGAAGTTTTGTCCTTGGCTTTTTTATTGAATTTGCCAATCAGCCATACAGCAGGGTATAAAATAAGGCTGATTATTGAATATAAAAGTAAAAAAATTGCCACCAATATTATTCTAATCATTAATTTTCTCCATTCAGATATAATTTTATATATAATAGTATACAACATTTTGGTAAATAAGAAAGATAAAATATTAAAAAAACAATGCCAAGTAAGAATTGACATTTATTTTCCCACTGACTATAATTATGGAGAGTAATAAGGCTGTGATGGAGACAGTAGTTATATTCCGAAAATAACAGAGAGCCGTGATTGCTGTGATGCGGTATGATTAGGATTTTAACGAATATCACTCCGGAGCTTCTATCTGAAAGTATATACGAGTAAGAGATGACGGATTTCTCCCGTTACAGAGAACGCATATGTTGGTATGTCGGTATTGGAACATTATTGATTGTAATGAAATTGAGGACCTCTGCCAATTTAATGGCGGAGGTCATTTTAATTATTTTTGAAAGGAAGTTTAATAGTATGTACGAAAAAGTATCTACTGACCTTAACCTGGTTCAGAGAGAAAAACAGGTTGAAAAGTTCTGGAAAGACCACGATATTTTTAAAAAAAGCATGAAATTAAGAGAAGGATGTCCATCATATACATTCTATGACGGACCACCAACCGCTAACGGTAAGCCACATATCGGACACGTTCTTACCCGTGTAATCAAGGATATGATTCCGCGATACAGAACAATGAAAGGTTATATGGTTCCTCGTAAGGCAGGATGGGACACACACGGACTTCCTGTTGAACTTGAAGTTGAGAAAATGCTTGGACTTGACGGTAAGGAACAGATTGAACAGTATGGTCTTGAACCATTTATCGAGCATTGTAAGGAAAGTGTATGGAAATACAAAGGAATGTGGGAAGATTTTTCAGGTACAGTCGGATTCTGGGCTGACATGGATAACCCATATGTAACATATCACAATGATTTCATTGAATCAGAGTGGTGGGCACTGAAAGAAATATGGAATAAGAATCTTTTATACAAGGGATTTAAGATTGTCCCATATTGTCCAAGATGCGGAACACCTCTTTCATCACATGAGGTAGCCCAGGGATATAAGGCAGTAAAAGAACGTTCCGCAGTTGTACGTTTTAAGGTTGTAGGTGAGGACGCTTATTTCCTTGCATGGACAACAACACCTTGGACATTGCCAAGCAACGTGGCACTCTGCGTTAATCCTGACGAGACATACTGTAAGGTCAAGGCAGCAGACGGACGCACATATTATTTGGCAGAAGCACTTCTTGACAAGGTCCTTTCAGGAATTGAGAGAGAAGAAGGAACTCCTGCTTACGAAGTTCTTGAGACATATAAAGGAAAAGATCTTGAATATAAAGAATATGAACCTCTTTATGCATGTGCCGGAGAAGCGGCTGCAAAGCAGCACAAGAAGGGACACTTTGTTACATGTGATACTTATGTAACTATGTCAGACGGTACAGGTATCGTTCATATTGCACCTGCATTCGGTGAAGACGATGCAAAGGTGGGACGTAAATATGACCTTCCGTTTGTACAGTTTGTAAATGGCAAGGGTGAATTAACGGAAGAGACTCCTTATGCCGGACTTTTCGTTAAAAAAGCAGACCCTGAAGTGTTAAAAGATCTTGATGCTGAGGGCAAGCTTTTTGATGCACCTAAGTTTGAACATGATTATCCATTCTGCTGGAGATGCGACACTCCTCTTATCTACTATGCAAGAGAATCATGGTTTATTAAGATGACAGCAGTTAAGGATGACCTTATCCGTAACAATAATACAATTAACTGGATTCCTGAGACTATCGGAACAGGACGTTTCGGTGCATGGCTTGAAAACGTACAGGACTGGGGTATCAGCCGTAACAGATATTGGGGCACACCTCTTAACATCTGGCAGTGTGACAAGTGTGGTAAGATGCATTCGATCGGAAGTATTGCAGAGCTTAAAGAACTTTCCGATAACTGCCCTGATGATATTGAACTTCACAGACCATACATTGATGCAGTTACTTTCCCATGTGAATGCGGCGGCACAATGAAGAGAGTTCCTGAAGTAATTGACTGCTGGTTCGATTCGGGCGCAATGCCATTTGCACAGCATCATTATCCATTTGAGAACAAGGATCTTTTTGAAGCACAGTTCCCTGCAGACTTTATTTCAGAAGCTGTTGACCAGACAAGAGGATGGTTCTATTCATTACTTGCGGAATCAACTCTTTTATTTAACAAAGCGCCTTACAAGAATGTAATCGTTCTCGGACATGTACAGGATGAGAACGGACAGAAGATGAGTAAGTCAAAGGGTAATGCGGTAGATCCTTTTGACGCTTTACAGACTCACGGAGCAGATGCGATAAGATGGTATTTCTATTCTAATTCGGCACCATGGCTTCCTAACCGTTTCTACGACAAAGCAGTTACGGAAGGACAGAGAAAGTTCCTCGGAACAATCTGGAATACCTACGCATTTTTCGTACTTTATGCGAATATCGATAATTTTGACGCAACAAAATATACGCTTGAATATGATAAATTATCTGTAATGGATAAGTGGATTCTTTCAAAGGTTAATTCACTTGTTAAATCAGTTGATGCCTATCTTAATGATTACAAGATTCCTGAAACAACAAGAGTTCTTGAAGAGTTCGTTGATGACCTTAGTAACTGGTATGTAAGGCGTTCAAGAGAAAGATTCTGGGCAAAAGGAATGGAACAGGATAAAATCAATGCCTACATGACATTATATACATCCCTTGTAACACTTTGTAAGGTTGCCGCACCAATGATTCCTTTTATGACGGAAGAGATTTATCTCAACATCGTTGCCGGAATAGATAAGACAGCACCGGAAAGCATACATCTTTGTGATTTCCCTGTTGCCAACGAAGCATATATAGACAAAGAACTTGAAGCCAATATGGATGAAGTTTTACGAATCGTTGTTGTGGGAAGAGCATGTCGTAACGCAGCTAACATTAAGAACAGACAGCCTATAGGTAAGATGTATGTTAAGGCTGAAGCAGAACTTTCCGATTTCTACAAGGAAATCATTGAAGACGAACTTAATGTCAAAGAAGTGGAGTTTACAAATGATGTAAGAGCCTACAGCTCATACAGCTTCAAACCACAGCTTAAGACAGTAGGACCTAAGTATGGCAGACTCCTTGGAAAAATTAAGCAGGCATTATCGGAAGTCGACGGAAATACTGCGATGGATGAATTAAATGAAAAAGGACAGCTTACATTTGATTTTGACGGAGAGACAGTTGAACTTACAAAAGATGATTTATTAATTGAAATTGCACAGACAGAAGGCTTTGAGTCAGGTAATGACGGAGATATAACAGTTGTACTTGATACCAATCTTACGCCTGAACTCGTTGAGGAAGGATTTATGAGAGAAATCATAAGCAAGATCCAGACAATGAGAAAAGAAGCAGGATTTGAAGTCATGGATAAGATAACTGTATATTCCGACGGAAACGACAAGATTGCAGAGCTTATTTCAAAGAATGAAGACACGGTTAAAAATGATGTACTTGCTACGGAAATTGTCACAGGTAAGATTGACGGCTACTCTAAAGAGTGGAATATCAACGGAGAGAATGTAACTTTCGGTGTTAAAAAGAATCAGTAACGGTACAAGGATGGAATTTTAAATGAGTGAATTTGAATTTGACAAAGAAGAATTTAAAAAAAATGTAGTTAATGCTGTTAAGAGCAGATATCGTAAGACCATTGATGAAGCAGATAAACAGCAGGTATTTCAGGCAGTTGCTTATACGGTCAAGGATTATATAATTGACCGTTGGATTGCAACACATAAGGAATTCGAGAAACAGGACGCAAAGACAGTATATTATATGTCAATGGAATTCCTCATGGGCCGTGCACTTGGTAATAACATGATTAACCTTACATGCTATAAAGGTGTTAAGGAAGCTCTTGATGAACTGGGGTTTGATCTTAATGCCATTGAGGATGAAGAGCCTGATGCTGCACTGGGAAACGGAGGACTCGGAAGACTTGCAGCATGCTTTCTTGATTCGTTATCATCTCTCGGATACCCTGCTTACGGCTGTGGAATCAGATACAGATACGGAATGTTTGCACAGAAAATTGTAGACGGTTATCAGAAAGAAATTCCTGATGACTGGCTTCGTGACGGCAATCCATTTGAAATCAAGAGACCTGAATATGCGGTTACCGTAAAATTCGGCGGCTATGTAAGATCTTATACAGATGCAGACTATCATGAACATTACGTTCAGGAAGCATACCAGAGTGTAAGGGCAGTGCCTTATGACCTTCCTGTTGTAGGTTACAACAATAATGTTGTAAATACGTTAAGAATATGGGATGCGGAGCCAATCCAGCAGTTTAACCTGGATGAATTTGACAAAGGTGATTATCAGAAAGCGGTTGAGCAGGAAAACCTCGCAAAGAATATCTGTGAAGTCCTTTATCCTTGTGATGACCATTATGCAGGTAAGGAATTAAGACTTAAACAGCAGTATTTCTTCGTATCTGCAAGTGTACAGAGTGCAGTTGCCAAGTACAAAAAGAACCATGATGACATAAGGAAACTTCATGAAAAAGTATGTTTTCAGTTAAATGATACACATCCTACCGTAACAGTTGCGGAACTTATGAGAATACTTATGGATGAAAAGGGTCTTTCATGGGATGAAGCATGGGGCGTTACTACAAAATGCTGTGCTTACACTAACCATACAATCATGGCTGAAGCACTTGAAAAGTGGCCTATTGACCTTTTTCAGAAATTACTTCCAAGAATTTATCAGATTATAGAAGAAATCAACAGAAGATTTGTAAATGAAGTAAAACGTATGTATCCTGACAATCAGGAAAAAATCGCAAAAATGGCTATTTTATATGATGGACAGGTTAAAATGGCTAACCTTGCTATCGTTGCAGGATATTCTGTAAACGGTGTTGCGGCACTTCATACAGAAATTCTTGAAAAACAGGAACTTAAAGATTTCTATGAAATGATGCCTGAGAAATTTAATAACAAGACTAACGGTATTACACAGAGAAGATTCCTTCTCCACGGCAATCCATTGCTTGCAGACTGGGTAACAGACAAAATCGGCGACGGCTGGATAACAGATCTTTCAAAGATATCAGGGCTTGTGAAATACGCCGATGATGAAAAGAGCCGTAAAGAGTTCATGCAGATTAAGCGAGAGAACAAAGTACGTCTTGCAAAGTATATTAAAGAACATAATGATGTAGAAGTTAATCCGGATTCGATTTTTGACGTGCAGGTAAAACGACTTCACGAATATAAGAGACAGCTGCTTAACATTCTTCATGTTATGTACCTTTATAATAAGATAAAGGCTAACCCTGATATGGATTTTACACCAAGAACATTTATCTTCGGTGCTAAAGCAGCAGCAGGCTACAGAAGAGCCAAATTAACAATTAAACTTATCAATTCCGTTTCAGATGTTATTAATAACGATAAGTCTATTAACGGCAAACTTAAAGTTGTATTTATAGAGAACTACAGAGTATCCAATGCAGAAATTATTTTTGCAGCAGCAGATGTAAGCGAACAGATATCTACCGCAAGTAAGGAGGCATCGGGAACCGGTAATATGAAATTCATGTTAAACGGTGCCATGACACTCGGTACAATGGATGGTGCCAACGTTGAAATCGTTAAAGAAGTCGGTGAAGAAAATGCTGTTATATTCGGTCTTAGTGCAGACGAAGTAATAGAATATGAGCTGAACGGCGGATACAATCCTTTGGACATATACAATTCCGACGAAGATATAAGAAGGGTGCTTAACCAGCTTGTAGACGGAACATATTCACCTGCTGACCATGAATTATTCAGGGATTTGTATAATGCACTTCTCTATGAAGGAGTGGCAGACCGATATTTTATATTAAAAGATTTCCGTTCCTACGCAGAAGCACAGGAAAAGATAGAAGAAAAATATCGTGATAAAGACGGATGGGCAAAATCGGTTATGCTTAATACCGCCCATTCAGGAAAATTCTCATCAGACAGAACTATCGAAGAGTATGTAAGAGATATCTGGCATCTTGAAAAAGTTAAAGTAGAATTATAATCATAACAATTATAAGAACATAGTCTCATGAGTGGCACTTTTAAGCCATTTGTGGGACTTTTTCTTTTATTTTAAAATAAGATGTGTTACAATAATGGGAAAAGGCCTTGCAGGATCCAGGGCTGTGGGAGGAAATTATTTGAAGAAAAGGATTATAATATTATTAGCCGTAATATCACTTGCTTTTTTTGTCATATCATATTTATTGCCACAGAGAATAGGCGGTATTGATTATACAGGTGTATATACGGATGCAGGATTATATAGAATACAGGACAATGTTGAAGTAAAAAAAGTCGGCAAAATCTACGTACTTCGTATAAAACCGCCTACAGGTGATGCTGAATATGTTAATGTGGAGTTTTCTCCTGACAAACCGGGTGAAATGGTTCAGATAGATGATCACAGCCGGTGCAGGGTATATATGTTTAATAATTCTATGTGTATTCAGAACTATATAATGCATGAAGGAGATTATTATGACGATACAAACGGTGAACTTGAATATTCTTATTCTTCAGGTAAGTACAAAGCATATACTTCGGCCTATATGGTAAAAACCAATTCCACAGACCGGCAGAATAATAACTATATGAGATATGTGCTGCGTATAGTGGCAGTTATTATATTTGCCGTCCTGTCGTTTATTTTGATATTTAACAAAATAAAAGCTGCCCCCGTTATCGGTATGGCAGTAATGTCTGCGGTTATATTGACAGGTTTTGTATATGATTTTTCCGTAAAATTGTATGAAGGCAGATATGAAGCAGAGGACAGTATCACCAAAAGCTATTCAAATGATCCGGATGACGTAAACCGTTTATATTGCATGGATATTGTAAAGGCAGACAGAACCGGCAACAAATACTACATAGTTATGTTTAATACGAGCAGAAGTTTTCCGGACATATATGTTGCCCATACAAAAGACGGTGAGTTAATTACGGATACAGAAGTGGAAGATGGATTTACGGATTTTAATACATACAGAATTACAAGAAAATTCGGTAAATACCATATGTATTGGAGATACGGTGACGAATGGTTCACAATGAGAATAGACAAGAAATATGAGAAAGGTTTTGCGGTAAGACATATTACGGAATACCTTGCAGCAGGACTTTTGGGAATATATTTCTTTATATTTATAAAATCATATACTAAAGCCAGAAAAGAAAAAGAAGAAGAAAAACAATACGGAATATTTGGCAGATACAGATGTACGGAGGTCAGTCATCTTAACGAAATTTATGAAGATTTTGCAAAACACCTCACAGAAAATGTAGCCGGTACCGAAATAGTCATAATGCCGGATTATTTTGAAATATTCGGAAATAGATATGATAATGTAAAATATGAGTTTTTGGACAGTAAGAAACATTATGAAATACCTGAAATCAAAGGCAAAAGAACAGAGATTAAGATTGTATGCGGTGATGAGATTTTTTACTATGTGAAAACAGCTAAAGAAATATTGTTTGGAAATACTTTGAACGGCAATGTTCTTTTATTAATCAAAGCGTTGCAGGAGGAAAAAACCTATGGCAGCTGATAATTGCGAGATGTGTGGATATTTAGAGTACAATGAAGAGCTGGAATATTATGAATGTACAATGAATCTTGATGAAGACGAGATGTATAATTTTATTACCGGCAACAGCAGGGAATGTCCGTATTTTCAATATAGAGATGAATACAGAGTTGTTAGAAAACAGATGTAATATTAATGGAGGATATTATGGCAATTAAAGGAACAGAATTATTTGTAAAAGCCCTTAGGGCAGAGGGGGTAGATACCGTATTCGGCTATCCCGGAGGAATGGCGATAGATTTATTTGATGCTTTATATTCGGCAAATGATATTGATGTAATTCTTCCAAGACACGAACAGGCACTTATACATGAGGCTGACGGTTATGCGAGGGCAACGGGAAAAGTCGGTGTATGCCTTGTAACCAGCGGCCCGGGTGCAACCAATCTTGTTACAGGTATTGCAACTGCCAATTTTGACAGTGTTCCCCTTGTGTGTTTTACAGGACAGGTATCAAGGGATTTAATTGGAAATGACGCTTTTCAGGAAGTAGACATCGTAGGTGTAACGAGAAATATATGTAAATATGCAGTTACCGTAAGAGACAGAAATGAACTTCCAACCATAATCAAGAAGGCTTTTTATATTGCAAGAACAGGAAAACCGGGTCCGGTTGTTATAGATATACCTAAGGATATACAGACAGCAATGGGTAATGAAGAATATCCGGAGGAAATTGCTATACGAGGCTACAAACCTGCCAGCGGGGTTCATGCCGGACAGATTAAAAAGGCAATGTCAATGCTTAAGAGTGCAAAAAAACCTGTTATTCTTGTAGGCGGCGGTGTGAGAATTGCAGGGGCCGAAGAAGTTCTTACAGAATTTGCCGAGAAGATGAATATTCCGGTTATTACAACAATAATGGGAAAAGGTGCGATGTCAAGCAATCACAGACTTTATGTGGGTAATATCGGAATGTATGGAAATTACGCTTCCAATATGGCTGTCAGTGAATGTGATGTTTTACTTGCCATCGGAGTAAGATTCAGTGACAGAATCACAGGAACAATCGAAGATTTTGCCAAAAATGCAAAGATTATCCATGTTGATATAGATACAGCCTCAATTTCAAGAAATATTGTGGTTAATATTCCTATTGTTGCCGATGCCAAACTTGCAATAGAAGAGATGCTTAAAAGCGCGGTTGAGGGTAAACATGATGCATGGATTGATAAACTCAGTGATTGGAAGGACAAAATGCCTATAACAATGAAGAATTATGAAGGCATGACCCCTGAAATGATTATAGATGCAATCAACCGTAAATTTCCTGAAGCTACAGTTACAACCGACGTAGGGCAGAACCAGTTATGGACAACACAGTACCTCAAAATGGACGGCAGACGTAAATTCATAACATCCGGGGGCCTCGGCACAATGGGTTATGGACTTCCTGCAGCAATCGGAGCATACCTTGGACAGGAAAAAGGACCTGTTATCTGCATAAGCGGTGACGGTGGAGTCCAGATGAATATTCAGGAGCTTGCGACGGCTTCACTTCTTGATGTCCCTGTCATACTCTGCATTATCAACAATACATATCTTGGTAATGTTAAGCAGATGCAGAAGATGTTTTATGATAAAAGATATGCAAGCACCTGTTTAAGGTACAGCAGAAGCTGTAACAGACAGTGCCAGATAGACGGAACCTGCACAGGCAAACAGTATGTACCGGATTTTGTAAAACTTGCCGAGAGTTACAATGCACTTGGAATCAGGGTTACGGATGAAAAAGATATTGATGAAGCCTTTGACAGGGCAGCAGCTAATGTAAACAGACCAACAGTTATTGAGTTTATGATAAGTTGTGAACTGGACGTATATCCGATGGTTCCGGGCGGAAAAGCATTAACGGATATGTTATTTGGTTAGGAGGCAGACATGGATAAACTTAAAAAAAGATGGATTTCAATATATGTAGAAAATGAAATAGGTGTACTTGCTAGAATTTCAGGACTTTTTTCCGGAAAATCCTACAATATTGATACACTTACCGTAGGAGTTACCGAGGACCCTACTATGTCAAGAATGACAATAGGAGTTACAAGTGATGATAAGACCTTTGAGCAGATAAAAAAACAGCTTAACAGAAGTGTTGAAGTTGTAAAGGTTATTGATTTTACGGATGCCAAGCTTCATATGAAGGAATTAATGTTTATCAAAATTAATTCCTGCAATGAAAAAGACAAAGCTGAAGCTTTCAGAATTGCGTCGGTATACGGCGTAACCGTAGAAGATTACAACCGTAATACGGTGCTTTTACAGTGTACACAGACAGAGGATAAGAATAATGACCTCATCACACTTTTAAGAGAGACTTTCGGTTACAGACTTGAAGTGGTAAGAGGCGGAGCCGTTGCCATTGAAGCCGTATCTTATTCTGACAGGTAATTACTTGAAAGTTTTGGAAAGACTGTTGGTATACCATATTGTAAAAAGCATGTATACAGCGGTTATTCCAAACCATACGGCGGTAATTGCCTTATGAATGTTAAAAAATCTGAGAATACTTAACGGAGTCCAGACGGATAATACAATCAGGTTAATTCTGAGAAGTATTTTGCCGTCAGGGGCTCCTTTTTTTATCTGTTTGACAGAAAGGGCAATCTGGGCTGCCAAAAGGATTGCCATAAGAACAGTAACTATAATTTCCATTAATTTTTTCCTTTACTGATTGCAGCAAATAATTGTCTGCTTAATTCTATTTCTTTCACATCACTGTTTAAAAATTCGATAGTCCCTTTTGAAACGGAATGGGAAACTATGCTATGCATGGTAAGCTGGTGTAAGGTTTCCCTTGCAGTTCCGTTGCCTCCGTCATAGACAGCGGGAGTGTATTGAAGTGCCTCAAGAATCTGTCTTTTAACAAAGGGATAGTGGGTACACCCGAGAACTACGGCATCCACGGGATTATCTATGTATTCGTGCAAAAGATTTTTAAGATAATCCATAAATTCCTGCGAATCTGTAAGTCCTTTTTCAACTGCCTCAACGATGCCGGGAGCTTCAAGCGTAAAAATATCGGCAAGGTCTTTATAGCGGGTCATCAGATTAAGAAATTTGGATTGGTTCAACGTTATGTGAGTAGCCAGCACCAGAATACGCTTTCCGGGATTATCAAGAGCCGCAGGTTTAAGTGCAGGTTCAATGCCGATTACGGGAATCGCCGGGTACATATTACGGATTCTCGATACTGCGGCAACCGTTGCCGTATTGCAGGCAATTACAAGACATTTACAGCCTTTTGCTATAAGCATATCCGCTGTGTGGATTGTAAGTTCTGCTACTTTGTCCAAAGGCTTTGTACCGTAAGGTGCATTAGCCGAATCACCAAAATATATAAAATTTTCATAAGGCATAAGCTTCACAAGCTCCGATAACACGCTTATTCCGCCAACGCCCGAATCAAAAACACCAACAGGTCTGGTATTAGGTTCCATTACAATAACTCCTAGATATATGATGTGGAAGTCCAAATTGCTCATTTGTGCAAGCACAATCGCAATTAAGACTTATTTATTAATGATGTATACGAATTGCTGCATTGCTGCGCAATTACCGCAATTCCCGCCCACCTCAAACTCCCATAAAATGCTATGTTCAAAGCATTTTATTCCGTTTTCGGTGTTCGGCGTGTCAATAAGTCCGAATTGCTCATTTGTGCAAGCACAATCGCAATTAAGACTTATTGACACTTTACATCATACTATATTTTATTAAAAAAGTGAATAAAGCACTTTTTTTTGGTAATTATATGTGTAGATAAATTTCAAATTGTGTTTGCGGCACAGATGGAGGTAACAATGAATAAGAAAAGAAAAAAACCTGACGGAGAAAAAATTTTTTCCATCGTTGCAAGTCTTGCTATTGTTATTGCGCTTGTTGCGGGAATTATTTCCATAGTGAGAAGTAATACAAGACAGGATAAAAAAAAGAATTATATTGATTTGAATGTTGCGGAAAAAGAAACAACAACGGAACATAAAGAACCACAGACAACTGTTGAGCAGGTTACAGAAAAAATTGTTGAGATAGAGACAACTACAGAAGATACAAAACAGGTTGACGCACCGGTTATAAATGAAGATGATACGGAGGCTGTCAATGGCATAACATACTCCTTTAATGAAAACAGCGTAATTAAGTGGCCTTTGAAGGGGGACATTGTTCTCGGTTTTAATATGGATAATACAATTTATTTCCCAACGCTTGATGTATACAGATGCAACCCTGCAATTATGATAAATGCCACAGAGGGTGAAGATGTCAGGTCAGGAGTCAAAGGCGTTGTTACGCAGGTGTATTCTGACAATGAAACGGGTACCACAATGAAGATTTTGGCAGGCGACGGATATGAAATTACTTACGGACAGTTAAAAGATATAGCGGTTGGAATAGGTGATAACCTGGACGAAAATACAGTTATAGGTAAAGTTGCGGCACCAACCAAATATTATACCAAAGAGGGAAGCAACCTATATATGATGCTTACAAAGGACGGAATGGCTTTAGACCCAATGCTATTTCTTGAGGAAGAACAGTAAATAATCACACCCTTGACCGAAGATGTGGATATTCTGAAGTCAGGGGTATTTTTATTTAAAAAATAATGCAATATTTTATGATATATGGTACAATAATCAATAATTGTATGCGGAGGAATATGGATGAAAAGAATAGCTTATGTGTCGGATGCGTGGCACGGATATATATCGTATGTTATGCCGAAAGCTTTGCTGGATTCATTTTCTGATTACGAGGAGGATGTAATCCTTTGTCACTTTAACAGCTTCGGAAGCTGGAGCAGGAATGAGAAAAATAACGCAGGAGAATATGGGATATATGATCTCCCTGATTTTACAGGTTTTGATGGAATTGTATTGGATATAAATACCATAGTAGATATGGCTCAGGTTGAGAAACTTGTGCGGGTTGTAAAATCCGCCAATATACCTACAATTACGATAGGATTTGAGGTTGATGGATTTTATTATGCGGGAATAGATAATGAAAAGCCTATTTATGAGATAATGGATCATTTATATAGTGTGCATGGCTGCAGGAGTTTTGTGTTTGCAGGAGGTCCGCTTTCTAATAGTGAAAATTCACTCCGTGTACAGGCGTATAACGAATATCTTGCATTAAGAGGTCTTAGCAATAAGGATAATCCTGTTCTCATAGGTAACTTTGATTTTATGACAGGCTGCAGGCATTTTGAGACAATTGTGGAAAAACATATTCCTATCCCGGATGCTTTTGTATGTACCAATGACAATATTGCGGCAGGACTTATAAGTCAGGCACAGAAGTATGGTTACAGTGTACCTGAAGATTTTCTTGTAACGGGATTTGATAATCTTGATAAAGCATTATTTTTTGAACCACAGGTGACCACTGTGGGTCATAAAAGAGAAAAAGTAGGAGAAGTAAGTGCAAAGATATTAAAGGATGTATGGGCAGGCAAGGATGTACCGGTACATAATTTTACAGATGTGTATTATTTTTTCACAGAAAGCTGTGGCTGTCCTCAGAGAGATGATGTTGATTACAGAGATTATTCATGCAGTAGAATCATTTCGGCAGTACAAAAAGAAGTAAACGAATCCCACTTATTTGAACTTGAAGGTGCACTTTCGGAATGTGAGGAATTTGATGAGATTTTTGAAAAGACCGGAGAATTCTTTAAGCATATGGAATGTGATGAAGTGTACTTTTTTGTGGATGACAGATTGTACAATGCGGATCCGCTGACGGAATTCCCTAAGAATGAATATGACTGGAAACATCTTAAAATGGTATATGCACTTGAAGACAAAATTAAGTCCAGATATAAGAGCTGCATAGATATTATCGGACATCTGGAACGTGAAGGACGTAATAATTATTACTTTTTTTCACCAATTCATTTCGGCGATTATACAGTAGGATTTTCAATACTGAAAAATGCAGGTTTTATAGGCGAAGAATCTTATTTTTACGATGTACACAGTACAATTGTCAAGACGCTTAATAATCTTTTCAGTAAAAAACAGCTTGAAAATGCCAACGAACATCTCAAAGAAATATATCTCAAAGATATTCTTACAGGTGTATATAACAGAGTTGCGTTTACACAAAAAATTATTCCAAAGTTGACTTCCTACCACAAAAAAGGGGTGGAATGTGTAATAGCATTTTCAGATACGGATAATTTCAAAACTATTAATGATAAATTCGGACATAGTTACGGTGACAGGGTTTTAAGAATTATCGGAACTACCCTTTCAAAGCTTTGTCCGCCTAAAGGCATTGTATGCAGATTCGGCGGAGATGAATTTGTTGTATTTTTCCCTGTTACGGACGGTGTTTCAATGGAAAAATTTAAAGATAATGTACTTCAGACGCTTGCAAATGACAACATTTCGATAAGTATGGGAATTGTTAAGACTAATCCTTCTTCAGCAAAATCTTTTGATGAATACATATCCGAAGCAGACCAAATGATGTACGAGGAAAAGAACAGAAAGAAGACAGAAAGCAGAAATGAAACTGACAACGCTGTGTTACATAGAGAAGAATAATGAATATCTTATGCTCCATCGTGTCAAAAAGGAAAATGACGTTAACCATGACAAATGGATAGGAGTTGGCGGTAAATTCGAGGAAAATGAGACGCCTGAGGAATGCCTGCTGCGGGAAGTGTATGAAGAGACAGGATTTACACTGACCGGATACAGATACAGAGGACTTGTGGTTTTTATATCAGACCGGTGGGAAACAGAGTATATGCATCTTTTCACAGCAGATAAGTTTACAGGAGATATGATTGAGTGTAATGAAGGAGATCTTTTGTGGGTACCTAAGGATGAGATATATAATCTTAGACTTTGGGAGGGCGACAAAATCTTTTTCAGGCTATTAGATGAGAATTTGAAATATTTTACCCTCAAATTAAGATATGAAGGTGAAAAACTTGTTGAAAAGATAATTACAAGGTATTAAAGAAAGTGAGTGTATTATAAGTGAGAACAAAGGCATTATGTATGATGGTAATAGCAGCTCTGTTAGTTGGGGCGTGTTTTGCGGGATGTTCAATGTCTCAGGGCAGTAACAGTCTGCTTGGCAATGAAAGCAGCAAGGAGTCCGAGTCTTATGCTGAACATCTTGAAAATAATAATATTTCCGTGGCTGGTAATCTTGGAACTGCGGAAAGTGTCAAAGTTGATAAAATTACAAGTAAAAAAGAGATATATTCAAAGGTTCGCTCTCTTGTGTACAATGATAAAGTTGTCTATATCGAATTGTGCTACATAAATCTTTACGACAAATCCGGTAATAAAGTACAGCAGGAGGGAGAATGTTCTTTTCAGGTTAAAATGTCTGATACAATGAAGAATGCCGGCGGTGATACATATGATTTGTATTATTATGATTCCAGCAACAACAAAATTACTGCCGTTGATTCGGAAGTAGATGGAGACACAATCTCTTTTAAGAGTGACTGTATAGGCTTCTTCGTTATTGTTAATGTAAATAATTCCGGAAAACCTATTGTCAAGCCTTCTGAGCCGGTTGATGACTCTTCGGAAGAGACTTCGGGGGGAAGTGAGAATAAGACAGACCATTCCGGTGAACAGTCTACTACACCGGCAGCAGTTGAACCCGTAGTACCTGCAACTACGCCTGCATCACAGCCTTCAGTACAGCCAACAACCCCTGCGGTACAGCACCCAACTACATCTACTCCGATTATTGCAGCTACGACAGCCGGACCTAATATTACCAAACCGACAGATGCCGTTTCCATGCCTCCTGCATCAGGCAATAAGGAAAAGCCTAATCTAAATATAAATTGTCCAAACAAATCTAACGGAAACTGCCGTACATTTTCTGTTACTATTACTAACAGGGGAAATTCTACTCTCAGAATACTTACAGAGAACGCAATGTTGTATAATCCTAACTATGGTTCGGAATATGATAGAAATCTTAATCTCACTGATAAGAACTATATACCAAGGACTTATGTTGATATTGAACCGGGAGGAGCTGCACCTGTGTATTTTGCTGTTTTAGGAGATTATACATGGTACACGTCAAAATCCGTTATTGAATTTGAAATGTATTATGACGGGGTAAAATACCTTGTCACTACGGGATATGCAAAGGGCGGAACCGATTATTCGGTGATTGGGTAAAACATTCATTCTAAGAGCCGCCTATAGGAAATCTCTACCCAAACAGCCGATTTCGACCGGAAAAGGTAGAGAAACCGGGAGCCGCCGATTGGAAAACTCTACCCAAACAGCCGATTTCGACCGGAAAAGGTAGAGAATCCGGGAGCCGCTGATTGGAAATCTCTACCCAAACAGCCGATTTGACCGGAAAAGGTAGAGAATCCGTTATGCACCTGCCATTCTGGAGGAAACAGATGGACAAGAGACGAGCTAGGCAATAAGATACATTTGTTTCATAAGCCGAATTTCTTATTGCTAAGAGTAAAGAAGAATGGCTGAACAATCCCAAAATGAAAGGAGAAAGAGTGTATGAAAAAGATAAATAAATTGATTGCAATATTGCTGGTAGGAGTATGTGTATTATCCGGCTGTGCAGGTTCAAACACTGGGAAACAGGAAGAAACCGTAACTATGAGGGCGACTGTAACATCATTTGAAAAAGCAGGCTTTCTGGTAACACCGGAAGATGGCTCAGAGGAGTTGAAATCTTCGGACAGCTTTTATATATCATCACAATATTTGCCGGAAGATACCGAATTACAGGCAGGAGATCAGGTTGAAATCACATATAGTGGTTACATCAAGGAAATCTATCCGGCTTTGTTGGAAAAAATTACGGAAGTAAAAATACTGGAGTCTGGGACAGAAGAATAGTCAGCGGAAAATATAAGAGGGGATTATCCTGCCTGCGTTATGATTGACGGGCTATTTCATGGACGGCTGTCGCCGTATAAAATGTCAAAAATAAACGCTCTTACAAGTAAACTTGCAGAGCGTTATTTTTTCCATTTTGCATGGCTTGTAGCTTAACCAAAGTATCTCTTATAAAGTCCTTCAAATGCTTTGCCGTGGCGAGCTTCGTCTCTTGCCATTTCATGGACTGTGTCATGGATTGCATCAAGGTTGAGTGCTTTTGCTCTCTTTGCAAGGTCAGTCTTTCCTGCTGTTGCACCATTTTCAGCTTCGATTCTCATTTCAAGATTTTTCTTTGTTGAATCTGTGATAACTTCACCGAGTAATTCAGCAAACTTTGCTGCGTGTTCAGCTTCTTCGTAAGCAGCTTTTTCCCAGTAAAGACCGATTTCAGGATAGCCTTCTCTGTGTGCTACCCTTGCCATTGCAAGGTACATACCAACTTCAGAACATTCTCCGTTGAAATTAGCTCTTAAGTCTGCGATAATATCTTCAGGTGCACCCTGTGCAACACCTACAACATGTTCTGATGCCCAGCTTAAATCACCTTCCTGCTTTACGAATTTCTCAGCAGGTGCCTTACATACAGGGCACTGTTCAGGTGCTTCATCCCCTTCGTAAACATATCCGCATACACTACATACATATTTTGCCATAACTTAAATCTCCTTTATTTTAAAATTTTTAATTCAATAATAGTAATCATTACTGAAATTATAATAACATAAAATAATAAAATGTCAACACTTTATAGAAAAATTTTTTCAATTATTTTTTGATGAATTTTCTAAGGACATACAAGATGGGCATAAGCCGTTAAAAAGAACGGCATGGCCATCTATTTTACCACCAAAGCGTGAAGAAACAAGTGCCTCAAGTCCATCATCCGCCGGTGTATCAATGTCGAGAACGCATCTGCATTTGTTGCAGACAAAATGATAATGTGGAGCCGGATTGCCGTCAAAGTGGTCGTAGCCATCATAGGTAGAGAAACGCTGTGCCTGTCCTAACTCAACCAGAAGATTAAGATTTCTATAAACTGTACCAAGACTTATGTTCGGAAATGTCTTTCTTACATTTTCATATATAAAATCAGCTGTGGGATGGTCCTTTCTTGTCATGAGAAAATCATAAACAGCCTCACGCTGCCTGCTTTTTTTCAAACTTTTTATCTGCATGCAATACCTCACTTTAATAATAGTAATTATTCTTATTTTACATATTATTGATTTATATGTCAATAAAGTTTATAATTGTTCCAATGTTATTTATAAGAGGGCTGATTATGGACCAGAATTTAAAAAACGATATTGAAGAATGTCTGGTATGCGCAGATGAGATAGAAGCATACGGAATAATTAAAGATAGAATGACTACTACTTTCAGGGAAAATGTCAGATATGAAATGCTTAAGCTTCTTGCTTATATCGGCTATGGTAACGGATTTTTTTCCGGGCAGGAGATTAATTTTATTAAAGAAGCAACAGGGTTTAATGTAACGGAAGGTATGCTGCGTTCCATCGTTGCAAGTGAACATCTTCAGGAGTCGTCATATAAGGACAACCCACCATTTGCGATGAAGTATTTTATATTGTCGGATGCAGGCGGTAAGGCAAAAGATAATAAAAGAAGAACACCTAAGTATATTAATGTTATGAGAAATCTGGGACAGGAACTTATTGCAAGGGACGGCACAACAGGTGATGCACTCATAGACAGACTTACAGGTTATATAGGCATGCTTGAAAAAAATGCAAAAGAATACGGACTCGTAAATGTTAAGGGTACGGTTAAAGAAACAAACACTGAGAAAAAGACAGTCGAAGAGGCACTGGAGGAGCTTAATTCCCTTACAGGACTTGATGATGTAAAAAGAGATGTCAATACCCTTGTTAATCTGATGAAAGTCCAGAAAATAAGGGAAGAACGCGGGATGAAAGTACCCACCGTTTCAAAACATCTTGTTTTTTCGGGCAATCCGGGAACAGGTAAGACAACGGTAGCAAGACTTTTAGCAGGAATATATAATTCCCTCGGCGTTTTAAGCAAAGGGCACCTTGTGGAAGTGGACAGGTCGGGACTTGTAAGCGGCTATATCGGACAGACAGCTGCCAAAGTAATGGAAGTAGTGGATACCGCACTTGGCGGCGTGCTGTTTATTGATGAGGCATATACCCTGACTGCCAATAAAGGTCAGGGAGATTTTGGACAGGAAGCCGTAGATACACTTTTAAAAGCAATGGAAGACAACAGGGACAATCTTGTGGTAATTGTTGCAGGATATACAGATCTTATGGAACAGTTTCTTGATTCTAATCCGGGACTCCGTTCAAGATTTAATAAGTTTATGAAATTTGAAGACTATACGGCAGAACAGCTTTTGGAAATAATCAAAAGCATGGCAGCAAAGCAGGATTATGTATTATCGGAAGGAGCGAGAGTGGCAGCCTTGGAATATTACAGAAAAGTAACTGCCGATAAGCCTGAGAATTTCGGTAATGCAAGAGATGCCAGAAATTTTCTGGAAAAAGCTATTTCCAACCAGGCAGGAAGAATTGTGGGAATTAAAGATATTGACAAAGAAACCATAATGACTATAGAAGCGGAAGACCTTTCACTTGATAATTAGTGAATGTTTTGTGAAAACCTTTGATTTTTCAGTGCTTATATGATAGAGTTAATAAGTGCATTTTGTGCAATATAAAAATATGAAAGAGAGATTTTTATTTAATGAAAAGAAAATTTATTGCAGCTCTTTTAGTAGGAGTTATGGCAGTTTCACTTGCAGGATGCGGCAAAGATAAGAGTAAAGATACCGATAAGGAACCTGAGACTAAGGAGTTACAGTATTATGAACTTGGTGGAAAGAATTATGTAGAACTCCCAGACTATTCACAGTATGTTGAAGTAGGAGAATACAAGGGATATGAGATACCTGTGGATGCTCCTGATTCAGTAGAGAAACAGTTACAGGCATATAAAGACAACGTTTTGTCACAGAATGCTGCCTACGGTGACAATATAACTGACAGAGTAGTAGCTGATACAGACGAAATCAATCTTGATTTTGCCGGAACATATAATGGAAAAGCATTTGATGGCGGAACTTCAACAAATTATAAGTATAAGATTCATGGCGGTTTTATTGAATCCCTTGATTCCCAGCTTGTTGGACTTGAATGCGGCAAAGAATATGTACTTAAATGTAAATTCCCTGATGATTACAAGACTAATAAAGAACTTGCAGGCAAAGATGTTGAGTTCAAAATCAAAGTTAATTACATTTACGGCGAAAAGACAATCCCTGAATGGAATGATAGTTTTGTAGCAAAACTTACAAGCAATAAGTTCACAACAGTAGATGATTTTGAGAAAGAACTTAAGACTGAAATCCAGGCACAGAATGAGTATAGTCTTAAGAAAACTTACAGTTCCGGACTTTGGTCAAAAATTCTCGATTCAAGCAAGATAAACGGATATCCTGAAGATAAGCTTAAGTCGGCTGCAGATGATTATTTCAGCAAATATCAGGAACAGTATAAGAAATATGCAGAGAAATATTCAAAAACATACGAGGAAATACTTACTGCATACGGTTTTAAGTCAGAAGATGAACTCAAAGCAGCATGCGAGGAACAGGCAAAGAAAGAGCTTGAATACATAATGCTCGCATGTGAAATCTCTAAGAAAGAGAACATAGCAGTAACAGAAGAAATTTATAAGGCACTTGCAGAAGATCTTCTTTCAGATTATAATTTTGATAGTGTAGAAGCCTTTGAAAAGGAATATGGACGTGACTACATTATGGAAAGCTTTGTGTTTGAAGGCGTAAGTGAGTGGTTATGCGATAATAATAAGATGGATGTCAACGAAAAGACTACTTCTACAAAAGCAGAGTCGGATTCATCAGCAGCGGATACCAAATCCGAATAATTTCCATCTATCTAAAGGCACTATCTGAGGATTGATAGTGCCTTATTTATTCAAAGGCAGATGAGGATAATGAAAGGGTGTTTCTATGAAGACAGAAGATGAACTTAAATTATATAAAGATGTTGCACTTATATCAGGAGATATAATTTTCAAATATGATATATTAAAGGGTAATATTACCATACTTGGCGGACCGGTGAAACTTTCAAAATACGGTAATGCAGTTAATGTGTACGGCTCCGGGAGCGAATATGCCAATGAAGCATATAATGAAATAATAAGATATATAAAGGAAGCAGTCAGCCGTGATATGGGCGGAACTATAGAAGAGGAGATAAAGATAGCATTTACTCCCGGTAATTTAAGGGATTACACACTTAAGGGCAGAATTGAATATGATAATAACTGGAATGCATGCAGTGTATTAGGTAAAATAATAAAACATCCTGAAAACAATGACATGGCAGTTGATTATGTCGGAAGCAATCTTACAGACATGGAATACATGCAGATTCCCGAAGAATATGTTATGAAAATGACATCCGATGACAATAATGAGGAATGTCATTATATAGATACGGAAATTGTAGAAGACGCTTTGGACACGCTGGCAGACACAGGGAATATCGGCGCTGCTGTTTTGCCATTAATACAGAAAATCGGTAAAAAATACAGACTTGACTGCGTATCCATAAGTGAATATGACAAGAATACGAGAATTTCTTCACCTTCATTCCAGTGGTATGACGAGAACAATGCAGCGGTTGGCAATGTATTAGCCAGAAATCCGCTTGACAGACTGACACATAATGGCTTTGAAAAAAATAAAGTTATGGTTGTTGATGATTTTGCCGGTTATTCGGGAGATGATTCTATACTTCTAAAACTTAAGGAAATCGGAACCAGGTCGGCAATTGTATGCACATATTCAGGCAATAATGCGTCAGGTTTTGCCTGCTTTGAGGTACATAGAAACAGTATAAGGTGGAGTAAAGAAACAGTTACGGCATTAAGGCTTGTTTCCAAGTTTATAGCAGCTTATCTTTCTAACTTAAAGAATTACTTTGAGCTTGTTAAGAAAGACGCTAAATCAAAGACACATGATGAAGTTACGGGACTTCCTAAGTTGGAGATATTCAAGAAAAAATCATTGGAACACATTAATTCTAAAAAGACAGGAAAACTGGCTCTTGCCTGCTTTAATTTTACCAATTTTGATAAGGTTAACAGTATTTATGGAAGGGCAATGGGAGATACCATTCTCAGGGAATTTACCAAAGAATATGCCAAAATAGAAGACAGATTTGTAATAGGATGCAGAACTAACGCCGATAATTTTTTGGCACTTATCAATCATTTTGATACAAGGGGCAACAAAATATCATCGGCAATGGTAGAACGTATGAAACTTAATTTTAAGAAGATATGTGATGAAAAATGTCCTGACGCAAAGGTGGATGTTAATGCCGGAATTATGTTTCTGCCGGAACATGTTGACAATATCGATAATTACATATCCAAGGCGAGAAGTGCCTGCATTACGGCAAAACAGGACGGAATATCCTGCGTATTTGCTTATTAGGAAGAGGAAAAGAAATGGTTTTAGCAATAGACATGGGAAATACCAATATCGTGGTAGGATGTATCGAAAAGGGCAAAATACTTTTTGTTGAGAGACTCTGTACGGATTTATCCAAGACAGAACTTGAATATGCTATTGGCATCAAGACTGTGCTTGAATTATATGACATAAAAGATAATGAAATTGATGGTGCGATTATTTCATCGGTAGTTCCACCGCTTACAACTATACTTCAGACTGCCGTAAATAAGATAATCGGCAAAGTTCCTATGGTTGTGGGTCCGGGAATTAAGACGGGTCTCAATATACTTATGGATAATCCAAAGGCAATGGGAGCTGACCTTATAGTAGATTCTGTTGCAGGAATTAATGAATACGGGGCACCGCTTATAATTATAGATATGGGAACGGCAACAACGGTTTCCGTGATTGATAAGGACAAGAATTATATCGGAGGCATGATTATTCCGGGCCTCAGGGTTTCTCTTGAATCCCTTGTAAGCAGAACCTCGCAGCTCCCCAGAATAGGACTTGAAGCACCTGCGAAGACTATAGGCAAAAATACGGTTGACTGTATGAAGAGCGGAATCCTTTTCGGTAATGCGTCGATGATTGACGGACTTATTGACAGAATAAGGGAAGAAATTGGATGTGAAGCAAAAGCAGTAGCCACCGGAGGACTTGCAAAAACAGTTATTCCTCTGTGCAAACATGATATTATAGCAGATGATGAACTCCTTCTTAAAGGGTTGTATCTTATATACAGAAAAAACACGGAAAAATAAAGGAAAAAAGGCTTTTTTTCTTGACAAAGGAAGAAAAAACCATTATAAATATCATTGTGGGTAGAGGAGTGCAAAACAGGCGCTCGATATAATAAGATACTCGAATATGAATGTTATTAGGAGGACATAATACATGAACAAGACTGAGTTAGCTTCAGCAATCGCTGAAAAGGCAGAGATCAGCAAGAAAGATGCTGAAAAAGCATTAAAGGCATTCACAGAAGTAGTTGCCGAAGAATTAAAGAAGGGTGAGAAGATCCAGTTAGTAGGTTTCGGCACATTTGAAGTTGGTGAAAGAGCAGCAAGAGAAGGAATCAATCCTAGAACTCGTGAGACAATCAAAATTGCAGCAGCTAAGACACCTAAGTTCAAAGCAGGCAAGCAGTTAAAAGACAGCTTAAACTAATAAAGAATCAGAGCTTAACGCCTCAGGGATGACCTGGGGCGTTTCTTGTAGTTATGTCCGGAGGAGATTAAAATGAGATTAGACAAATATTTAAAAGTTTCAAGACTTATAAAAAGAAGAACGGTAGCCAATGAAGCCTGCGACAGCGGAAGAGTAAGTATTAACGGCAAAACCGCAAAAGCATCAGTTGACGTAAAAGTGGGTGACGTAATCGAAATACATTTTGGCGATAAGACAGTTAAAGTTATGGTAACAGATATAATCGAGACAACCAAAAAAGACGATGCCAAAGATATGTATAAATATGTGCAGTAATTTTAACCATTCATAAACCGGACTTTTTATGAATATATTGTGTAATAATTCATAAAACCGGAGGGCAGAAATGGAAGAACACATACAGGCAAATCCTCATCATTTATCCTTGACAGATAGACGTACCGGTACAATAACGGGCGTGAAAGATGTAATATCTTTTGACCTTAATGCTATTTTACTTGAAACGGAGTCGGGGATGCTTTCAATAAAAGGACACGATTTACATGTAAACAGACTGTCTGTGGAAAAAGGAGAAATTGAAATCACGGGAACCATAGACGGAATGGTATATTCTGACGTAAATACATATGCCAGGAAAGGTGAATCTATTTTTACCAGATTATTCAAGTGATGCCGGATTTTATTGTTGAGGAAATAAAAGAAGCTCTTCTGGTTATGGCATACGGTATGGCATTGACGTTTTCTTATGATTTGTTGAGGATAATAAGAAGGATAATAAAACATTGCAACGTGGCAGTATCTGTTGAAGATATAATTTTCTGGCTTTTTGTAAGCTATACCACACTGGTTTTTATAATAAAAATAGATGACGGCGGACTAAGGATATATTTTTTCATTGGTCTTATATGCGGCATCACATTGTATAAAACAGTAAGTAAATTCATCTTGAAAAAACTAACGGAATTATTTACAATTAGAAAGAAGAAAAGAGGTGGCACCCATGAGTCATAGAGGTAAAAAATCTAATATTTTTATTGCCGGTTTTATTACAGTGGCTGTTATTGCCATCTGCATTTTTTTTAAATTCAAGGTAAAAGACATCAAGGCTGAGAATGATGCCGGTGACAAGAAGATAGAACAGCTTGAGAATGAACTGGCGGCAGAGAAACAGCGCACGGAGGAACTTGAGACATATTCCAAGTATGTGAATACCAAGCAGTTTGTCGAGTTTATGGCACGTAATAAATTAGGACTTGTATATCCGAATGAAGTTATTTTCAGACCGGAAGATGACTGAATGGAACGGAAGCTGTCAGGCTTCCGTTTTTTTTATCCAATATACACAATATGACATATTTTTCTCTTTTGCCGATATATAATGGAAGTTAAGCGGATAAATAAAGGAGATGATGTCGTGGAAAATTTTACCAGAAATAAGATACTGGAAATGTCGGACAGTCTTAAAAGGCTTGCTGCAATCTACGGAAGATGGAATTTTGGAGGAATAATTAAAAATCAGTTGTCAGAGTCTGCGTATACCCTTGAAAAAATAATGGATATGCGGCCTGATGATAATCTTTATAAAATTTATGCCAATAAAATCAAAAAGAAACTTGCTTTAAAACAGATTCAGACATCGGATATGTTTTTTACATATAATAACGGAAAACTTAAAATAATAATAACAGCGTGGATGAAAAACGGATGTTATAAATCGGAAATCCTGTCGGACATAATCGGAAATATAGTAGGAAAAGACCTTGTTGTAGCAAGTGAGTGTAAAAATCTTATATCGGTTGCACCTTTTGAGTACATTCTTAAAGAAACGGCGGAATATAACTGCATATACAGTAAAGCGATGATAAGTAAAAATAAGGAGGATATATCAGGGGATTCTTATACTTTTGTGAGAACAGATGATAACCACCTTATAATGGCAATATCTGACGGAATGGGAACAGGAGCTGTGGCTGCGGCAGACAGCGGCAGCGTCATGGATTTTATGGAGGAATATGTTGCGGCGGGTTTTGACATTACAAAAGCACCGGAGGTAATTAATGAGGCACTTATTTACAGACATAATGACTGCCCTGTAACATTGGATATTTCGGACGTGGATTTGAATACAGGAAAAGTAAAAATGATAAAGTCAGGAGGGGCGGTTACTTTTATTAAAAGAAAAAACATAGTAAAATATTATTTTCCTTCGTCGCTGCCTCTTGGCGTTATTGATGACATAACATCTTACAGGCAGGAGGAAATGTTATATGATGGGGATTATCTCATTATGATTAGTGACGGAGTTGCCGACAGTCTGCCTTTTTATGATAAGGAAAAACAACTTGTTAGGATAATTTCCGAGACAAAAGAGGAAAAACCGGAGCGTATGGCTGAACATATACTTGAGGAGTGCCGTTATTATAACGGAATCAGCAATAAAGACGATATGACGGTTCTTGTTCTCGGAATATGGAACAGAAAGTCCTTGCAAAGGGAAATATGATAAAGTATATTACATTTATGATTAAAGATACGGTGGGACGGATAAATGCTTAGTGAAGTAATTGAATTTAATAACAGATACGGACTTCTCGACGGGTGCGGCAGTGTTATTGTGGGATTATCGGGCGGTGCAGACTCCGTGGCACTTTTTCATGTGCTGAGGGAGCTTCGCAGCCGTTATGGTTTTAGTATAATTGCGGTTCATGTCCATCATGGAATCAGGGGGGAAGAAGCCGACAGGGATCTGGATTTTTGCAGAAATTTATGCCGCCGGTACGGAGTGGAACTGCGGGAATTTTTTTATGATATTCCAAAACTTGCAAAAGAACTTTCTTTAAGCCCGGAGGAAGCGGGGAGAAAAGTACGATATGACAGTTTCAGAAGTGTTGCGTCGGAGTATGAAAACAGCAGGATAGCAGTTGCACACCATGGAAATGACAGGGCAGAGACTGTAATTTTTAATATGACAAGGGGAACCGGAATGAAAGGGCTTCGTGGAATTGTACCTATGCGGGATAACATAATAAGACCGCTTCTTTGTGTTACCAAAGCGGACATTCTCGGTTATCTTGATGAGATACATCAGGACTACTGCCTTGACAGCACCAATGAATCCAATGATTACAGCAGAAACCGTATAAGAAACGTCATTCTTCCGGAGCTTGCGAAGATTAACAGCAGCGCGGTATCCAATATATGCAGTATGGCGGATAAAATGATGGAGCTTAATGATTTTGTGGAGAATTACATTGATGATATGTATGATAAATGTGCGGTTGAAGACGAAAGAGGAATTTTGTTAAAAAGACCGGATAATGCCTGTGCATATATTGTCAAAGGAATGATTATAAAAGCCATAAGCAATCTTAAAGGGACTTTAAAAGACATAACCGACAATCATATAACCGAAATTTGTGAAATGTTTGACAAACGAAACGGCCGCAGAATTGACATTAAATACGGAATAACGGTGGAAAAAGAAGAAAAAGGTATATTTTTCCTTAAGGATTCGGACATAACATATAATGAGTATGAAGTTGAGGTTCCGTCAAAATTGATATTACCGGATGGAAATTTTATGGAATTTAAAAAAATTTTATGGAATAAGGGCCAAAAAATCTCAAATGAAGTGTGTACTAAGTTCTTTGATTATGATAGAATAAAAGACAGGCTGTTAGTCAGAAACCGCAGAAAAGATGATTATTTAGTGGTAAACAGTGCCGGAAACAGAAAGAAACTTAACCGCTATTTTATAGACTGCAAGATTCCGGAACATATAAGAGACAGCATTTTTCTTCTTGCGGACGGAGACCATATTATGTGGGTTCCGGGCGGCAGAATAAGTGAAGAATATAAAATAACTGAAGATACAAAGAATGTTCTTTGTGTAGAATGTGGAGGATCAGAATGGAAAGAGTAGAGAAGCTGCTTAGCGAAGAAGAGGTTGACAAAAGAATTGCAGACCTCGGGGCACAGATAAGCAAGGATTACGAAGGAAAGAGCGTACACCTTATATGTGTCCTTAAAGGCGGAGCACCATTTATGTGTGAGCTGGCTAAGAGAATTACGGTTCCCGTTTCAATGGATTTTATGTCTGTTTCAAGCTATGGCGGCGGAACAGAGTCGTCAGGTGTCGTTAAGATAGTAAAAGATCTTGACGAGCCGCTCGTTGATAAGGATGTTATTATTGTTGAAGACATTATTGATTCAGGAAGAACATTAAGCCATCTTATTGAGATATTTAAGAAAAGAAATCCAAGAAGCATCAGATTATGTACATTGCTCGATAAGCCTGAGAGAAGGGTTGTCAGTGATGTTAATGTTGAATATGTAGGCTTCAGGATACCGGATGAATTTGTTGTGGGTTACGGTCTTGATTATGACCAGAGATACCGCAATCTTCCATATATCGGCGTAATGAAATTTGACTAGGAGGATATTTTTTTGGAAAAGAAGCAGCAGAACAGAGGCGGCGGAATTGTTTTTTATATAATTCTTGCTGCAATTATAGGAATAATTGTTTTTTCTGTTAAGTCATTTAATAAAAAAGGTGATGATTATTCTTATTCACAATTTGTACAGGATCTTAATAATGGTATTGTATCCTGTGTAACAATCAAACAGAATGAACAGGCACCAACCGGTAAGATTACCGTTGATTTCAGCCAGCAGGGTAAGGAGTCTGTATCGACTTTTGTAACGGATGTTACCATGGTTGAAAAGGTTGTAACGGAATATAACAGCAAGAATGACCAGAGAGTAGAACTTGATACAAAAGATATTACGAAGGAAAGCGTGTTTTTAACAACCGTTCTTCCGTTTATACTCGTAGCAGTGAGCATAATAGTAGTGTTTGTTTTACTCGGAAGAAGTTCCGGCGGTGGCGGAGCCAATGCAAAGATGATGAACTTTGGCAAGAGCAGGGCAAGACTTATGGACCCAAGTGCCGCTAAGGTAACTTTTGATAAGGTTGCGGGACTTTCGGAAGAGAAAGAGGAATTAGAGGAAATTGTTGATTTCCTTAAGAACCCCGCCAAATATGTCGAACTCGGTGCCAGAATACCTAAGGGTGTTATACTTGTAGGCCCTCCGGGAACAGGTAAGACACTTATTGCAAAGGCTGTTGCCGGTGAAGCGGGAGTTCCTTTCTTCAGCATTTCTGGTTCAGACTTTGTTGAGATGTTTGTCGGCGTTGGTGCGTCAAGAGTAAGAGACCTTTTTGAAGAAGCGAAGAAGAATGCACCATGTATTATTTTTATAGATGAGATTGATGCAGTTGCCAGACGAAGAGGTACAGGAATGGGCGGCGGACATGATGAACGTGAGCAGACGCTTAACCAGATGCTTGTTGAGATGGATGGTTTTGGTGTTAATTCCGGAATTATCGTAATAGCAGCTACCAACCGTGTGGATATTCTCGACCCTGCCATTTTAAGACCGGGCCGGTTTGACAGAAAAGTTGCTGTTGGTAAGCCGGATGTCAAGGGAAGAAGAGAAATCCTTGATGTGCATGTTAAGGGCAAGCCTATAGGAGATGATGTAGACCTTGATACCATTGCACAGACAACGGCCGGCTTTACGGGAGCTGATCTTGAGAACCTTATGAACGAAGCAGCTATTTATGCGGCTAAGAACGGCAGAAAGTATATTATACAGGCTGATATTGAAAGATCATTTATCAAGGTTGGCATAGGTGCAGAGAAGAAGAGCAAAGTTATTTCCGATAAGGAAAAGAAAATTACCGCATATCACGAAGCAGGACATGCAATTCTTTTTCATGTACTGCCGGATGTCGGACCTGTCCATACAATTTCAATCATTCCTACAGGAATGGGCGCAGCAGGTTATACAATGCCTCTCCCTGAAAAGGATGAGATGTTTAATACCAAAGGAAAGATGTTACAGCAGATTATCGTGGGACTTGGCGGACGTGTTGCAGAAGAACTTGTATTTGAAGATGTTACAACAGGGGCATCACAGGATATTAAGCAGTCTACCGCACTTGCAAGAGCCATGGTAACCGAATATGGTTTCTCCGACAAAATCGGACCTATTGATTATGGTAATGACAGCGATGAAGTATTTATCGGAAGGGATTTAGCCCATACAAGAAAATACGGTGAAAACATAGCCGGAGAGATTGACAAAGAAGTTAAAAAGATTATTGACGAATGTTATGCAAAAGCCAAAGAGCTTATTCTTGCCAATAAGAATGTGCTTGACAGCTGTGCAGCAATCCTTATCAAGAAAGAAAAGATCACAAGAGAAGAGTTTGAGGCATTGTTTGAAACTAATAATTAGTAAATATGCACAAAATAAAAATCAATTTTTGTGCAAGTTTGTGCACACTTATTTGGGACATATTGATATACTTTCATTGTAACCCCCCAATACATTATATAGTTTTACTACACCCCATAAGAAACAAAAATACCTTCTCCAAAGAGGACCGCCGACGGAAGCGGTCCTCTTTACTTTATGTACACAATTAAACTTATTGTGCATATTAGCGAAAATTTTCGGCGAAGATTATATTGCAAGTAAATCTAAATAGATTTAAAATATAACGAGTAATGTCAATTATAAGAGGTAGTGCAATGGAATTTATTAGAAATTTTGATTATATGTCCAAAGAAGAAAAGACATGTATGTATTTAATTAATATGAGACCGGTTCTTAATTCGAGAGGATTGTTCCATGACTGTACGGAAGAATACAGAAATCCTTCTGAACCGGACAAGAACACCGATGTATTTATTAAATTCAGAACAGTGAAAAATAATGCCGATAAGGTCGGAATTGTTACGGATGGAGTGTACACTCCTATGAAAAAAACCTCTTATGATTCTAGATTTGATTATTATACAACAACAGTCCATGTGGGAGAGACACAGTTCAGATATTATTTTGAAGTTGTGACAGGTCGTGCCACTGTATATTTTAACCAGCTTGGTGCAATGACTGAACTTAATCAGGATTATGACTTTGCCATTAATCCGGGATTTAAGACCCCCGGATGGGTGAAAGGTGCCGTAATATATCAGATATATGTGGACCGCTTTTATAACGGTGATAAGAGCAATGACGTAGTAGACCATGAATATAATTATATAGGTGAACACGTTAACAGGGTAGAGAACTGGGACAAATATCCCGCAACAATGGGCGTAAGGGAATTTTACGGAGGTGATCTTGAGGGTGTAATCCAGAAACTGGACTATCTTCAGGATTTGGGAATACAGTGTATATATTTTAACCCATTGTTTGTATCACCATCCAATCATAAATATGATATCCAGGATTATGATTATATCGACCCTCATTTCGGAAAGATAGTTGAAGACGGTGGCGATGTGCTTCCTGAAGGCGTATGGGATAATTCCAAGGCAACAAAATACATTAAGAGAGTTACAAGCCTTGCCAACCTTGAAGCAAGTAACGAATTGTTTGCCCATCTTGTGGATGAAGCACATAAGAGAGGCATTAAAGTAATAATAGATGGTGTATTTAACCATTGCGGTTCTTTTAATAAGTGGTTAGACAGGGAAAGAATCTATGAGAACAGCAATGATTTTGAAAAAGGCGCTTACGTATCGGCTGACAGCCCATACAAGGATTTCTTCCAGTTTAACGATATGGGTGCATGGCCATATAACGGAACCTATAACGGCTGGTGGGGACATGATACGCTTCCTAAGCTGAACTACGAGGGTTCAAAGAAGCTTGAAGAGTATATTCTTAACATAGGACGTAAGTGGGTATCACCTCCTTACAATGTGGATGGCTGGAGACTTGATGTTGCCGCGGACCTTGGTTTCAGCGCCGAATACAACCACGAATTCTGGAGAAAGTTCCGTAATGCGGTTAAGGAGGCCAACCCTGATGCTGTAATTCTTGCGGAACATTACGGAGATCCGTATTCATGGTTACAGGGTGACCAGTGGGATACAATCATGAACTATGATGCTTTTATGGAGCCTCTTACATGGTTCCTTACAGGTATGGAAAAGCACAGTGATTCATTTAAGCAGGAAAAAATAGGCAATCCTTCATATTTCTTTGATTCAATGAGACATAATATGTCAAGAATGGGAGATTCGCCTGTAAGGATTTCCATGAATGAGTTGTCTAACCATGACCACTCACGTTTCCTTACAAGGACCAACAGAACTGTAGGAAGAACAGATTCAAGAGGACCTAAGGCAGCAGAAATGAATGTCAACAAGGGCGTATTCAAAGAGGCTGTTGTTGTCCAGATGACATGGCCGGGTGCACCTACGATATATTATGGGGACGAAGCCGGAGTGTGTGGATGGACTGATCCGGATAACAGAAGAACATATCCATGGGGACACGAAGATAAGGAACTTATTGAATTCCATAAAGCAGTAATTAATATACACAAGTCAGTACCTGCACTTATTGACGGTTCATACAAAAATCTTTTTGGCGAATATAATGTTATTGCATACGGCAGGTTTAAGAGAAGCAGTCAGGCTGTTACAATCGTTAATAATAATGAATATGAGAAACAGGTTGATATTCCGGTATGGGAATGTGAAATACCTGACGGAAGCATTATGAGAGAAGCAATAATATCTGAGAGAGATACTTTTAGGCTTGATGACAGGGAATTTACCGTGGATAATGGTAAAATAACAATCAATATGCCGGCATATTCATCAGTTATTCTTGTTAATACTTGAAATTTATCTCAATAATTTGATATAATATTGAATTATGGAACAGATTAAAGAATTAACGAAACGTCTGATAGCGAACAGCTTTAAAGAGCTTCTGCTTCAGAATTCTTTTGAAAAAATTACAATTAAAATGATAACGGATCATGCTAATGTAATCAGACCTACATTTTACAACCATTTCCATGACAAGTACGAGCTGCTTGAATGGATTTTCAGGGATGAGGTTCTGGATGAGGCAGAAATATTTGAACGTGAAGGTAAGATAGAAGAAGGAATTTATCATATTTTTTCTAAATTTTACGAAGACAGGGAATTTTACCGGAAGGCGTTTGAGATAACAGGGCAGAATGGTTTTGCAGATACATTGTCCGATATGTTTACTTCTTTTTATAAAGAAGCTGCATCAAGGAATCTGAAAATCGTAAAAGAGACAAAGCTTTCTGTTGATACTGTAGCCAGATATTACTCCAGTGGACTGATTACCGTGCTTAAGATGCTTGTTGAGGATAATGGCTCGGAGAGCCTTGAAGATTTCCTTTATGGATACCGTTATCTGATAAGTCATGCCTTATATGATATATAATTGCGACTACATTTTCGGGAAAATGTAGTCGCTTTTTACATTTAAATAAAATTGTATATGGAAAAAATTACATTGCAAAATTAGAATACAAGGGTAAATTGAAGAAAGTATATAGAGGTTTATTCATGAATACAGTGATGATAATACTGGTCGGTTTTGGATTAGCGTTTGATGTATTTTATATAGCTGTATCACAAGGATGCGTGTTAGACCGCATACAAGGCAAGAATATGTCATTAATGTGCCTTATAGTCTGCGGATGGCAGATGGTTGCACTGGCAATAGGTTACGGAATTGCCAGACTTCCTAAAGTATATGCCATGTCTACCGAAATCAGGATGGTATGGTCACTTATATCGGCATTGATTTTCATTGCTATAGGTTTTATTAAGATATATATAAGCAACCATAAAGTGGCAAGACCGGAAATACGACAGGAAATAGATTTTAAGAAAATATGCGGTATAGCTTCATCCACCAGTGTATATACGCTGTTTGCCGGCCTTGCCTGTGAGTGGATAGGTATGGATATTGCGGATATATGCATTATGGTATGTTTTATGACAATAACTCTTGTTATATCCGGAGTGTATGTAGGATACAGAAACGGTGAACTTAATAACAAAGTATATTTAAGCGGCGGGGCACTGCTCATAATAGCCGGATTATGTGTTATAGCAGAATATCTTATATGGTGGTTTGGAAGGTAAGAAGATATGCCAAAGTGGACTGATTCGTTAAAAGCTGCAATAGGAAACGCTGTTCTTACTATTTTTGTCAAGGTGGGAATGAGACCTAAGCAGATATTTCAAAATAAAAACAGAAAAAATTGCAATTACGGTGAACCTGTCATATTTGTAGGAAATCATACCAGCCATTATGACGGAATAATGACTTCCGTGGAATTTAAAAAAAGCAAAGCTGATATAATAGTTGCAAAGGACTGGTTTGAGAAGAAAAGCATTAACTGGTATCTTAAGAATGCCAGATGCATTCCGATGGACAGATACGGAGTTGACACAGGATGGCTTAGAAATTCAAAAGAAGCTGTCAAAAAAGGCGAATCGATTATTATTTTTCCTGAAGGAAAGACAAGTAAGGATGGTAATATCGGAGAGTTCAAATCAGGTTTTGTTATGTTATCCATAATGACCGGAGCCAGAATAGTTCCATTTGTCATAGATGGTAAATATAAAATGGTATTTGGAAGGCGACAGAGAATATACCTTGGTGAGCCGTTAGCACTTACAGAAGAAGGCAAATCACTTACTCCAAAATATATGGAGAAGGAAAGTGAAAGATTTCGTCAGATAATACAAGATATGAAAGAAAAAGTGAAATAGGAGATAGTTATGGTATTTGATAAACTTTTAGAGATTTTTTCTAATGTAATACCTGAAGTTGATACTTCAGAAATTACAAAAGACAGTACATTGTTTGAAGATTTGGGACTCAATTCATTAACAATGATGCTTCTTGCAGTATCGGTTGAAGATGAGTTTGGTATTAAATTTGAAGATGCCGGAGAACTTAATACGGTAGAAGATGTATGTAATTATATTAAAGATAAGACCGGTGAGCAGTAATGAAGGTTTTGCTGATTAAAGGCAGCCTCCGCGGAGAAAACAGCCATTCACTTATGGTGGCCCGTAAGTTTGTGGAGGGTATCTGCGAAGAAACGGATTCAGAAGTTAAGGAAATATACCTTGGCAATACCAGGATAGAGCATTGCAGAGGGTGTTTCGCCTGTTGGAAAGTCACTCCGGGCAGATGTGCAATAAAGGATGATATGGCAGGAATAATATCGGATATACTTGACAGCGATGTAATTATTCTTTGTTTCCCTTTATATTTTTTCGGAGTGTCCTCACCTATGAAGACGCTTATGGACAGACTTCTTCCGTTAAAGATGCCATATAAGGGCTGTCTGTCAACTGAGGAGAATCCTGTAATCATGGATTTCCGCCATGACCTTTCAAAGAAAAGGCTGGTGCTTATATCAAGCTGCGCACACGCATCAACGGATGTTGTATATGAACCGGTTACAAAACAGTTTGACCTGGCATGGGGCCCCGGCAATTACGATACGGTATTTTGTCCACAAGGCGAGATTCTTATGTTAGAACAGATGAAACCGATACTTTCGGTATATCTTAATAAAGTTAAAGAAGCAGGCAGAGAGCTTGCAAAAGAAGGAAGACTGTCAGAAGAGACGCATAAAAAAGTATGTGCTCCGCTTATACCTGTCAGAGCAGTTGAAAAGATGATGACGGGATATTGGCAGGATTACCCACAGGAGATGGAATAGGATGAAAGAAAGAAGCACAAGCAGCATGGGACTGTTCAGGTTCTATTATGTAGCAGGAACCAGCCCGTTATTTGTTTCGACAATGATATTCAGGGAAGAATATTATCATAAACACCCTGAGAAATACAGTAAAGAGCAGCGTTTTAAATTTGCCAAAAAGATTATGCTCCATATGAAGAACAGAGGAAGAGTTAAGACCGACTACTACGGAAGAGAGAATCTTCCTAAAGAAGGCGGATATATACTCTACTCCAATCATCAGGGCAAATACGATGCAATCGGAATACTTACAGACCAGAAAGAACCTTGCAGCGTACTTATGGAAAGAAAACAGGGCGGCAGGGTAGTTGCCAAGCAGGTGTTAAGACTTACAGGAAGTGAGACTCTGGACCTTGACAATCCTAAGAGCCAGATTGCCACACTCAAAAAAGTGGCAGAACAGGTGGCAGAAGGAAGAAGATATCTCATCTTTCCTGAGGGAAAATGGGGTGACAATAAAAATACGCTTCAGAAATTCAATGCCGGATGTTTCAGATGTTCTTTTGATTCCAAGACCCCGGTCGTACCTGTGGCGATAGTCGATTCCTACAAAGGACTTAATGGCAATTCTCTCAGAAAGGTAACAACCCAGGTACATTACCTCAAGCCGATACCTTACGAAGAATATAAGGATCTCAGAAAAAATGAATTGTGTGATCTTGTAAAAGAAAGAATACAGAATAAATTGGATGAAGTTCTTAAAAAGAGGTTAGAAAAGTGAATTATCAGTCAGAACAGACAGAATATTTTGAAAAGTTGATAGAACCTGAGATTTTGACAAAACTCCCAAGATATGATACATTTTGTGAATTGCTTGAGATGTGCAAAAATGATTATGCCGATCTCCCTGCCATAAGTGATATGGTCAATACCATTACCTATGGCGAACTTTATGACAGAATTGCGTGCAGGCGTAATTTCTTATACCGCAACGGATTTAAGAAGGGCGATATAATTGCAGTTCTTGCACCTAACAGCATGTATTCGATGGAGTTATATATGGCAATTCCCACAGCAGGATGTATTGTAATAATGCTTCCATCGGCAGAAAATGCCATAAACAGGGAATGTCTTACAGCACTTATTAATAAATTTGATATTAAGGGATTATTTATTAACCCTGAATATAAAGAGGTGGCAAAGGGTCAGCCTGTCAAGGTTTTTGACATCCATGACACCGACAATGTACCGGGACCTACTGCGGACGTTACAAAGGATGATATTGCGGTAATATGTTTTTCTGTTAATAACAGCCCTGATAATCCGTACGGAGCAATGCTTTCACACGGAGCGATAATGAGAGCCGCACACAATGGTTTGTTTATACCGGGACACACTTACAATCAAAGGACAATAGCAATCCTTCCTTTGTCCCATGTATTTGGGGCGATAAGAGGGCTTCTTACATGTATTTACACAGGAGCACTTGTGTATGCCTGTGAAGACATGAGCAACATTGTTTTTGATATACCTAAGATGAAACCTACAATTCTTACCCTTGTACCGGGGCTTGCGGAGATGATACTTTCCGTGGCAAGAATTAAGGGTAAGGAATTTCTTGAAGGAATTGAGACTATAATATGCGGCGGTGCATACTGCCAGCCAAAGCTTGTAAAGCAGGCAAAAGATTACGGAATCAACCTTCTTGTAGGATATGGTCTTACCGAGGCCGCCAATATTGTCAGCGGTAATGTTGACACGGATACGGTTCCTGACTCTATCGGAAAAGTATATCCGGGAACGGAGGTACGAATTCAAGACGGAGAGATTCAGGTAAAAGGTGACGTTGTTATGAAAGGGTATTATAATGACCCGGAGAGGACAGCGGAAGTATTTACAGAAGACGGATGGCTTAAGACCGGAGACATAGGAGAATTTGATGAAAACGGTTATCTTCACATTCTCGGACTCAGAAAGAATCTCATAATACTTCCTAATGGGGAAAATATTTCGCCTGAGGAGCTTGAGAACATATTCTTAAGCAAAGATGAGATAAAAGATTGTGTTGTATATGAGGACGCTTTAAGAGGCAGACCGCTTATGGCAATCACAATACAGCCGGAGGAAAGTTTTTGTGAAAGTAAGGACGAAAAAGATATTCTTACCTATTTCAAAACACTTGTAAAGGACACCTGTAACCTCCTGCCTAGTTATAAGGCAATCACCAAAACAGTGGTTACTTACGAAGCAATAGAGCATAAAACAGGTGACAGACTCTATAATATAGAGTGGTAATTAAGGGAATTAGTGGAAAACACTTTATTCTATACATTAAAAAAAGTCTTAAAGGAGAATTTAAAGATGGATGAAAAACAGGCAAAGATCGCAGAACAGATCAAAGGAATCTTAGTAGATAACTTAAGAATTCCAGCAGAAGAACTTGATTACGATGTAGAGCTTTTCGGAGATGGAATTGGTCTTGACTCAATCGATTCTCTTGAAATCATCGCCGGTATCGACCAGGAATTCGGCGTACAGATGACAGGCGTTGCTAAAGAAAACTTCTTCAACATCGCAGCACTTAGCAAATATGTAATGGAACATATGGAAGCTTAATAGCTTGACATTCCCCCCGGCCCGGCCGGGGGAATAAAGCTGACAAAGAGGTATAATAAGTATGGAAAATAAAATGAGATGTGTAATTACCGGACTTGGAATGATTAACTCAATCGGTAATTCGGTAGACGAAAGCTGGAATAACTGTATTAACGGTGTTTCAGGAATTAAGGAAGTAAAATCGATAGATACAACTGAGTGTTACGCTCACCTTGGAGCAGAGGCAGCAGAGCATTTTGATGTGGATGCAGGCAGTGATGCGGATAAGATGGACAGAGTATCATTACTCTGCGTAAAGGCAGCAAAGGAAGCACTCAGTGATTCAAAAATAGAGATAAATGATGAAAATGCAGACAGAGTCGGTGTAATCATCGGAAGCTGTGTAGGCGGTGCAATAAGTATCCAGAATTTCTTCACAGCTTATGAAGAAAATCCTGAAAAGGCAGATAAGAGCGATATTATCAAGATGCCAATCGGTGCAATCGCCAATAATATTGCCAAGATTTCAGGAGCAAAAGGTGTTGTAACCAATGTAGGTAATGCATGTGCAGCAAGTACAATAAGTATTGAATATGCCTGTGATTTAATCAGAGCCGGTGTAGGCGATGCATTTATCGTAGGTGGTTCGGATTCATTCTCAGCTCTTGCTTTCGGTGGATTTACAGCATTACACGCACTTGATACAGACCCATGTTCACCATACAACAAGAGTAAAGGCATAACACTTGGTGAAGGTGCAGCCGTACTTGTAGTTGAATCTTATGAACATGCCGTTGCAAGAGGTGCCAGAATATATTGTGACGTACTCGGCGGAGGAATCAGTTCAGACGCCCATCACATCACAGCACCAAGAGATGACAGCGAAGGTCAGATGAATGCGATGAAGTGGGCACTTGCAAAGTCAAAGATGGATCCAAAAGAAATCGCATATATTAACGGACACGCAACAGGAACCGTTAAAAATGATACAACTGAAATTCAGGCAATGCAGAATATTTTCGGTGATAATGACAATACAGCGGTTGACTCAACCAAGTCAATGGTAGGACATTGTCTCGGTGCGGCAGGTGCAGTAGAAGCAATCTACACAGTAAAAGCACTTACAACTAATACAGTACCTCCAACAATCGGATATTCAGAGGAAGACCTTGAAAGACTTAAAGAAAAAGCCGGAAAATTAGACTTTATGCCTAATGTCAAGAAAGAAAAAGACATTGAATATGCCATGACAAATAACTTTGCATTCGGCGGCAATAATGCCAGCGTTATTTTTGCAAAGCATGAAAAAGATATTAAAGAACCTGAAGACAACAAAGTATACATTACAGGTATCGGACTTGTAAGTCCTTTGGGCAACAGCGTTGAAAGCTATATCGAAGGCTCTAAGGCAGGCGTAACCAAAGCAGAAAACGGTAACATCCATGCAGGCGTATCTTCAGAAGATTATGCCAAGTACGGAATTAAATTAGCTTTCTACCGTAAGCTTGATAAGTTAAGCCAGATGCAGGTTGTTTCAGGACGTGCATGTCTTGATAACGCAGGAGTTACCGTAACTGATGACAATGCAACAGATATCGGTATGATAGTAGGAACATCAGACGGACCTGCAACAGATATTATTAACTTCCATGAAGGTCTTATTAAGAACGGACTTCATCAGGGAAGTGCTTTTGTATTCCCTAACACTGTTTACAATGCAGCAGGCGGATATTTCTCAATCAATTCAGGCGTTAAGGGTGTCAACGTAACACTTACAAACGGTCCACAGGCAGGACTTCAGAGCCTTTGCTACGCATATAACGTAGTTAAAACAGGTGATGAAAAGATGATGATTGCAACAGGACTTGATGAAAATACAGATACAATGGAACTTCTTTATGACAAGCTCGGACTTCTTTCAGACAAAGATGAAGCAACACCTTATGCTATGAATGGAAGAAGCTTTGTACTCGGTGAAGGTGCAACATCCATTATGCTTGAAAGCGAAGCATCTGCAAATGAAAGAGGAGCTAAGAAGCTTGCCGAAGTTGCAGGATACGCAATGACACATGAATCTGTAACAGTAGGAACAATTAAAGGTTCAGGTGCAGCTCTTTGCAAGGCAGTTCTTAAAGCGTGCGAAAATGCGGGAATTACAACAGATGACATAGATGCGGTTGTCGGTTTTGGTAACGGCAACACTAACGTTGATACAATCGAGACAGAATCTTATGAAAAAGTATTTGGAGATAAGGTTAAGACATTGCCTGTACTCAGTGTTAAGACACTTACAGGTGAAGCAAGGGCATGTTCAGCAGCTCTTTCTGCAGCTCATGCAGCCATGATTTTATCAGGTGAACTTGATTCAACACAGCCTGCTTACAATTTTGTGAATGGAAAGGCAGTTAAGACCACAACAGATACAAAGAACTTCAAGTACATACTTGTAACAAGTTATGCGGCAGGTGGTTCGTACACAGCGGTAGTTCTTAAGAAAGTACAGTAATGACTAAAAAAAATATTATGGTGCAATTATTACAATTAAGCCGGAGGAAATTATAAAAGGAACTCTTAATGAAACACAAATTAAGATTTTTGTGGATTGTAATATTGGCAAGGCTGATTCAAGCGGAGATTCTGAAATCCTAAAAACATTAAAAGAAAAAGACAGAGGTATTTTTATTATTTATAAATATAGTGATACAGATGTCTGGGAGAATGATAAAAAGAATCTATATATGGATGAGTTAGCGGAATATGGTTTTGAAGATGCAGAGAGATTTGCATTTATAGAAAAAAATAGCAAGGTATATTTTAGCTCTATATACAAAAATATTTCCGAAGATGATACATTGGAGGAAATAAAAGAATATATAAAACAGAAAAGAAAGGAACTATTATGAGTAAAGTAGCAATCGTTACAGGTTCATCAAGAGGAATCGGCAGAGCCTGTGCATTAAGACTTGCAAAAGAAGGCATGGATGTTGTAGTTAATTACAACAGTAACGAAGCAGAAGCAATGAAAGTTGTTAATGCAATCAAAGATATGGGACAGGATGCAATAGCAATCAAAGCTAACACAGGTAACCAGAATGATGTTAAAAATATGTTCCGCGAAGCTTTTAAGCATTTTGGACATATAGATGTGCTTGTAAACAATGCAGGTGTTCTTGATGACGCATATCTTCTTGCAATCAATTCGGATTCACTTGACAGAAGCATGGATGTCAATGTAAAAGGATATTTTTACTGCTGTCAGCAGGCTGCACTTAAGATGTTTAAGACAGGCGGAAGAATCGTTAATGTATCTTCGGTAAGCTCAAAGCTGGCACTTGCAGGACAGTCTGTATACGGAGCTACAAAGGGTGCCGTTAATTCAATGACAGCAACTCTTGCAAAAGAACTTGCACCTTACGGTATTCAGGTTAATGCGGTAGCACCGGGATTTATCATGACAGAAATGATTGAACAGATTCCTGATGAGAAAAGAGAAGAGTACCTCAAGGATATTCCAATGGGAAGACTGGGAACAGTAGAAGAAGTAGCTGCAACGGTTGCAATGCTCTGTGGCGAAGCAAGTTCATATATAACAGGACAGGTAATAGTTCTTGACGGAGGATTAAGCCTTTGATGAACATAATTGAAATCAATAAAAGAATAAAGCAGAGACCACCTTTCCAGATGGTTGAAAGAGTGCTTGACGTGGTTCCCGGCGAATCCGTTACCGCACTTAAGAACGTGTCTGTAAATGAGCCTTATTTTATGGGACATTTTCCTGATGCACCAATAATGCCGGGAGTTCTCGTAATTGAATCGGCAGCACAGGCTTGTTCACTTGCAATCGAAGCGGACGGAACAGACGAAAGCACAATTTATGTACTTCTTAAAGTAAAGGATTTTAAGTTTGTAAAACCTATTATTCCGGGAGATACAATGATTATTAATTGTAAAAAGACAATGGGAAGTGCAGGTTTATATTCTTTTGCTGTAACCATATCGGTTAATGATAAGGTAAGGGCAAAAGGTGAGTTAATGTTTACTGCGGTAGATAAAGAAACAATTTACGCAGAATAAATCAAAGTGAGGCATATTAAAATGAGTAAAGTGGCATTTATTTTCCCCGGCCAGGGCGCACAGTATGTTGGAATGGCAAAGGATTTTTATGATAAATATGATGAGTGCAAAGCTATCATAGATGAAGCTGACGAGTGCATGGATTTTGATCTTAAAAAGATATTATTTGAAGAAAATGATCTTATAAATAAGACGGAGTATACACAGGCAGCTATGTTAGCGGCTGAGTGTTGTATTCTTAAGGCTGTTGAAATGAAAGGCATTAAAGCGGATATTACGGCAGGATTAAGCCTTGGAGAATATGCGGCACTTGTTGCGGCACGTGCAATCAGCTTTTCGGATGCAATGAAGCTTGTAAGAAAACGTGGAATTTATATGGAAAAAGAAGTTCCTGCAGGCAAGGGCGGAATGGCAGCAGTAATTGGTCTTGACAGCAAGATTATTGATGATACATGCGAAAAGATAACTAAAGAAAGCGGAAAGAGTGTAGCGGCAGCTAACTACAACTGTCCGGGACAGATAGTTATTTCAGGATATAAGGAGTCTGTAGAAGCAGCGGTAGAACCTCTTAAAGAGGCAGGCGCGAAGCTTGTATCCATTCTTAATGTAAGCGGACCTTTCCATTCACAGATGTTAAAAGGTGCGGGAGAAAAGTTAGGCGTGGAACTTGAGAATGTGGAATTTAACGACCCTGAAATTCCTTACCTTAACAACGTAGCCGCTGAAATCGTTACAACAAAGGACAGCATAAAGGAAACACTCGAACGTCAGGTATATTCACCTGTCAGATGGGAACAGTGCGTTAATAAGATGATTGAGGAGGGCGTAGACCTCTTTTATGAAATCGGACCGGGTAAAACACTTGCCGGATTTATGAAACGTATTGACAGAAGCAAAAAGGTAATCACAATCAACACAGTTGAAGATTTGGAAGGCGTAAACTAATGTGGGATGAGAAGATTGAGGAATTGGAAGCCCGACGTGAAAAAGCGTACAATGGTGGCGGACAGGCAAGAATTGACAAACAGCATGAAAAAGGCAAGCTGACGGCAAGGGAACGACTTGATGTTCTTTTTGACGAGGGAACATTTGTGGAAATTAATTCTTTAATGGAATCAAGATGTATTGATTTTGGCATGCCTAAAAAGAAGATACCGGGAGACGGTGTTGTAACCGGATATGGTAAAGTCAACGGCAGGGTTGTATTTGCATCATCACAGGATTTTACCGTAGGCGGAGGTGCTCTCGGAGAGTACCATGCCCGTAAAATATGTAATGCGATGGATATGGCTATGGATGCCAGAGCACCGTTTGTTGAAATCAATGACAGCGGCGGAGCGAGAATTGAAGAAGGAATCGACAGTCTTAACGGATATGCTCTCATGTTCAGAAGACATACACAGATGTCCGGTGTTGCGCCACAGATAGCCGTTATAATGGGACCATGTGCGGGCGGAGCGTGTTATGCACCTGCTCTTTGCGATTATATATTTATGACTCAGGAAAACGGACAGATGTACCTTACAGGACCTAAGGTTATTAAAGAGGTTACAGGAGAGGTTGTAACAACTTCAGAACTTGGTGGTGCAGAGGTTCATATGAATAACAGCGGTGTTGCACATTTCGTATACCCTGATGATGAGTCATGTCTTGAAGGCGTTAAGAGACTTCTTTCTTACCTTCCTGAGAATTTTGAAGAAAAGGCACCATACGAGGAGCCTGTTAAAAAATATTACCACAAGAGACTTCGTGATATTGTATCACCTAATCCGAAGGTGTCTTATGATATGCATGAGATAATTGAAGAACTTGCTGATAAAGATACTTTTATGGAAGTTCAGAGTGGTTTTGCCAAAAATATTATCGTAGGTTTTATGAGAATGGAAGGACATACGGTGGGCGTGGTTGCCAACCAGCCTGAATTTATGGCAGGCTCACTTGATTATAACGCAGGTGACAAAGGCGGAAGATTTATAAGATTCTGTGACTGCTTTAATATACCTATCCTTACACTTGTGGATGTGCCGGCATTTTTACCGGGCAAATCTCAGGAATATAACGGAATTATAAGACACGGTGCCAAGCTTTTATACGCATACAGTGAAGCTACGGTACCTATGGTAACAGTTATATTAAGGAAAGCTTTTGGTGGTGCCTACATTGGTATGGACAGCAAGGGCATCGGTGCGGATTTCGTATTTGCATGGCCTATTGCACAGATAGCGGTTATGGGTGCCGAAGGTGCGGTTAACATAATTGCCAAGAGAAAAATCGAAGAATCAGAAGATCCTGAAGCAGCAAGGGCGGAAGCTATTGCAGAATATGAAAACAAATTCATGAACCCTTATGTTGCAGCTTCAAGAGGATATGTTGATGAAGTAATAAGACCTGATGAGACTAAGGAAAGAGTAGTTAAAGCATTTGATATGTTAAGTCAGAAGAACCGTGTTAAAATACCTAAAAAACATGGTAATATGCCGGTATAATTTTCAGAAAACAGGAGTTAGGAAATGAAATTAATGACATTTGTGTACATAGGAATAGCGGTAGTTTTTTTAGCTACAATCATTATAATGCTATTGCAGAAATACAGTCCAACGAAGGGCAAAAGACAGACACGGCGCGGAATAATTGCTTTAGCATGCTGGGGCTTAGGCATCGCATTAATATTTTTTGGTACAGAACATTATATGGCATCGGCAGCATCTATTGTTATTGTCGCAGCAATAATTGTAATTATGCTTCGCGCTATAGGAAAGATGACAGAGGGCATGTCACCCGAGGAAGCGGAGGCGACTCTTATAGAGTCACAGGAAAACAGTTATAACAGTGTGTTTGCGGGTTGTGATTCGGTTGAAAAGAGAGAAGACGGATACCATTACGAACTTACGGTTATCTGGACCAGCGGAGAAGGATACGAACAGCGTAATAATTACCGCCACGGAACTATGCACCTGACCTCCAATGAAGATTATCTGATACAGGGAAGAGTGTATTATCTGGATACAGATGCATTGGCTGCAATGGGACATTTTAAAGAAGAATGTCTTGCAGAAGGCGGCCTTGATATAACAGGAATTAATCCCGGTGCATTTACCGATGGAGGAACTGTGGGCGCAGCAGTTATGAATCTCGCACTCAGGGCATATGAAGGCCCGCAGACAGAGGCAGAAGCAAGAACAATTAATAATGTAAGAAACGGACGGAATGTATTTATAGGAATTTCTTTCATACTTGTGTCGATTGTTGCATTGATTATTTCACTTATTAATAATTCTACTTTTGATAATGCTTTTAACAGGGCAGAAGATATATCAAAGAAATCATCGGGCAGTGTCAGGGCACAGGTAATTTCAAGGGAAGCAAGTGATAATCCTGATTATACAAAGCTGAAACTTGATTATTCATATAACGGTGAGAAATATGAAAGCAGTTTTGATGTTTCAACCGAAAATCTGTATGCTTATAGCGATACTGTATATGTTACAGTCAAAAATGATAATCCTGCCAAAATAACCAGTATTTCCACAACCGGCAATAAGTCATTGAAATCGTTTAAATCAATGAGAAATATGGGAAAGATATTTGAATACGTCATATGCGGAATATTTTTTGTGGTAGGTATAACATTGGCAGTTAAAGGATTTAGAGCCAAGGGTAACTAAAAATACTTGCATTATTTATTAAAGTATGATAATATAATCGAGTGTTTTAATTTCATATTTTAAATTCCAGCGGGTGTAGTTCAATGGTAGAACACTAGCCTTCCAAGCTAGATACGTGGGTTCGATTCCCATCACCCGCTTTATTTTTTTGCAATGATGTAATTGACAAAAATTCTCAATAAGTATAAATTATCATTGAAAACAGACTTAAGAGGATAATATTTTGACACTTGCAGAACTTAAAATTAATGAATCATGTGAAATAATTTCAGTAGGAGGAGAAGGGGCACTAAGACAGCATTTTCTTGATATGGGTCTTATTCCGGGAGCTAAAGCCAAATTAGTCAAATTTGCGCCAATGGGAGATCCAATGGAGCTTCTTATTCATGGATATGAGCTTACCTTAAGACTTGATGATGCAAAGAAAATAGAAATAAAAAAGATTAGTGATATTGAATCTGAAAACGGGAATATAAAATCTCCCAATAAGCAGATACCACATCCGGGTCTTGGTGAAGGCGGTAAATTTCATAATAAAAAAGAAGAACACCCATTGCCGGATGATGAAGTGCTTACTTTTGCCCTGGCGGGTAACCAGAACTGTGGTAAGACAACTATGTTTAACCGGCTTACAGGAGCTAATCAGCATGTTGGCAATTTCCCGGGTGTGACAGTCGATAGAAAAGACGGCAGTATAAAAGGGTATAATAACACGTTAATAACTGATTTGCCGGGAATTTATTCAATGTCGCCATATAGCAGTGAAGAACTTGTTACAAGAGAATTTATTTTAAAAGAAAAACCAAAAGGAATTATTAATATTGTTGATGCTTCCAACATAGAAAGAAACCTTTATCTTACAATGCAGCTTCTGGAACTTAATATCCCTATGGTAATTGCACTTAATATGATGGATGAGGTTCGTGAGAACGGTGGTTCCGTATACATAAACAGGATGGAAGAAATGCTTGGAGTTCCTGTGATTCCTGTGTCAGCTGCCAAAAATGAAGGAATTGATGAACTGATTGACCATGCAATTCACGTTACTAAATACTCGGAAGTGCCAAAAAGACAGGATTTTTGCGATGAGGATGGAGAGGACGGAGCAGTCCACAGATGCATACATGCCATAATGCATCTTATTGAGGATCATGCCAAAGCAGCGGAAATTCCAATAAGATTTGCAGCATCCAAAGTGGCAGAGGGAGACAGCAGAATTATTGAATTGCTTAATCTCGATGATAATGAGAAACATATGATAGATCACATAACGTATCAGATGGAAAAAGAGCGTGGACTTGATAAGTCAGCAGCAATAGCTGATATGCGTTTCAGGTTTATTAGCAAGGTATGTGAAGAAACAGTTGTAAAAGCTAAAGAAAGCAAGTCTCATAAAAGGAGCAGCCGGATAGATAAAATCCTTACAGGTAAATACACGGCAATTCCTTCTTTTATTCTTATTATGGGACTGGTGTTCTTCCTGACTTTTAATGTGATAGGAGCAAGACTCCAAAGTCTTCTTGAAATGGGAATAGATAAATTGGGAAACCTTGTAGACGGTATTTTAACATCTACAGGTGTTAATCCGGTTATACACTCCCTTGTAATTGACGGTATTTTCACGGGTGTGGGCAGTGTATTAAGTTTCCTGCCGATAATCATTACGTTATTTTTCTTCCTGTCAATTCTTGAGGACAGCGGTTACATGGCAAGAGTTGCCTTTGTTATGGATAAAATACTTCGTAAAATCGGACTTTCCGGACGTAGTATTGTTCCGATGCTCATAGGGTTTGGATGTACGGTTCCCGGTGTTATGTCATCAAGGACATTGTCATCGGAACGTGACAGAAAGATGACAATTCTTCTGACACCATTTATGAGCTGTTCGGCAAAACTACCGATATATGTACTTTTTACATCGTTGTTTTTTAAAAAATATGCAGCACTTGTAATGATTTTGTTGTACATAGGCGGTATACTTACAGGAATACTTGTAGCCATTATTATGAAAAATACGGTTTTTAAAGGAAATCCTGTGCCATTTGTAATGGAACTCCCTAATTACAGAATGCCCGGTATGAAAAACGTCATTATGCTCTTATGGGAAAAGGCAAAAGATTTTCTGCAAAGAGCATTTACGGTCATTTTTCTTGCAACCATTGTAATATGGCTTTTACAGACCTTTGATATTCATTTTAATATGGTAACCGATTCTAAAGACAGTATACTTGCAGCACTTGCGGGAATAATAACACCGATATTTGTTCCTTTGGGATTTGGTAACTGGAAAATATCAACGGCACTTCTTACCGGATTTATGGCAAAAGAAAGTGTTGTATCCACTTTGTCCGTTCTTGTACATGGCAATTCAGAAATACTTGCCATACTTTCTCCGGCTGGGGCATTGCCATTACTTGTATTTTGTCTTTTATATACACCATGTATTGCGGCAATAGCATCAATTAAAAGAGAACTGGGTATAAAATATGCTGTCCTTGTTGTAATAGGTCAATGCCTGATTGCGTGGATTATGGCTTTTGTGGTCAGAATGATTATGATAATATAAAGAAGAATTACTTGAAAAACGAACTAATGTTCTGTATAATAAAACTAAAAAAGACTGGAGGTGCATTTGTGAATAACAGAATATACGCAGCAATTGACCTCAAGTCTTTTTATGCTTCGGTAGAATGTGTAGAGCGAGGACTTGATCCTCTGACAACTAATCTTGTGGTAGCAGACCCATCAAGAACAGAGAAGACGATATGTCTTGCGGTATCACCTTCTCTTAAAGCGTATGGTATTCCCGGAAGACCGAGACTTTTTGAAGTTGTTCAGAAAGCAGGACGCCGTGGAGTTGAGTATATAGTAGCACCTCCGAGAATGGCTCTTTATATGGAGTACAGCACACGGATTTATAGTATATATCTTCATTATGTGGCTCCGGAGGATATTTTTGCATATTCCGTAGATGAGGTTTTTATAGATATGACATCATATCTTAAGACATATGAGATGTCACCGAGGGAACTTGTTATTAAGATGATAAGAGAAGTTCTTGACACAACGGGAATCACAGCTACTGCGGGAATAGGAACCAATATGTATCTTTGCAAGGTAGCTATGGATATAGTAGCCAAGAAGGCAACACCGGACAAGGATGGAGTAAGAATTGCCGAGCTTGACGAGATGAGTTACAGAAAGCTTTTGTGGAATCACAGACCTATTACAGATTTCTGGCGTGTAGGTCCGGGTTATGCAAAGAAACTTGAACAGCACATGCTGTATACAATGGGAGATGTGGCAAGGTGTTCTGTTGGGGACGATAAAGAGTATTACAATGAGGCTCTTTTGTATAAGTTATTTGGTGTTAATGCAGAATTACTTATTGACCATAGCTGGGGATATGAACCATGCACCATGGCAGATGTTAAAAGTTACAGACCTGAGAATAACAGCCTCAGTCAGGGACAGGTTTTACAGTGCCCCTACACATACGATAAGGCAGGACTTATTGTTAAAGAGATGACGGATATTCTTGTGCTTGATCTTGTTGATAAGGGACTTGTAACCAATCAGATAGTTCTTACCATAGGATATGATATTGAAAGTCTTAATGACAGTGAGGTACGAAAACGTTACAGAGGAGAAATTACCAAGGACAGATATGGAAGGTCAGTTCCAAAGCATGCCCATGGTACTATTAATCTTGAGAGGTTCACTTCTTCTACAAGAGTTATTATTAAAAAGACAATGGAACTTTACAACAGGATTATTGATAAAAGCCTTCTGGTAAGACGTATTAACGTGGTGGCTAACCATGTGATGCGGGAAGAGGATGTTGTTAAGGAAGATTCATACAGACAGCTTGATATTTTCACCAATTATGAAGAACTTGAACGTATAGAAAAAGAACAGAATGAGGAGTTTGAAAAAGAACGCCATATCCAGGAGGCTACCATTGAGATAAAGAAAAAATTCGGCAAGAACGCACTTCTCAAGGGTATGAATTTTGAAGAAGGCGCAACAGCAAGAGACAGGAACAGGCAGATAGGAGGACATAAAGCATGACAGACAGTTATGATGATATTATTAATCTTCCTCATCATGTTTCAGATAAATATCCGCATATGCCGATGTACGACAGGGCGGCACAATTTGCACCCTTTGCGGCACTTACGGGTCATGAGGAAGCCATAAATGAGACCTCCAGATACACAGAGGAACGGATAGAACTGACAGAGGAACAGAAGGAGAACATTGACAGGGAACTGCAGGAACTAAGGAATCGCGGTACTGACTGCAATGTGCGGATAGTATATTTTGAACCGGATGAACTTAAAAAAGGAGGAACATACGTTGAATTCAGAGGTGTTGTTAAGAAAATTAACAGCCGCGGACAGTTGACTCTTGAGAATGAAACAATACTTCTATATGATAATATATATGAACTTGAGATTATGGATTGAGTGACATCCGTTATCGATGATTTTTCTCTGGGGTGTTTTTTTATATGAAATATGGTAAAATATTCTTATGAAAGAGTACAAAGGCAAAATTTTAGTTTATTTATGAGAAAAATGAAGTAGAAAGTGAGGCGTTAGAATGATTCCATTAAAAATAGAAACTTTATTAGAAGGGCGTATTGTTGAGCATGATTGTGTTGAGTATAAAACTGGTTGGAATTCTAATGCGATTATTCATTCAATTTGTGCCTTTGCAAACGATTACGATATATGATAGTTCCAAGATATATTCCAAGGATGGAGATAATTGATTATAAAAATTCGGGAACTTTTATAATATATCTTTGGTGTCCTGCTGGAGATAGCGGACCTTACCAGGCACCACATACGGTTTATGGGATTAAGGGTGAGAAGGTTGATAAAACTATGAAATATTGGATTCGTCCTGCTTCATTAACAACAGAGGCAAGGCAAGATGAAATTTCTGAACTATTTGATAAATTTAACTCTGTACCATATGATGACAGGATAAATCGAAAAGCTAGAATAGAGGATATTCGTAGAGGATTTCTTGAAGATTTTATTAGGAAAAGTAATAGTAGTCTTATAAATGAACTTAACAGTAGTTCTTTAGAAGATTTATTACTTGCACAGGAAGTTGCTGATGAAACAGATGCTGAGCTTGATATTAGAAATATAGGTGTGTTGATGTTTGCAGAGCATCCAGAGAAGCTTATTCCAGGTGCGAAGATTGAATTAATTCGTTTTAATACAGAAGAAGCAGAAGCATCTGATGATTTTATAGAAAAGACATTTACAGGACCTATATGGAAGCAGGTGCAGGATGCTTTAGATTATATTAAAGCAACTGTAATTGAAGAAAAAGTTGTTAAAATTCAGGGAAAGGCGGAGTCAGAACGATTTTTTAATTACCCATACAATGCTTTAGAAGAAGCTTTGGTAAATGCAGTATTTCATAAGTCATATCGTGAAGAAGAACCAGTAGAGATACGAATATATGTAGATAGTATACAGATTCTCAATTATCCAGGACTTGCTAAGTGGATTAATCTTGAAAAATTTGAAACAGGTAAAATAAGAGGGAGAAAGTACCGTAACAGAAGAATTGGTGAACTTTTCAAAGAGATTGATTTATCAGAGAAAAAAGGGACAGGAATTTCTAAAATCTTGAGGGAATTAAGTCAAAATGGTTCGCCAAAGCCAGAATTTGAAATGGATGATGATAGAAACTATCTAAATACCATTATTCGTATTCGGAAGGGATTTGAGAAAGAATCTGGTTTAGAAAAACAAGTTAAAATATCAAATGAGGCTTTAAACGAGGCTTTAAATGAGGCTTTAAATGAAAACGAATTGATAATAGTAAATTTAATACTAAACAATCCATCAATAAAGCAGAAAGACATAATCGAATCAACTAATATTTCTAGGGCACAGGTACAGCGTATTATGAAGGGATTACAAGAGCGGGGAATAATTGTGCATGAGAATTCAAAAAAGTCAGGTAGATGGGTAGTTGTGATTCGGTAATTGTATTAAAAAAGTTATAAGATAGCAAAAATTATGGGTGCTTTTCAAATAATTTCGCAAAAATATTTATGATGGCATGCAGTGAATTAGATTCATTAGCAGCATGTGACAATTCCGATTTGTAAAGTTCCTAAAAAGAGCTGGGTATCATGTGCCCAGCTCAATTTTTATTTTGAATAGTTAAGATACCATAATATACCGAGTGTAATTCCTATTGTCCAGATTATAAGGGATAAGATTCCGCATATAAGACCCGCCTTTGATTCTTTGCTATGGCTTCCGTACTGCTTCTTATATACACAGCAAAGACGGATTGTAAATATTGAAAATAAAATAACACCAAAGAAAAAACTTGCAATTCCCATGTTACGGCATGCCTTTGCCAAATCATCAGCCTGTTTGTTACCGGTTGTACCCATTATTTATTGAAACCTCCCTGTCTGAGCCAGTCATATAACTGGGTAATTTCTTTATAATTGACAAGTACATAAATAGTGTATATCAACATAATTGTTGACAGAATAAGTCCGATAATTGAACATATAAGACCTATTGTTGCGGGAGCATTCATTTTTCCGTTGTTGGATTTTTTGTATTTAAGCGCAAAGACGAGACCGAGGATACCAAGTGTAATACCTACTATTCCGTAACAGCAGCACAATATGATACTTAAAATACCAAGTACAAGTGCTGCGACAGAATAACCGCTGTCATTTTCATAATTGTTATAATTATTATTGTAACCATTATAATAGTTATTATTATAACCGTTATTATATCCATTGTTATTGTTGTCAGAGTAAGAACCTCTGTTATCGGATTCACCGCCGCCTTCACGGTAATATCCCTGATTGTTGTTATTATCATCACCATTATAATTGTTCTGATATTCCATAATGAACCTCCGTGTTAAGTTGATTAAGGTATGATATATACATGCCTTGTAATAAGAATGATATTCTTAATTATAAAGTTGGCAACTATAAGAAAAAGTGCAATATACAGGTAAAAATATTTTAAATGCATACCCTTAACCCTGCCATGTGTCAGAAAGCGGAAGGTCTGGCTCATATAAAAAAATGCGGTAAGTATGACAGCGTATATAACCAGTGGGTGATATAAAATACTCTTCGGGATATTGCCGTGAATAAGATATATAAATGCTCTTGTTCCACCGCATCCCGGACAATACAGTCCCGTAAGGTGCCGGAACAGACATTCTGTAAGTATATTAATATTGTAACGGACAGCAATTCCTTTGATAATCAATGCTGTAATTCCTGTAATAAAAAATATGCAGATTCCTATTATATACACAACGGCATCCGAATCTTTTTCTCTAAGCAGTTGTCTGAAATTTAATCTTTCACTCATATACAATATATTAACATGAAAAAACACTCCTTGCAATACGTACAAAGTCCTTATAAAATATAACAAGAGAATGGAGGAATACACATGACGGTAAAGGAACGGGCTTTGCTTGTTACAAAACGGCTGGATGAATTTTATACCACAGAGCTTACCTGCTATCTTAATCATGACAGCGCATGGCAGCTTCTTTTTGCCACCATATTAAGTGCCCAGTGTACAGATGCAAGGGTTAATATAGTGACAGAAAAGCTTTTTAAAAAATACAGAACCTTGGAGGATTTTTCTAAAGCGGACATTAAAGAACTTGAGGAAGATATACGGTCCACAGGTTTTTACCACAATAAAGCAAAAAATATTAAGGCTTGTGCCACGGAACTTCTGGAACGCCATAACGGGGAAGTACCAAGAGACATCGAAAGCCTTACGGCATTAAGCGGAGTGGGCAGAAAGACTGCCAATGTGATAAGAGGAAATATCTATCATGAACCGAGTATTGTGGTGGATACACATGTTAAAAGAATTTCCGGGAAGTTAGGACTTACAAAAGAAGATGACCCTGTTAAAATAGAATTTGAACTTATGAAGGTTCTTCCCAAAGACCATTGGATTTTATATAATATTCAGATAATAAGGCTGGGAAGAAATATATGCTTTGCAAGAAACCCTAAATGTGAGGAATGTTTTTTAAGGGATTTATGTAAAGCAGGAAAAGGAAAATAATAATGATAAAAGATTTTGTGGCAATCGACCTTGAGACAACAGGCCTTAGCCCTTATGATAATAAAATAATAGAATTAGGTGCGGTAAGATACAGGGACGGAAAGCCTGTGGACCAATATAATACCTTGATTAATCCGGGAGTCCATATCCCGGAACGTATAACAGAGATAACCGGAATTGATGACGATATGGTAAGCAAAGCACCTAATATAGATGATGAGCTGGACAGAATTATGGAATTTATAGGTAACGATGTGATTCTGGGACATAATGTAATTTTTGATTATACGTTTATAGCCGTGGCACTGGCAGGGCGAAGCGTGGAATATAATGCAGAAGCGATAGATACTTTGAAGTTTGCCAAAAAGATATTGCCGGTCAATGAATCAAAGAATCTTGAACATCTTTGTGAAATGTTTGACATAGTGACTATACACCACAGGGCATACGAAGATGCCATGTCCGCTGCCAATGTGTATTTCAGATTGTGTGAACTTTCAGGAGAGGAAACGATTGTTGAACAGTATCACTTCAAGAAACAGAAAGCTGCGGGGATTACACCCAAACAGGTAAATTACCTTAAATCCCTTATAGAAAGACATAATATAAAACCTGACTACATAATCGAAAACCTGACAAAAAGCCAGGCTTCAAGGGAAATTGACAGAATATTATCCGAGTATGGAATTATGAGACGGCAGCTTTAATTTCATTAAGTTTTGAAAGGATGGGTGCCTTCATTATGGAATCCAGCTTATCGGCACTTTCGATTAATGAATTAATACCGGTTATATTATTGTCTTTGCGGTAAAGTTCTGCTAACATGTAGTAATTGCGGCTTACGTCAGTACCGATTGATATACCGTATTCAAGAATTACAGCAGCGAGTGAACAGTTTCCAATCTCAATAAGTCTTGCACCACATCTGGCAATTATATTGACAAGTGTGATATAATTTTCATCATATTCAGATAGTGCTGAAAGGTTGGCAACACCGTAGTTTTCCTTTAAGTCAGTATTGGTAAGACCTGAAAGATTAAGAATTTTTCTGGCCTGCAGATTTAAAAGGGTTGTGCGGTATTCGTTAATTTCATCATCTGAAATATCGGAAGGGATGACAGAATCGGGAATATTTATGTAATTGAGATTTGAAATATCTTTTCTGCGGACGGTATTGGCTCTTGCCTCCCTTGCCCAGAAAGATGCCTTGGCAGAATCTGATTTACGGGAATGTTTTTTACATTCATATAATATTAACATTCCGATTATAATAGTACAAAATAAAATAACCCATCCAAAATTTTTAAACATAGAATCACCTCAGAAAGGAAGTATTGTGATGTATAATAAGAAAAACAGAAGAATAATGACAACTGTACTTGTTGTAATACTTGTACTTGCAATGGTTGTACCTCTTCTTATATCTGCTATTTCCTGATAGTTGGATTATACGAAAAAAATCATATTATATCAAGAACCAAGAGGAAATTAGGGTTGGAATGAACGGTAAAATATGATATTATTAACCAATAACCCTTATGATAGGAAGTTAGTAATGGCAGTAGGAAAAGTACCTAACAGAATTTTAAAAAGAAGCGTTGTTAATCTGCTTAAATGTCCGCCAAGAACGGGCATTGATGCAGCCTCTTTTGCCGTCGGAGATATACACGTCCTTACAGCCTGTGCAACAGGTCTTACGGATTGTGCAATTGCACCGGAAACAGCCGTTTACAAAGCGGCGAACAATATATGGGTTTCCGGGGGAGAACTCCTTGGGATAGAGGCTTCTTTTATGTTGCCTAAAAGCTATAATGAGTATAACCTCAAGGCATATACAAAGCGTGTCAAAGCAGCATGCGATAAGTGCAAAACGACACTTGCGGGAGGGCATACGGAAGTAACGGACGGCGTTAAGAGGTTTTGTATAAGTGTAGCAGCAACAGGTATTGCAGGCACTACACCGGTCAACATACATAACGTTAAGCCCGGAATGGATATAATTGTTACAAAATGGATTGCGCTTGAAGAGGCTGCAATGATTGTAAGTAATGAAGACAACATGGTAAAGTTATGTGAACACTTTTCTAATGAATATGTGAGTGTAACCGGACAATATGCTGACTGGCTTACAGTTCGTGATGAGGCCGCAGTCGCGATGAAGCATGGTGTAGCAGCCATGCACGATATATCGGAAGGCGGTATATTTACTGCACTCTGGGATTTTGCCGAAGGAAGCGGATGCGGGTTTGAAGTTGATTTGAAACGTATTCCGTTAAGACAGGAGACAGTGGAAATTGCAGAATTTTTCCACCTTAATCCTTATACCATGAAGTCATCAGGAAGTATAATAATCGCCTGTGATAATGGAACTGATATGGTGAATGCCCTTAATGAAGAGGGAATTCCGGCAGTTATAATAGGCAGAACAACTGATAACAATGGTAAGATACTTCGCAACGAAGATGAAATCAGATATTTAGATAAGATGTAATACAGGCACAGCCTGGCAGAAAGGATGGATTACAATATGCGTGAAGCAATTTTAGCAGTTCTTGAAAAAAACAGCAGAATAGATTTGGCGGATCTTGCCGCTTTACTTGGAGTTACGGAAGCAGAGGTAGCTAATGAAATTTCAGAAATGGAAAAGGAGAGAGTTATCTGCGGTTACCATACGCTTATCAACTGGGATAAGACCAACAATGAAAAAGTAACGGCACTTATTGAAGTTAAGGTAACTCCACAGAGAGGTCTCGGTTTTGATTCAATTGCCGAGAGAATATATAATTACAGCGAAGTGCACGCACTTTACCTTATGTCCGGAGGATTTGACTTTACGGTAATCATTGAAGGAAAGACAATGAAGCAGGTTGCTACATTCGTATCAAGCAAATTAGCTCCGCTTGAAGCAGTTTTAAGCACTTCAACACATTTTGTATTAAAGAAATATAAAGACCACGGAACAGTCCTTGATGCTCCCGTGTCTGATGAAAGGATGCTTGTTACACCATGAGAAACCCATTATCTGACAAAATAACGACAATTAAGCCTTCTGGTATTCGTAAGTTTTTTGATCTGGTAAGTGAAATGAAGGATGCCATATCTTTGGGTGTGGGCGAACCTGATTTTGATACACCATGGAGAATACGTGAAGAAGGAATATACACCCTTGAAAAGGGCAAAACATATTACACAAGTAATTCAGGCCTTATGGACTTAAGAATTGAGATAAGCAGATATCTCGAAAGAAGATTCGGACTTAATTACGATGCAGAAAAAGAAATTATTGTTACCGTAGGGGGAAGCGAAGGAATAGACCTTGCTTTCAGGGCAATGCTTAATCCGGGAGATGAAGTTATCATTCCTGAGCCATGCTATGTTTCTTATGTGCCATGTGTAACGCTTGCAGATGGTGTTCCTGTTACGATTAACCTTAAAGAAGAGAATGATTTTAAGCTTACCAAGGAGCAGTTACTCAGTGCCATAACACCTAGGACCAAGATTCTTGTACTTGCATTCCCTAACAATCCTACAGGTGCAGTTATGACAAAAGAGGAACTTGAGGAAATCGCCGAGGTTGTAAAGGAAAAGGATATCTTTGTTGTATCCGATGAGATTTATGCCGAACTTTCATACGGCAATACAAGACATTGTTCAATCGCATCCATTGATGGAATGAAAGAACGCACTATAGTAATTAATGGTTTTTCCAAAGCCCATGCAATGACGGGCTGGAGACTGGGATATGCCTGCGGACCTGAGCTAATAATTAAACAGATGCTTAAGATACATCAATTTGCTATTATGTGTGCACCAACCAACAGCCAGTATGCTGCTGTGGAAGCATTAAGAGAATGTGACGATGCAGTTGAAGAGATGAGAAATGAGTATGACAGACGAAGAAGATTCATGCTTAGCAAACTCCGTGGTATGGGACTTAAAGTTTTTGAACCATACGGGGCATTTTATATTTTCCCAAATATAGCAGAGTTTGGACTTACGTCGGATGAGTTTGCAACAAGATTTCTTACGGAAGAAAAGGTTGCGGTTGTCCCGGGAACAGCTTTCGGTGACTGCGGTGAAGGATTTTTAAGAATGTCCTACGCCAGCTCATTAAGCAATTTAAAGACAGCAATGGAAAGACTTGAAAAATTTATTGACAGATTAAGAAACAAATAGCAGGAGAAAATCTACATGGCAGAGCAAATGAAAATAGAATATATTAATCCTTTTCTTGTAGCGGGAACAAGTGTACTTTCTGATATGTGCGGACTTAAACTGACGGCCGGAAAACCATATGTAAAAACAACATCTTTTGATTCAGACTATATTGTAATTAGTCTTGGAGTAACAGGTCAGATTGCAGGTCAGGTTCTTCTGGCATTTCATAACGATGTGGCATGTGACATTGCTTCTAAGATGTGTATGATGCCTATAACAGCACTTGATGAACTTTCACTCAGTGCACTTAGCGAGTTAGGAAATATGATTCTTGGAAATGCAGCAACAGTATTATCAACAAAGGGTATTTTTATTGATATAACACCACCTTCAATAATACAGGGAACATTTCATATCGGAAGTTCGTTTGCCCAGAATATATGCGTACCACTTATTTATGATAACGATAAAATGATCGAGTTTGATATTTCATTGAAAGAAGGAAAATAAGATGTTAAATATAGTCCTTCATGAACCGGAAATGCCTGCCAATACCGGCAATATCGGAAGAACCTGTGTTGCAACGGATACAGTGCTTCACCTTATCGAACCATTGGGTTTTAAGATTAACGATAAAATGCTTAAAAGAGCAGGACTTGATTATTGGGATAAATTAGATGTAAGAATATATGATGATTTTGATGATTTTCTTGCAAAAAACCCGGGAGCCAAAATATATATGGCAACAACGAAGGCAGCAAGAAGTTATACAGATGTACAATACGAGGATGATTGTTATATAATGTTTGGAAAGGAAAGCGCCGGGATACCTGAATCGATTCTGCAGAAGTATCAGGATACAGCGGTAAGAATCCCTATGTGGGGCGATATAAGGTCACTTAATCTTTCCAACTCTGTAGCAATCGTTTTATATGAAGCATTACGACAAAATAATTTTCTTGGACTCAAGATGAAAGGAAGACCACGTACTTTTGACTGGGACTAATCAGCCCCAGACAGAAGGTGCGTGGCCTTTTGCTTTAGGGAGGGCAAATGTAAATTCCGTACCTACGCCCTCGGTGCTTACAACGTCTATATATTCGTTATGTGACGTGATTATTTCTTTTACTATGGAAAGGCCAAGGCCGGTTCCGGTCTTGTCCTTGCCTCTTGAAACATCGGTTTTGTAGAAACGCTCCCATATTTTGGATATGCTTTCCCTTGGAATACCAATGCCAAAGTCCTTGACAGAAATAAGGGCTTTATCACCCTTTTCAGTGACTGATATTATTATTGAGGAGTCGCCGTTACTGAACTTAATTGCATTATCTATAAGATTATAAAGAACCTGCTGAATCTTGGACATATCGGCAGAAACCATAAGTTCTTTATCCGGAAAGATAAGTTTGAATTTGATTTTTTTCTTTTCGCAGGTACCCTGAAAAGTCTCAATGGTCTTTTTGATTGTAGCAATAATATCAAAATCAGAGATGTCAAGAATCATACCTTCATCCGTAATATTGTTGATTGTAAGGAGATTATTGGTTAATTTTGTCAGACGTTCTGTTTCCGATATTACTATGCCGAGATATTTTTCCTGCATTTCAGGGGGGATGGTTCCGTCAAGCATTGCTTCAAGATATCCTTTTATGGAAGTTAACGGTGAACGGAAATCATGGGATATGTTGGCAATAAATTTTTTCTGGTATTCGTTAAGACTGTTAATCTCAGCAGCCATATAGTCAAGGGAATCTGAAAGCCTGCCTATTTCGTCATTGTGTTTTATATTGATTTTTTCGGAAAAATCTCCCTTGGCATATTTACTTACAATCTTTGTGATTTTGTTAAGAGGTCTTGTAATGTATTTATAGAACAATACAAATATAAGTCCCGATGTGATAAAACATATAACCAAGGTGATGTAATTGAAATTAAAACTGTTATCTGCATCAGAACGGACATCTTTTACAGATTTGCTAAGAATTACATATCCTCTGGTATTGTATAGATAAGTTATTGGATAATATACCGTAAGGTAGTTGCTGTCATATATTCCAAAGAAATCGTTGACGATATAATTGCTTTTCTTATATTCAGCCGGGTCAAAGCCTTTTATAAAATCCAACCCTGAGTCGGAAGTATCCATTAATACAGTTCCATCCGTTGCAAGCAGCATGATATTACAGCCTGTATACCGTGAAACTGCTTTAAGAAAAGGCAGAGAGGGAGCGTTTTCTACATCTCCGCCGGAATAAGCATTACTATATTCGGAAGCAATGCTCATTGCTGCTTTGTACATATAATCAGCCTGTGAACTTAATTCACTTCTGTAATTGAATTTTGAACAGAGTGTAGATATTATTCCGAAGCTTATAATAATACCTATCAGATATGTAGTTATCATTTTGTTAATTAATCGTATTCTCATTAACTATTTTCTCGATTCAAATTTATAGCCTACACCCCATACGGTGCCGATGCTCCATTTTTCGTGGTCATGTATTTTTTCGCGGAGCCTTTTTATATGGACATCCACGGTACGGGTGTCCCCCACATATTCATAACCCCATATATGGTCTAAAAGCTGTTCCCTTGTGAATACCTGGTTTGGTGAGGTCGCAAGAAAGTATAAAAGTTCCAGTTCTTTAGGAGGCATATCAACCGGTTTACCCATATATATTACGGAATAATTACTCAAATTAATGATTAAATCAGGGTACTCAATGTACTCTCCGGAAGGCTTTTCAGGGGTATCGTTTGACTGCGTGGCTGTATATCTTCTTAAAACAGCTTTAACTCTGGCAACAAGTTCCTTGGAATCAAAAGGCTTAATCATGTAGTCGTCGGCGCCAAGTTCAAGCCCCAGTACCTTATCAAATATCTCACCCTTTGCCGAAAGCATTATTATAGGGGTATTGTTTTCACGGCGTATTTCCCTGCAGACCTGGTATCCGTCGATTCCCGGAAGCATAAGGTCTAAAAGAATCAAATCAGGTTTAAAACGGAAGAATGCTGTAAGTGCGTTTTCACCGTCATTCACGATTAAGGTCTCAAAACATTCTTTTGTAAGGTAAAGAGAGATAAGCTCAGCAATGTTGTTATCATCATCTACGATTAAAATTTTCTGTTTGTCCGCCATATTATTTCCTCCTAATCTTTAAATTCAGCTATGGTTACTCCGTAGTCACCTTCGCCGAAGGTTCCTAAACGGAAACTTTTAACATGTTTCTGACGTTTCAGATAGTTATGAACCGCATTTCGTAATACTCCCGAACCTTTGCCGTGGACAATACGGACAGGGGAGATATGTGCCAGAAATGCGTCATCCAGGTATTTATCAAGTGCAATAATGGCTTCGTCACTGGTCATTCCGATAAGATTGATTTCAGGGGAAATTGAAGCCGTTTTATTCATTTTCAGCTTGCCGATTCCTGATTTTTTATTGTTGAGTTTCTCGGTTTCGGAAGCCTCTTTAAGGATTATAAGGTCCTTTATATTCACTTTTGAATTAAGAATACCCATTGAAACCGTGAGAAAACCTTTGGAATCAGGAAGGGTGTGAACCGTTCCGTCAAGGTCCATGCTGATTACATGGACTTTGTCGCCTATATGGAAATCGGCGGCGGTGTGGTTCGAGGTCTGTACAGGTTTATTTGCAGCCTTTTTAGCATTGGTTTTCTCAAGCTGTTTTCGTATACGTTCTCTTCCGGCTTCCAGATCCTGTATGGTCATTCCGTTTTTGGCAGCCTTATTAAAGTCCCTGATAGTCTCGTCTGCCGTCTCTTTGGCTTCTCTTAAAATTGCGTCCGCTTCTTCCCTTGCTTTTTCAATAATGCTGTCAGATTTTTCATCAAGACGTTCAGTTTTAATTTTAAGGCGGTTCTTAAGTTCTTCAATTTCTTTTTTATAAAGTTCAATTTCAGCCTGCTCTTTTTCTATTGTAACACGGCTTTTTTCAAGGTCGGAAATTACATCTTCAAAAGCTTTGTCCGAGGCTCCTATATTAGCCTTGGCATTTTCTATGATTTCAGAAGGAAGCCCAAGCTTGCCGGATATTGCAAAGGCATTACTTTTGCCCGGAATTCCTATAAGAAGCCTGTAAGTAGGCGCAAGGCTTGCCACATCAAATTCACAGCAGGCGTTTTCAACCCCGTCAGTTGAGAGCGCATATATTTTCAACTCACTGTAGTGGGTGGTGGCTATCGTTGTAATCTTTTTGGAATGTAAAGTCCGGAGTATGGATATCGCAAGGGCGGCACCTTCTGTCGGGTCTGTTCCGGCACATAATTCATCAAAAAGAACAAGGCTGTTGGAATCGGCTTTTTTAAGAATATATACAATATTTTTCATATGGGATGAAAAAGTCGAAAGACTTTGTTCAATGCTCTGTTCGTCACCGATATCCGCAAAAATATCATTAAAAACGGTCAGCTTTGAGTTGTCTGACGCGGGAATATGAAGTCCTGACTGACCCATTAGAGAAAACAGACCGATTGTTTTTAACGTAACTGTTTTACCACCTGTGTTAGGACCTGTTATAATAAGCTGCTCGTAACCGTCACCGAGATATATGTCCACAGGGACAACTTTACTACTGTCAATTAAAGGGTGACGGCCTTTTTTGATGTTAATTTTACCGTCGCAATCCATTATAGGCTCGGAACCTTTGTAACTGTGTGAAAAACCTGCCTTTGCAAAGATAAAATCCAGTTCCTTAAGTATATCGTAATTGGTGAGAAGTTCTGTAGTATAGTTGCCTGCCATTGCCGACAGGGAAGAAAGTATAACGGAGATTTCCTCACTTTCTTTTATCTCAAGTTCACGAAGGTCATTGTTAAGCTTTACAATTGACATGGGCTCAATGAAAAAAGTTGAGCCTGTGTTACTCTGGTCATGAATCATGCCGGGAACCTGTGAACGATATTCTGCCTTGACCGGGATGCAATACCTGCCGTCCCTTGTGGTAACAACAGCATCCTGCAGATATGTCCTATAGCTTCCTGATATCATATGGGAAAGCTCAGATTTAATGCGTTCATTGACATTTTTCTGCTGTCGTCTTATATCTTTAAGATTGGTGCTTGCGTCGTCTGCAATTTCCGTTTCGGAAATAATGCAGCGGTTAATTTCATTCAAAACATCACTGAGAGGATTAAGTATGTTAAAACGTTCTGACAAAACATCGGGATTGGTTTCAATACTGTTACTGTCATAACGGATTGCAGATCCTGTAACAGAAAGCAGGGCTGCCACGGAAAGAAGCTCGCTTATGCCAAGAGAACTTCCGACTTCAAGGCTTTTTATAAGAGGTCTTATATCTGTCAGACCCGAAAAACCAAGCGAACCCTTTGCAAAAATACGGGATGAAGCCGCGGTTGTATCCTGCTCACACTTCCTTATATAATCAAGGTCTGTAGACGGCATAAGCTTACGGCAAAGAACCTTGCCCGGAGCGGATGTTGCATATTTTGAAAGACGTTCTGTTATTTTATCAAATTCAAGAATGGACAATGCTTTTTTATTCATTACAAAAAACTCCTGTCAATATCTAAATTATTTATATTTTACTCTACCGGACAACAAACTTCAATAATATGTCATAAATTGTTCATATTTTAGGAATATAATACAAGCACTTACACTGATTAATTCGAGAGGACAATACCATGTCAGATAAGAAAAATGATAATTATGATTTATATACAGAACATATTGTTAAGGAACCATGGAAAAATTCAAAGCGTATTTTGAAGAAAGGTGCGTCACTGGTTGCCATGGCAGTATTTTTCGGACTTGTTGCGGGCCTTGTTATGACTATTGTTTACAAAACAGGTAAAAATTATCTTGATGATAATAAAGCTGCTATGAATGAGACAACCTCAAGTACGGATGGAAGCGAGAGCAAGGAGACTGACCCGGAGGACACTACGGTGCCGCCTATTGAAGAAATTACAACAGAAATTCCTTCAACGGTACCTATAGATAACGAGAAACTTAATGACTATATGGGATATTATAAAGCACTCAAATCAGTTGCGGATAAAGCCGGATTGTCGGTTGTAACCGTTACTGCTGCAAAGCAGGGGGTTGATTTTTTTAATTCAACATATCAGAACATAGCTGATGAGTACGGGATTGTGATATCCTCAGACAGTACGGGATATTATATACTTACGGAATATTCCCTTGTTAAAAATTCGGAAAATATACAGGTTACATATTATGACAAAACAGTTGATACAGCTGAATTTGTTGCAGGTGACACAACAACAGATATGGCAGTTATTAAGACAGGCTCGTTAAATACGGCGGTTGTACCTGTTCAGTTTGGTAATTCGGATGCAGTCCTTAAAGGGGATTTATTAGTCGCAACAGGAAAATTATACGGCTTTAACGGAACGATAGGATATGGAATTGCAACAGGTGTCAACAATTCTGTTAATGATACGGATTCAATTTACAGGCTTATCAATACTGACATCAGCGGTACCGCTACTTCAAATGGTGTTATTCTTAACCTGCATGGTGAAGTGGTAGGAATAATTACAATGGCATATAACAGTGATAATACAAATTTTATAACAGCTTATGCAATTAATGATGTAAGAAACCTTATGCAGAACCTTGTTAATAAGAAAAGTATGCCTTATCTGGGAATAAAAGGACAGACGGTTACGGATGAGATAGCTGCCACGAATAAAATCCCTAAGGGAATATACATTTCTGCTGTAGAGACCAATTCTCCCGCGTACAAATCAGGAATACAAAGCGGTGATGTGATTACACAGATTAACGGAACCGGAATTAACAACATGGAAAGTTTTATGATACAGCTTGAAAAAAGCAATCCGGGAGATAATGTCAATGTCACGATTAAAAGACGGGGCAGGGAAGATTATAAAGAGATTGAATTTAACCTTGTGCTTGGTGTAGAATAAGACGTATTGAATAGTGAAAGGAAATTTTTTATGAAGTATATTAACACATTAAATGAAGGCGAAAGAGTCAACGGAATATACTTTTGCAAGGTAAAGACAGCGGCAACAACCAAGAATGGTAAAGATTACATTAATCTTACTTTACAGGATAAAACAGGCAATCTTGACGGTAAAATATGGAATCCCAACTCACCGGGAATCAGGGACGATTTTGAATCCGGGGATTATATACTGCTTAACGGCGATGTAACGGTTTTTAACGGAGCATTACAGCTTAACGTGGCAAATGCGGGCAAAGCAGAAGCGGGTTCTTATGATGAGAGCGATTATATGCCATGCTCCGAAAGGAATATTGAGGAGATGTACAATGAACTTCTTAAAATAATGTCTAAGGTTCAGAATGAGCATCTTAAATCTCTTATTAACAGCTTCTTTGTGGAGGATAAAGAATTTATCGGCAATTTCAAGAAACATTCCGCTGCAAAGAGAGTTCATCACGGATTTATCGGAGGACTTCTTGAGCATACTCTGGGAGTCGTTAAAATATGTAATTATATTGCAGACAATTATACATATCTCAGCAAGGACTTACTGCTTACGGCAGCACTTTTCCATGACATAGGCAAAGTGTATGAGCTTTCCGCATTTCCTGAAAACGATTACACTGATGACGGACAGCTTCTTGGACATATTGTGATGGGATGTGAAATTATCGGCAAGGCAGCAGATAAGATAGACGGATTCCCTGTTATGCTGGAGCGTGAATTAAAGCATTGCATAGTTGCACATCATGGCGAGTTTGAATACGGTTCTCCTAAGAAACCGGCTCTTGCCGAGGCAGTTGCACTTCATTTCGCCGATGATATGGATGCCAAATTAGAGACTTTCAAGGAAGCACTTAATACTCCGGCAGGACAGAACGGTGAATGGACCGGCTTCAACAAAATGTTAGACAGTAATATAAGGAAAACAATTATCTGATATGGAAATAAAGAAAAATAACGATTATGAACTATTAATTGAAGATCTGACAATGAGCGGCGAGGGCGTAGGCAGAATAGATGGCTACGCTCTTTTTGTAAAGGATACAATTCCCGGAGACAGGGTAATTGCAAAGGCAACAAAGCTTAATAAAAACTATGGCTACGGCAGGCTGATGTCAGTAATAGAACCTTCAAAGGACCGTGTTGAAGCGAAATGTCCTGTTGCGAAAGCCTGTGGGGGCTGTACCCTTATGGCAATGAGCTATGAAAGACAGCTTGAATTCAAGCGTCATCTTATAGAGAACAATCTTATAAGGATCGGTGGGCTTAGCGGCATAGAAGTACCTCCTGTTATCGGTATGGACAACCCATACAGGTATAGAAACAAAGCCCAGTTTCCTGTGGGAACGGACAAAGACGGAAATATTGTCATGGGCTTTTATGCAGGCCGTACCCATTCCATAATTCCTAACGAGGACTGTCTTATAGGTTCGGATATCAATGCAGGAATTCTTGCAGAAATCAAAGCATTTATGATTATGAACCACATAAAATCCTATGATGAGAATTCTCATAGCGGGCTTGTACGCCATATTTTAATCAGGACAGGATTCACTACAGGTCAGATAATGGTGTGCGTCGTCATTAACGGCAGCAGTATTCCGAAAGAAGATGAACTTGTTAAAAAGCTGCTTGCATTGTCTTTTTCCAATGAAAGAAAAATTGCAAGCATAATGGTTAATATAAACAGGGAAAAAACAAACGTTATTCTCGGTAAAAAATGCAGGGTGCTTTACGGTACTCCATATATTGAGGACTATATCGGCGAGGTAAAATACCGTATCCAGCCATTGTCGTTTTATCAGGTAAACCCTGTCCAGACTGAGAAACTTTACAATATTGCGCTTGACTACGCAGGACTTACGGGAAACGAAACGGTGTGGGACCTTTACTGCGGTATCGGTACAATCTCGCTTTTCCTTGCAAAAAAAGCAAAGAAGGTATATGGCGTTGAAATTGTTCCGGAGGCAATCGAAGACGCAGTCACCAATGCTAAGTTAAACGGCATAGACAATGCCGAATTTTATGTGGGAAAAGCTGAAGAAATACTTCCTGAAAAATATGACAAAGAAAATGTACATGCCGATGTTATTGTAGTTGACCCGCCAAGAAAGGGTTGTGATGAGGCATTGCTTGACACCATGGTCAAGATGGCACCTGAGAGAATCGTGTATGTAAGTTGTGATTCTGCAACACTCGCAAGGGATCTTAAATTCCTTGTGGGAAACGGTTACGAAGTAAAGAAGGTGCAGGGCGTGGACCAGTTCTGCCACAGCGGGCATGTGGAGACGGTTGTCCTCTTGTCCCAACGAAAAGCGGATGATGTAATCGAGGTTGAGATAGAGCTAGATGAGCTGGATTTGACTTCATCAGAGAGTAAGGCGACTTATAAGGAAATTCAAGAGTATGTGCTGAAGGAGTATGGGTTGAAGGTTTCTAATCTGTATATTTCACAGGTAAAAAGAAAGTGTGGAATAGAGGTTGGGAAGAATTATAACTTACCTAAGTCGGAAGATAGCAGACAGCCTCAATGCCCGGTGGAGAAAGAAAAAGCGATTAAGGATGCGTTGGAGTATTTTGGGATGATTTGAGCAAGTTAATCGGTTGAGGTTGTTAGAGAGGATGATAATTAGTGAATAATGATCAATATTTTGGATTATTAGCAGAAAAAAGTTTAATATTGAGTGATTTAAGGAAAGAGGGATTGTTGTTAGCAGAGCAAGTTATTGGAAAGACATTATTCAAAGAGGACCTGTTTTTTTGTGCTTCAATAAACCGTTGTTTGAATCTTATGGAAGGAGTAGAATTCCTGTTAGAAGAGAGAAACTTAACATGTGCAGGAGCAATTTTACGATTGCAGATAGACAACTGTTTGAGAACTTATGCAGCTTTTATAGCTGAGGATAAAAATAAGATTATCGAATGTATAATAAATGGTGAAAAAATAAATAAGTATAAAGATATTAATGGCAATAAAATGACAGATGCGTATCTTAAAGAAAAACTTACGGAACTAGACTCATTTGTTAAAAAAATATACAATAATTCTAGTGGTTATATTCATTTATCAGAAAAAGCTTTTTTTGAGACAGTAACCAATTGTGAAGGAAATATAATAGAGTTTCAAATTGGAAGACCATTACCAGAAAAAAGAAATGAGGTTCTTATTGAATTGATGGATGCATTTATTCATTTTATTAATTTGCATTATAGAATGATTAAAGCAGTTGCCGAAAGTAAGTTGCATTATGATTCAGAAACTACGAGCTAAGCAAAGAAGGTGATTTGTTGGCAGAAAATAAGAAACAGCATTATGTGCCTAAAACATATTTGAAACATTTTTCCAATGGCAAAGTGTTTTCGGTGTTGAATATTGATAGTAATATGATATATGAAAATGTGTCATATGCAAGTCAATGTTATGAGAATTACTTTTATGGAAATAATCTGGAGTGGGAAAAAAGATTGAATTCTATGGAAAGTAAATGGGGGATAGTGTTAGATAAAATATGTCAGGGGGAAGATATAGATGATAATGACAAAGCGCTTTTGAAACAATTTTCTGTTTATCAATATAATAGAACAGTTGCAAGGGAGCAGTTTAATATTACGAGTTATAAAGAAAATTTAAGAGAGACAGCAAAAGTTATTTTAAAGAGGGATGAAATTACTGATGAGGAATTTGGGGATTTTTTAGAACAGAAGGCCAAAGAGATGACAAGCCCTGAAAAAACTTTAGAGATGGTTGCATCAATAGAAGAATTAATAGAAGATTTAGAAGTTATAGTTATAGACTGTATATCAGAAGCTAAATTAATATCATCGGATGCACCAGTGATTTGTATTAATCCATTTGAACCACATGGGGTTGGATTTGGGTGTATGGGACTCATAATATTTTTTCCAGTTTCCGATTCTAAATTAGTTGTTATTTATGACAAAAAGATGTATAAGTCGAATTCAAATATATTTGTAATTTCAGACAAACAGGAAATTTACAATTTAAATGCGTATCAATATATTTCGGCAGAACGCATTATTTTCGGAAAAAGTAAGGAAGATTTGGAATTCGTGTCGGATGATTTAATGGATGAAAGGGTGAAAAATAAAGAGATAAAACCTGTGCATTCATTAGGTTCTTTAGAATCAAAAATGATAGTTATGTCCAATGAGAGAATTATGTATCTAGGTGATTTGATATTTGCTCATTTATCACACGAAGTAAGGAAGATACCGCTTACATGTAGAGAAGCAGTTCCAAGAAAGTGGGAACAGGGATGGCAAGATAAATTGAAACATAAAGAAAGTATTATGCCTCAATTAATAAAGCTAAGAACTATCAATAAAGATGAGATTGGAATGACAGCAAAAGAAATCAAAAGAGGATGTCGATTGATGACTAACTATGCGGAAAAATATTGGAAAATAAATTTCGAAGAAGGGTAAAGTTTGCCAAGTCATATAGGCAGAGAGTCGTATTTTGAATTTAATAAAAATACCGAGGACAAAATTAATGATTCTGAAATATATTAGATTTTTTAGGCGATAGAAATATGCTTTTCGGCTTTATATGGTGGTAGAAAAAGCGAATGATAATACGGAGGAAGAGTCATGGAATCAAGAACATTACTAGATGCTTTAAGTGTAGCAGAAAGACTTAAAGATACAACAAGACATTGTTATACAAGAAATGGCAGACACGAAAGTGTAGCAGAACATTCATGGATGATGACTTTGATGGCATTCTTCATTAAGGACGAATTTCCGGAAGTTGACATGGATAAAGTTATTAAAATGTGCATTATACATGATTTGGGAGAAGCATTTACCGGGGATATTCCTACTTTTGAAAAGACAACAACAAATGAAGCAACAGAAGAGGAATTATTATATAGTTGGGTGAAATCTCTACCTGAGAATTACGCAAAGGAAATGCTCAATTTATATGATGAAATGGCAAAACGAGAAACGGCTGAAGCGAAGGTGTATAAGGCTATTGATAGTCTGGAGGCATTAATTCAGCATAATATTTCTGATTTATCTACATGGATTCCTAAGGAGTATGAGTTGAACAAAACATATGCAGATGATAAGGTTGCTTTTTCGGAATATTTGAAAGAACTAAGAGAAGAAATCCGGAAGGATACATTGGAAAAGCTCGGAAAGCAATAAGGATAGTATTTGTTTCGATAGGAGGCGGCATGATGATAGAAAATGCTATAAAATATGTAAAACAAATATTTGCTGACGACTGCAGCGGGCATGACTATCATCATACAATGAGGGTTTATCGGTTAGCTGTGCAGATTGCAAAGAAGGAAAATGCCGATTTACTGATTGTACAGCTGGCGGCATTGTTGCACGATGTGGATGATGCAAAACTTTCACCGGAAACTTATGATACGAAGAAAAATGCAGTCGATTTTATGGAAAGCAACGGTGTGGATAATGAAATTATTGAAGCTGTATGTAAGGTTATTGAGGAAGTATCGTTTGTAGGAACCGATTCGGTTGTGCCGAGTACTATAGAAGGTAAATGCGTGCAGGATGCGGATAGGTTGGATGCAATGGGTGCAATTGGAATTGCCCGTGCATTTGCGTATGGTGGCAGCAGAGACAGAAAGATATATGATCCGGAAATAAAACCTCTGGTGAACATGAGTAAAGAGGAGTATCGCCAAAATCAAAATTCTACAAGCATTAATCATTTTTATGAAAAGTTGTTACTGCTAAAAGATATGATGAATACAGATGCTGCAAAGAGAATAGCTGAGCATAGACAAGCTGTTATGGAAGCCTATCTTGAGGAATTTATGGCAGAGTGGGAAGGAGAACGGTGAAATGTTAGAAGTTAAATTTTATGATACAGTGGATGCTGCATTGTTGAAATTTGCGGTGATTATTTCCAAGAGTAATGGGAAGTGGGTAATGTGTAAACATAAAGAACGAGATACATATGAAGTTCCGGGTGGACATCGCGAAGAAGGAGAAGATATTTTAGACACTGCCAAAAGAGAACTTCAAGAGGAAACAGGAGCCGTTAAGTTTGACTTAGAGCCACTATGTGTATATTCGGTCACAGGTAAAACTAGAGTGAATGAGAATGGCGAGAAATCTTTTGGTTTGCTATGTTTTGCGGAAATTATGGAATTTTCGGGTAAGCTGGAAAGTGAGATAGAGAAGGTTGAACTTATGGATGAATTGCCGGAAAACTGGACTTATCCATTAATACAACCGAAGTTGATTGAAGAATATAAGCGGCGAAAATATCACTAAGGAGGCTGAGTATGGTAACACCGAAGGATGGGAATAGGATTTCAAAGATTGATATGTACTTAAATTGTGCGGAAAATTTTGCGTACAGAAGTACTTGCATTAAACGTAAATATGGAGCTGTAATCGTAAAAAATGATGTGGTAATTTCTACAGGCTATAATGGTTCACCAAGAGGTTTTGAGAACTGTTGTGATATAGGAAAGTGTCCTCGTGTGGAAAAAGATATGCACCAGGGAGAGGGATATGGAATATGTCGGGCTGTTCATGCAGAGGCTAATGCACTTTTAAATTGTTCCAGAGAACAAACAATAGGAGCAGACTTGTATTTAACAGGAATTAATCCGGATGATAATTCTATTCATAGAGCAAAACCATGTCCGATATGTGCAAGAACTATAATACAGGCAGGAATTAACAATGTAATTATGCGACAAGGTGAAGGTGCGGATAATTATATTATTTTGCCAGCAAAGGAATTACAGTGGGTGCTTGACGGAGATGCTTGTGAGTAATTTCTTTCAAAAAGAAAATTGAGAGTAAATAAAAGATTTGAAATTTATTAATTCGGCTAGTTGTTATAAAGGATGGTGAAGCATAGATGTACGCAATTGATATAAATAGGGTACATGCCCTAGTAGATGCCTATAAATCCGGTAGACTTGGTGGTGAAAAATGCCGGAGGATGAGAATCCCGGGTCAGATAAGAAATCAAAGGAAAACTATTTGTATTTCACGCTACCGATGGCGCTTAATTATCAAAGAAACTCCTATACATTATGGGAATGTGCCAATAAAACATATCATAATGTGGAGACTTCGGATGTTTATGATATAAATGCAGTGATCAATATGGATGAGTTACAATTAAGAGAAAAATTGTTGAAATATAAAGTTGCATTACAACCGAACAAGCAACCAATTATATGGAGAACTTTATGTGAAACTATAGAAAACGACTTTGCGGGAGATATTCGTAAGTTATTTTCTGATAACGATTATTTAGTCCAAAAGGTAAAAGTGTATATTGCAAAGAACAAGAAGAAGTTTCCTTATCTGGGTGGAAATAAAATCTGCAATTATTGGTTATATGTGATGGAGCAATATACAGATGTGAAATTTATTGACAGAGAGAATATAACGGTGGCCCCGGATACTCATGTGATACAAGCAAGTGAGAGGTTGGGTGTCATTTCTTCGGAAGAGACTGGTCAGAGCAGTATACAGGAAATTGTAGCAAGCAGATGGCATGAAATATTGAAGGGAACAGATTTGATACCTATAGATGTACATATACCGATGTGGTTATGGAGCAGAGGCAAATTTGAAGTAGAGATTTAATGAATAATAGATATTTACTTTGTAGAGGAAGGTGTGTCAAAAAGTGGAGCACTTTTTCAAAAGGTGTGTCAAAAAGTGGCACACTTTTCCGAAAAGGGTGTCAAAAAGTGACACACCATCCAAGGCATGAAAAATTATCTTCAAAAAAGGTGTGCCAAAAAGTGGAGCACTTTTCCAAAAGGTGTGTCAAAAAGTGGCGTACTTTTTCAAAAAGTGCGTCAAAAAGTGACACACCTATATAAATATCAGGGGTTTAGGGGATTTTGCCCCTAACTAGATGCATTTTGTGATGGATATACAAAATGCGTATCTGGCAGAAGACACCGTAAGAAATCTATAAAAGAAATTTTCCGGGTATAAAAAGCCTGAAAATATGTAAGCGGAATTTTTTCGAATCGAAAATATTGCCTTTTCCAAGGTGAGGCTGTATCATCAAGAAAAGAATTATCGGTATTATTTTGAAAAGATGCAGAGGCGACTAAGGAAGGAGGGAGGCTTTGAATAAGGAATTTGAACGCTGCTGCACATTTCTTGCCGAGATGATGGAGAAGTACGGTCTGGAGGTTTTACGTGATATAGCTGTAGAACTTCAGTTTGATCCGGAAACTTGGCGTGATGATGCAGAAGGAAAAAGACTTCGGTATGAGATTTATGCGAAGAGATTTCTAGAGCGGTTTCTGGAAGCGACATAAGGATTACCGGCATCCTACGAGAGTGGGATGTGATACATACGAAAGAGCGTTCAAAATAATGTGTATTAAAAATAATAAGATTTATAGTAAGCCTCGGTAAAGTCTTTTACCGAGGTTCATTGTTTTTATGAAAAATAGGAAAATAGGTTATTGACCGTGGGTAATAAAAATTATATAATTTGTTTATGCAATGCATAAAGAGGTGGACTATGGAAGAAAGAGAAAAATTGAGAAAATTAAGAGAAAGTACTGGCATGAATAGAAAAGAATTTTGTGAGTACTTTGAAATTCCTTATATGACTGAAACAGATTGGGAATTAGGAAATAGAAGGGTTCCGCAGTATCTTTTGCGATTAATGGCATATAAGGTTGAAATGGAGAGGTTGTCTGATAAAAGAAATAAGGATGACAGGGGCGATGAACCAACAAATAAATAATGTATTGGTAATTGTGCAACAGCCTGTTGCACAATTTGTAGGAGGATGAGTGTACAGATGGCAGAAAGTACAGAATTGATGACAGTAGATAATATATGTAATCGAGTATATATCATAAGAGGACAGCAGGTTATGCTTGATTATGATTTGGCTGAAATTTATGGATATGAAGTGAAGCGTTTGAATGAGCAGGTAAAGCGTAATATTGTAAGGTTTCCGGAAGATTTTATGTTTCAGCTGACAAAGGGTGAGATTCCAGAAGATTTTTTAAAGTCGCAAATTGCGACTTTAAACGAAAATGGAAATAAAAGAGGGCTTCATATTAAAAAATTGCCATATGCATTCACGGAGCAAGGTATTTATATGCTTGCTACAGTTCTCAGAGGTGAGCTTGCAGAACAGCAAAGCATTTTTATTATGCGTGTATTTCGTGAAATGCGTCATTATATAAAGCAAAACCAACAGTTTGTTACACAGGCGGAGATGCATCTTGTAAGTGCAAGAGTATCAGAAATTTCTGTGCAAATGTCAAATATGGCTGATAGACAGAAGAAAACAGAACAAGATATTCAAGTTATTCAAAAGAGCATAGATACACTTAACGAAAACTTTGTTTCAGATAAGGATTTCAAAAATTTTGTTATCTATAAAGGACAGAAGTTTGAAGCAGATGCGGCATACATAGATATATATCAGAAGGTAAAAAAGAGCATTTATGTAGTGGATGATTATGTGAATACAAAGACCTTACAGCTTTTATCACAGAAGCAAGCCGGTGTGGAAGTGGTTTTGTTTACAGAAAACGGTCATGGAAAAAGAGGCTTTTTGACAACAGCGGTAGTAAATGATTTTATACAAGAATATCCACCACTCAGAATCAAACCGAACGCATATTGCCATGACAGATTGATTGTTTTGGATTATGGCTTGCCTACAGAACAAGCATATCATTGTGGTGCATCCAGTAAGGATGCAGGAAAGAAGTTATGTGCCATAAATGTTATAATAGAAACAAGTATGATTCATCCGGTAATAGATAAGTTGCTATTAGCTCCGGATATACAGATATAGTCATTCTTGTGTGTAATGTCCGTAGAAAGGCAGGGGTAATGCCCGAATCCAAATATCTCATTAGCGGGTAGACAGTAAGAGTGATGGCTGTCTATTTTTTTGTTGAATTACAGTTGGAACAGCAGTATAATTTTGTTGGGACAATGGTTAAGAAGAGTTATTTATATAAAAACTAAAATTAAGTTTATTGGATATAAGGAGTTGGGAAAATGAACAAATTAGTGGGATTTTTAAAGAAACATTGTGTTGTATCGGTGACACTGGTAGGAGTATTTGTTTTATTGATAATGAGACCCATCATATATTTGTTTAAGAGAATAATAGTTTTTGTGATGGGAAAGGCTAAGGCCATGATATATTATTTTGCATCTCAACAATTTGCAAATCAGTTGATGGAATTTAGTAAAATAACAGATTATACATGGATGAATGCAGTTATTAGTTATTTAGAATTGTGTATTCTTTTCGTTACAATATGGATCGTGATTGCGATGATTATGGCAATTTTGGTTACAGTTGTGGAAAAAATTTGGGATTTGTTAAGAAATTTAATTTTGGGTAAAAGTCATGAACGAAGCTTGCGATATAATACTTTTCAAGTTTGGTTCTTAAAAGTAAGTGCAGATGTTAATATACTAATATTTTGGATTAAGTTTAATATTTGTGGTGTTAGATCTTATGGAAAAACAGATTTTTCGATGGTAAAGAAGGCTAAAGTTTTTACAATGGAAAGTATATTTTGTTTTATGAAAAGTTGTTTAAGGTTCTTTTTTGATTGCTCGATTGTACATTTGGTATTTGCAGTTTATGTAGTTTATATATACTATTTTCAACTGATTCAAGATTATTTTGTAAGCTTTTGTGGATTTTTTAAAACAAATGCATTTTCTGTTTCTGACGCAATAGATTTTTTTGAATTGATTTCCATTATCTTCTTGTTAGGATACATATTTCTTGATGTAAGGCATAAGGCAACTGGTTATTCAGAGATAAGAAGGGAGCGTTTTAAGGAATTATTTCAAATGGAAGAGAAACTTCTAAACATTTTAAGAAATATTAACTATGCACTAGAAACAAATATAGATGTCGTCGTCGATAGAAAACCATACATTTTGCAAGTGGGGGCAAAAAATCTTACAGGAAAAGACTGCCATATTTATAATGGAAAAATAGAATATGAAGATAAAAAATATTGGAATAATTGTCATCAGGATGATACATATTTTCAACTGCGAAACCTAGTAGAAATGAACGAAGAATTTGATAGCCTTAGTGAATTAAATGAACAATTTAAGAAATCCTCACTTAGTTATTCAAATATATATTTGATTGATCATGAAACGATGCTTACTAAATTAATTCATTTTTATTTTCCGGGACGAGAGAATTTTGAGTATAAAAAAATGCAATTGTTTTGTAAAAGTAGTATGGAAAAATGGTTTGAAAGACGCTTTATAAAACCAATCATATATGGCGATGAGAAAAAATATTATACAGAAGAGCAAGCAAATGAAGTGATTTTGGATGCATCAGATGCTTTAGATTATGAATTAATGCATGCGCTTGAGTTAGAAGTGTATTTAAGACGGTATGAGAAGAAAATGATAAAACGATTTAAAAAGATTAACAAATTTTCTAGGTTTAACATTAACTAGTTGTATTGTACGTTGGAAGGGAGGAAAAGATTTTGAAAGCAAAACAACTCAAATGCTACATCTACACCCGTGTATCCACCTCTATGCAGGTAGATGGTTACAGCTTAGATGCTCAAAAAGATAAATTGCATAAATACACCGATTACCAGGATATGATTATCGCCGGTGAATATTCTGATGAGGGTAAATCCGGTAAAAGCGTGGAGGGTCGCCCACAATTTCAACAGATGCTTCAGG
>OGJH01000037.1_pt1 | contig 154438 bp, 143 predicted proteins | sample 1572021 | NCBI WGS metagenome assembly OGJH01 (sample SAMEA2582098, study PRJEB24529) | metagenome | biome: Human gut stool | place: China | collected 2011
GTATGATGTCCATATTTTTTTGTGTTGCACTTGATATTATAATCTACCCACCTCCGTCAAAAGAGGAAATCTTGTGAAATATATCGCTACCCGAGAAACGGTGGAGATATATACTCCGCAGCAGAGTACGCTGCCTGCAACAGACGGGCAGATTAAGTTCATAAATGAACTACTGACTGAATTTCCCGAGGAGAAAAACTCCCTCGAATATGAGGACTACAATGTAAATCCCTCCCGAGGAAATGCTACCGAGCTTATATCCGAGCTGCTCGAAAGAAACGCAGACCGTATTGCTGACCGTGAAATATTCGTGAGATATATTGCCGAGCGCCCCGGCGTTGAGAAAATCGGAAAGCACGGTCTGTTCTCATCGAATAACAGTGATATACAGCTATCCGAGGCGATGAAAAGAGTGGCACAGCATGACGGAAATGTATGGACTCATGTTGTGTCCCTTAACAGAGCCGACGCTGAACGGCTTGGGTATACCTCCCCCGAAATGTGGAGAAGCGCTGTTATGAAAAACCTTGCGGTCATAGCCGAGGCACAGCGAATAGATTTAGATAAGTTGCGGTGGTATGCGGCGTTTCACAATACGGCTCACCATCCGCACATACATCTTGTTGTGTATTCCGATGTGCCGAAACAAGGCTATCTCTCCAATGAGGGCATTGAAAAAATACGGAGCGCCTTTGCCAACACAATATTCGTAGACGAGCTGAATCAGATATATCAGCAGCAGACGCAGGTGCGAAACACTCTGCGCTCTGACGCCGCCGCACTTATGGAATCTCTGACAGCAGAGCTGCAGAACGGCGGCGAGATAAGTCCGCAGCTTGAAACGCTTATTGTAAAGCTGTCAAGGCAGCTTGCAAATTCCAAAGGCAAAAAGGTATACGGCTATCTACAGCCAAAGGTAAAGGAAAATGTAAACGAGATAGTTCGGGAGCTTGCGAAGAATCCCTCTCTGCAGAAAATGTATGCAGAATGGTGCAGGCTCGAACAGGAAAAGTATGCGAGCTACACAAACGCCGTCAAGAAATTCCCTCCCCTCGAAGAAAACAAGGCATTCAAGCCCATAAAGAACTCCGTCATCCGAGCGGTTTTGAATATGGATATATCCCCCGAGCTTGAAATCCCAATGCCAAGCATCACTCACGATGAGGTTGAAGAAACCTTTGACGAGCCACAGGAAAACATCTCTGTTGAAAGCTACCACATGAATTGGCGTGGCGATTACAAAACCGCCTGCAGCTTAATGTATGACGGAGATTACGAAAACGCGCTCGCTCTGTTTCAGGAGGAGGCGAACAAAGGAAATGTCCCTGCCATATACAACATAGCGAAGATGTATCAGCGAGGACAGCTCGGTGAGGAGAATATCCCCAAAGCACAGGAATACTATGCAAGAACGCTGAAAGGCTTTCTGTCCCTCCAAGCCTCCGCAGGCAAAATGCAGCCCTATGTGTGGTATCACATCGGAAAACTGTATAACCTCGGCTACGGAACGGAGCAGAACTACACCGAAGCCTTCAAGTGGTTTCAGAAAGCGGCAATAGCAGGTAATGGCTATGCTCAATATTCCCTCGGCAGTCTGTATCACTACGGAAACGGAACTGAACAAGACTATGAAAAGGCATTCGGGTGGTACAAGAAATCCGCAGACAAGCATAACGCCTACGCCTGTTACGAAGCAGCAAAAATGCTTCGGGACGGTATCGGTACTGAACAGAACCACGGGCAGTCGGATAAATACTTCCGTGAGGCATACCAAGGTTTTCTGAAAATGGATAACAAGGCCGCTGACGATAAGCTGTTATACAGGCTCGGAGCTATGACCTTGAAAGGAATAGGCTGTACTGCTTATCCAGAAAAGGCTGCGGAATACTTCCGCCGATCCGCTGAAATGAATAACAAATACGCCCTCTGCGAGTACGGGAAAATGCTCACAGAGGGCGATGTTATTTCACAGGACACACAGCGAGGTATTACCATGCTGAAACGCTCGGCAGAGCTTGGGTATAGCGCCGCCTCTTATGCTCTCGGAAAGATATATCTGTTCGGCAAGGGTGTGGAACGGGATACTGACCTCGCTCGTGAGTGGCTCACCATATCCGCAGAGGCGGGAAACGAGTATGCACAGCACCTCCTAGAAAATATGGACAGGTTCTATCAGACGGCGGTGCAGAATGCCGCGTTTACTATGCTAAAAGCCTTCGGACGGCTGGTATCGGCAGATTACAGAAGAATCTCCCGAGGACAGAAATACCATACCGAGTACAAGCTGAAAACGGCTATCCGCAGAAAAAAGGAGACTCTCGGTATCAAGGAAAGTCCCACAGAACAACAAAGCTATTAAGGATGGTGGTATGCTCAACAACAGAAACATTTATGCGTCAGACCTGCCCCACCGAGCAATATCGGTGTATATGTATCTTCGTGACCGAGCGGGCAAGGACAGCACCTGCTTTCCCTCAATACCCACCATAGCGGCGGAGCTTAACATTTCCAAAAGCACGGTAAAGCGGGCGCTGTCCGACCTTGAAAAAGCGGGATATATCCGCAGAGAACGAAGATACCGACAGACAGGAGGAAATTCCTCGAACCTCTACTATGTCACCCGACCACCCTAATTACACAAAGGGATAACTCTCAGACTGTCGATAAAGCACCATCTGCGTTGTCACTCCGTGCTGCGACAGGCACAAAGCCTAGTCGCAGCACGGGTTCCTAGCATCTGGCACTTTCTCGCCAGCTTGCAATATAAGTTTTTGATAAGCGGAATTATGTCCATTTTGTGGACTGAGGGTAGGTTCACAGTGAACCCACAAAGCTAAGTAACCAGTTTAAGAAATAAATATTATGAAGAAAGGAATTGACTTGAAATATATAAATTTCTCTGATGAGGACTTGCACCGAGCAAACACGATAAACCTTGCCGCATATCTCCAAAGCAAAGGTGAACGGCTGAAAAAGGTTGGCAGCACCTATCAGTACATCTATTCTGACGGCTCGGGAATGCACGACAGCGTTACCATCTACGAGAACAAGTGGTACGACCACAAGAATCAGAGGGGCGGTTATGCTGTTAAGTTTTTGCAGGAATTCTTCAATATGAGCTTTCAGGAATCTATGCTTGAACTGCTCGGTGTAAGCTGTTCGGAGCTTACACACGCTCCTCCGAAAGAATACAAGCCAAAGCCATTTGAGCTTCCCGAGGCTAACGACAATATTCGCAGAGTAATGGCGTATCTCACAAAGCAGAGATATATCGCTCCCGAGGTAGTAGCTCACTTTGCAAGGGAGAAAAAGATATATGAATCCAAGAAATATCACAACGCTGTGTTTGTGGGAATGGACGAGAACGGAACTCCCCAACAAGCTCATGCTCGTTCAACGATTACCTTCGGAAAGCCGTTCAGGATAACGGTTGCAGGCTCGGATACTCGGTACAGCTTTTCTCATTTCGGAGTAAGCGACAGGCTGTATGTCTTTGAGGCTTCGATAGATATGCTGTCGTTTATAACGCTGTACCCGAAGGACTGGCAGCAGCACAGCTATATCGCTATGAACGGAGTATATGAGAGTGCGGTGCTGACGGCTCTGGAAAACCATTCGGAGCTTAAAAGAATATATCTTTGCACCGACAATGACGAGGGCGGCATTGAGGCGGCCTGCAGGCTTTCGGATATCTTGGAACAGCATGGGTACTCCGATGTGGCAAGGCTCGTTCCAACCCAAAAGGATTGGAACGAGGACTTGAAAGAGAGAAACGGTGCAGAATACCTCCCTGCTGTTCCGCATAGGAGGTGGAAACTATATTTGCAGACAGCGGACGAACTGGCGCCTGTGTCGATTGACCGAAACCGACTTGCCTCACAGCTTTCAGGAATATATCAAAGCGGAGATTATGTAAAACTCGCCGCATTCTGCCTTTCGACTGCCGAGCGTTTCTCCAAGATAGGCGGCAGCGGTGTGAGCTTTGACAGATTCCGTGAATCTCTGAAAACAGGCTACAAGCCGTACACCGATAAGGGCGGCATTTCTGTGAAAGCAAAAAAGCTGTGCGGTCTTGTACGAAACACTTACAGCCAGTTATCCAAGCATACTCTTACCGCCGAGCAGATGAGAAATACGGCCCAGCTACTCTGTGAAACCGCCGACCACGCTCTGCGGCTTAATGCGGAGGAAACGCTGTCGCAGGATACAGAACAAACAGAAACGCCCGAGGAGGCTCCTCGGGCGTTTGAAATATCTATGTAACGGAGGCTAAAATGACATCATCTCAAATTCTGCTGCTCTGCATATGCGGAGCAGCATTTCTCATAATAGGGTTAATTGCCGCAATAGGCAGCACCTATTACCTCAAGGGAATCCCTAACAAGCCCGTAGGCAACGGACAGCACGGTACGGCTCGGTTTGCCACTCCCCGAGAGATAAGCAACACCTACAAGCAGATACTCTACACACCCGAGATGTGGCGAAAGGGGCAGCAACTCCCCACGGTAGACGGACTTATTGTCGGCTGTAACGAGGGTGTGGGAGGTATGACGGCTCTTGTTGATGACGCAGATATCCACACGCTGATGATAGGTGCGTCAGGCGTGGGCAAGACCGCAAATTTTCTATACCCGAATATCGAATACTGCTGTGCTGCAGGAATGAGCTTTGTCACCACGGACAGCAAAGGCGACCTCTATCGAAACACCGCCACCATTGCTGAGAAATATTACGGCTACAAGATATCCGTAATAGATCTGCGAAATCCCACACGCAGCAGCGGATATAATATGCTGTACCTCGTGAACAAATATATGGACTTATATAAGAAAGAGGATAAGCTGGAATTTAAGGCAAAAGCGGAAAAGTTCGCAAAAATAACTGCCAAGACCATAATCTCGGCAGACGGAAATATATCAAATATGGGACAAAATGCATTCTTCTACGAATGCGCTGAGGGGCTTATAACCGCAGTGATACTTCTTGTAGCTGAATTCTGCCCACCCGAAAAGCGGCACATAATCAGCGTATTCAAGCTGATTCAGGACTTGCTTGCTCCTTCAAACGGAAAAGGTCAGACACAGTTTCAGAGGCTGATAGAGCTGCTCCCCTCCGAGCATAAGGTAAGATGGTTCGCAGGTGCGGCTCTCAACTCATCGGAGCAGGCTATGGCAAGCGTTATGTCAACGGCATTATCCAGGCTTAATGCATTTTTGGATAGTGAGCTTGAACAGATACTCTGTTTTGATACCTCGATTGATGTGGAGGAATTCTGTAACCATAAATCCGCAATATATCTCGTTCTCCCCGAGGAGGACGCCACAAAGCACTTCCTAATCTCCCTCATCTTTCAGCAGCTTTACAGAGAAATGCTGACTGTTGCCGATGAAAAGGGCGGTCAGCTTGATAAGCGAGTTATGTTCTATGCAGACGAAATCGGTACTCTCCCGAAGATAGACGGCTTGGAGATGATATTCTCCGCCTCCCGTTCCCGAAAGATATCCATCGTGGCGATAATCCAGTCGCTGGCGCAGTTTGAGAAAACCTACGGCAGAGAGGGCTGTGAGATTATTGTGGACAACTGCCAATGCACTCTGTTCGGCTCATTCGCTCCGAACTCCAAGACAGCGGAGGAAATGTCCCGCAACCTCGGCAAGCAGACGATATTAAGCGGCTCTGTGACAAAGAGCGCAAGACCCGAGGGCGGCAGTAAATCTCTACAGATGATAGAGCGACCTCTGATGACGGTGGATGAGCTGAAATCTATGCCGAAAGGCCACTTCGTGGTGATGAAAACAGGATGCCACCCGATGAGAACAAGGCTCAAGCTGTTCCTGCAATGGGGTATCCGCTTTGATAAGAAGCCCTATGAGATACCCGAGCAGTCTGCCCGAAAGGTGCATTACGCCGACAAGCGTGAGCTTGAAGCTGCGATTATAACGAGATATCCTCCTGCTGCTCCCGATCCTATGGAGTATAGAGAGGAGCTGGGAGATGCTTTAAGCACAAAAAGAATTCCTAAAACACGAAGGCATATGTCTGAATAAAATATAGGAAAGCTATTGCATATTGTTTCGCAAATTCTTCAAATATGCGAAGATGATTATAATGCGATTTAAGGTTATGTGATATGGATACGCATACCTAACCTATGTTATTATATCATTTTAAATGTGATTTATAAAGTGCAAATTTATAAAAACCATTTAGAAATGTAGACAAATAATTATTTAAGCCGTCAGAAAGGAGAAAAAATGAGAAATGCATTAAATATCTATAAGAGAAAGGATGGTCGTTTTGAGGGGCGAATTCCTATTGGGTATGATAATAACGGCAAGATAAGATACAAGTATCTTTATTCGAAAAATCCTACAGAACTTAAAGAGAAAATGTTATCTATATATTCCGATTTAAGTGTTGCAGGTCAGAAAAGCTACAATAAAACATTGAAAGAATTGTGCATTGAATGGCTTGCATCTGCGAGGCTTCGTGTTAAGCCTTCCAGTTATTGTTGCTATGAAAGATTAGTAAGCAAACACAGCATCACATATTTTGACGATATTGCGTATGATGAGCTTACAACGCCTGTTATAAATGCTTTTTCTGAACATAAGCTAAAATACGGAAAAGCCAATGGACTAGGTGGCTTGTCAGCGAAAAGTGTTCATGATATTCTTGTTATAATGCGTTCGGTAGCAAAATATGCCGAGAATGAATATAGTTACAGAAACCCAATGCGTAATATCTCTATGCCAAAGTAAGAAAGCAAGATAACTAAAATCTTTGATAAAAACGAACGAAGCGGGCTTCAAAATTATCTTCAAGGAAATCTTACTGGAAGCAATCTCGGAATTTTTCTTACAATGTATTCAGGACTTAGAATCGGTGAATTGTGTGCATTGACATGGAATGATATCGATTTTGAGAACAGTGTTGTTCATGTGTCTAAAACATTACAGCGAATTGCAGACGATTCCAAAGATAGTAAAACAAGGCTTACTATCACAACTCCAAAAAGCAAAACCTCAATAAGAGAGATTCCATTACCTTCGTTTGTGATGGATGTTTTGAAACAGAACAAAGGTTGCGGCTATATACTGTCTTGCAGCTCCAAACCTGTTGAACCCAGGACATTACAAAATAGGTTTAAGACTGTGTTGAAGAACTGTGGAATTCATAATGCGAACTTTCATCTGCTTCGTCACACATATGCTACTGTGTGCATTGAGAGTGGATTTGATGCTAAGACTGTAAGCGAATTGCTTGGCCATTCGAATGTAAATATCACGTTGAATCGTTATGTTCATTCTTCATTGGAGATGAAGAGAAAATGTGTTGACAGATTAAACCTTGTGGCATAAGTCGATAAGCCGTCAATTGTATAGAATCTGATATATGCGAAACCCTATTTCTAGCCAATTTTCAAGCATTTTTACTTGTATTTGAAGAATTTGCGAAAATGAAATTCCCACCTGTATTTTTATTATACCTCACTTCAAAAAGAATATACATTGATTTTGTAAGAAATATCTGGTATAATGTAGAATACGGAGGTGATGGTATGATAAAAATAGCAGTTTGCGATGATTTTAAGGATATTGTTGCTCAGGTAAACGAATATCTAGTAGAATACCAACAGTTAAGGGATGCAAAACTTGATATTAAAAATTTTTTTAATGCAGATGATTTGTTGGATTATCTGAAAAGCAATCACTGCGACCTTATAATACTCGACATCGAACTTGTGGAAATGAACGGCGTGGAGCTTGGGCATAAAATCAGAACAGAGCTAAATGATAATAACATTAAAATAGTTTATATTTCAGGCAAAAACTGTTATGATAGACAGTTATTTGATGTTCAGCCTTTAAATTTTTTACAGAAGCCTTTAGATAAGGATAAACTGTTTAAAATGGTTGATTTAACTAGGAAACTGTTAAATAACGGTCAAAGAGTATTTGTATTTGAAAATAAGCAAGGAACATTTAGGATAAAACTAGACGATATATTATTTTTTGAGAGCTTTGACCATTATTATAAAATCGTAACAACAAGCGGAAATTACGAGTTTAAGTCAACTTTAATGGAAATTATGAAGCAGATTTCAGATTCTAGATTTATACAGGTTCATCGGTCGTATGTAATAAATTATGATAATTCAAATCTTGTTAAGTATGATGAAATCACAATGATTAACGGAAAAAAAATACCTATTAGTCGTGACCGTCGCAAAAATGTTAGAAACTGCGTAACCAAATGGGAAGGTGCAAATTTATGAATGATTCTACATTATACACATTAACTTATCTTTTGGCTCAAGCACTAGGTGTATATGCTGTATATAAGTTGATTAATGCCTTCTTTAGTGATAAAAAGACTGAAAAGAAAATTGAAGTGATTTCATTCGTTGGATACTATGCTCTTACATCTTCGGTATACCTTGTTTTAAACATTCCATTAATCAACTTCATAGTAAATATTATTGCCATTTTTTCGCTAACATTTTTATACTCGTCAACACTAAAGAAAAAATTGCTGGTTGGCTTGCTAACATACATTTTTATGATTTGTACCGAAATGATGGTTGTAACTTTGACAGGTTATATTCATTTTCCTATTATTGAAAGAAATAATTACGACTCGGTATTTGGAATAGTGGCTGTAAATGTTTTAATATTTGCAGTTTCGATGATTGTAAATGGTTTTACAAATATAAAAAAAGGAAATTCATTTCCGAAAGCATATTGGTTTTCTCTGTTGATAATTCCTTTATCATCATTGGTAATACTCGCTATTATATTTCAGTCAAGGGGGCTTAATTCAATCTTCATATCAATTTCAATCGGTGTTGTGCTGCTCATCAATTTCACTGTATTCTTTTTGTACGACAGTCTTGCAAGGTTGTATCAGGAAAAGCAGGCTAAGGATTTTATTGAGCAGCAAAACATATATTATGAAAATCAATTACAGCTTATAAAAACATCAATAGAAGCCACTAACATATTAAGACATGACATGAACAATCACTTAAGTGCTGTTTTTTCGGATGTAACTAATGGCAATATACAAGAAGCCCAAAAACATCTGATTGATATAATTGACGGTTATAAAAAGGGCGAAGATTTTATTTGCACTGGATATTCAGCAATAGACAGCTTGATTAACTTCAAGCTACAATTTGCTAAGAACAATGGAATCAAAGTGAATGTAACAGCTTCAATTCCATCAAACTTAAAAATCACATCATTCGACTCTACTGTGATTATAGGCAACCTGCTGGACAATGCAGTGCGAGCAGCATCTTCTGTCTCGGAAAATGGATTTATCAGTGTTGTGATGCGTTATTCAAAAGGTATGCTTTTAATTAAAATATCCAATTCCTATATTGGAGCAATAAAGAGAGAAAATGGATATTTGATTACGACAAAGTCGGATAAGGCGAATCATGGATATGGATTAAAAAGTGTTAAGGAAGTGGTAGAAAAATACAACGGCTCGCTTGAAATTGAAACAGGAGAAAATACATTTACAACCACCGCAGTAATGTATATAGACTAATTTAAACCGAGTTCATGGAATTGTTCTGTGAACTCGGTTTTTACATTTGGCGTATGTTTTGTATACAACTCACGAACAAGCTCTTGATAATTTGACATATTATTTGTAAGATGTTTGTAGGCAGGTTTTATCAATCTTATCCTGTCAATGCAGAAAGGACGGATTAATTATGAAAAACAATAAGCAGAACGAAAAAGCAAACATTATCAAGAAAGCGTTAGCAACGACAGCTAAAATGGCAACAACTATAAATGTGAATAGTACTTGTGCTTTTGTTGTTCATCAGCCTAAATTGCCTAAAGGCGCCGAAAAACTTCGTAAGTTCTGATTATGGGCTTTATTGCGAAACTTTCCCGTCGTATCGGTGATGATCTCGTGAGAAGTAGCGTGGTTAAGGCGGAAGATGCAGAGATATACATATATGGTATAAATCAAATACTAGTATCTATTCTCAATATCTCTTCCGCTTTAATTATCGGTATGATTTTTGGCGTGTTTTTAGAAGTTGCAGTATTCATGGTGGCATATATACCTTTGAGAACATTTGCAGGTGGATACCATGCCAAAACACCTTTGAGGTGTTACATGCTTTCGGTGATAATGCTGACTGTTGTATCACTCGGATTGAAATATCTATCTTTGACAGAATGGGTATACTATGCAGTTGATGTATTAGCAATAATTATGATTTGCATATTCTCGCCTGTTGAAGATAAGAACAAACCATTGGATGAAATTGAGTGTAAGGTATACAAAAAGAGAGCAGTGCTTATTGTAATTGCAGAATTTCTGATTAGTTTTGCACTAAAGCTAGCGAACATGGATAATCTGTTTGTCGCCGTGATATATTCGTTTGGTACATTGAGCGCTATGCTTATCGCAGGAAAAATTAACAACTCTCGGTTGTTTGATGATTAGTTGTATAAGAAATCTAGCGAAATAGAAACAGATATCATTAATTAGCAGGATAAATATATTGCGTACGAGGAGATTCAAAATGCTCAAATCTAAAAATATACTGCCGATAAATCCTCAACCCTGTGTGAGAAATTCTGCACATAATGCTTTTATGGATGCTATAATTACCAACGAAAAAGCTTGGGGAGATTTAAAAGCTGATATCAGTTTACCTTACGAGAACATCGAACAGTGGTCGATTGTGGCGGAAAATGCTATAATCAAGAATACTGATGATAGGTTTGAGGTATTTCACTCTCCTACTGTTCAGGAGCAAAAAAAGTATATTTTCCGAAAGTTCAACTCATTTGATGAGCTGATGTTAAAAATTAATTATCAGCAATTCACTTCCTATTGGGACTCAATTTGTATTTTTGTTCATGACAAAATCTATGAATTTGATAGATTTACAAACTCACACTACTTTTTTGGCCGGTTTTGCAACAATGATTTCTTTACAAAAGACGGACCAATCGAAAGAGAATTCAACTTAGTTGCGAAAAACCACACTAAAGTATGGCTAAAAGTTACAAACTATGAAAATGTATTAACCTCATCTTTTTCCGTGGACGGAATCGAATGGATAGAAGCTCATTCGTCTTCAATTACCTCGGATAACGAAAAGTATATCGGGATTGCTTTCGCTCTAAATGATAATGTGTATTATAACTGGTTGTCCAATAATTTTATACAGATAAGGTACAACAAGAACGAGGCCTTTCCAATAGATTATGTTACATATCTTAAACAGAATTCCAAGCCTTTTGTAGTTCATCCATTTTTAAAGATGAATGAGGAAAGTTGGGAAGATATCTGCCAATACAATTTGTCGTTCTCAGAACTGATACAATCAAGTATAAACTCAAACAAATACATTGTTATGTGGCTTAATGAGTTCTATCTTCCTGCTTCAAAGGCGTATTTGAAGCAGATTTCAATTCACGAATGTCTGATATACGGCTATGAAAAATCTAATATCTATATGATGATAATATCGGATGGCAAACCAAAGTGCATAACAGCGGATATTGATGACGTGTTGTGTGCTTGGAATAATTCGGATAAATCAGCTCCACTGTTTTTTCTGAAGTACTCCCCAACATATTCGCTATACAATTTGGATATAAATCATATTTATCAGGAATTGGTTGCTTTTTTACAATGTAAAAACACTTCTCTTTTATACACTCATTTGGTTGCTTTTGAAGACGGTGTTTTTGGGATAGATGTTTATCATGAATTCGTTAATAATAGAGAATGCTTCAACCATTTACTCTCGGACTTGCGAATCTCCTACTTACTGTATGAGCATAATTTAATTATGAAACAACGTTTGGAATTTCTGTTCACTGTCATTAGTGCAACACCCAATGCAATGAATTGCATTAATGAATTAGTAAACAGGCTTGTAACAAATTCTCTTATTGCAATGCGATTAACGATCAAGAACTTCTATAAAAGAACCGAGGCGACTGAAAAAGAAATCCTGTTATACTATACAAAAATATATAATGACGAAGAAATTTTGTATCAGAATCTTATTGATGTGATTCTGCCATATGTTGATAAAACTTCTCTCTAACAAAAGAGTTGTACATTCATAATGCGAATGAATATGGTTTGCTCTACGCTGATAGTAGTAGTAATCACTCAACATAATTCACCTTTTCTGAAATTGGTATAGCTACGGAAATACTTAGATTAATTACTTTTGATGCATGGAGGTTTTAATTTTGTTATATAAAGGCTCACATTATAATTACATAATAGGTAACAATTCAGCTTGTCTTGTTATGAACATGAAAACAGGGAAACAGCTGAAGATTGCTGATACCTGTGTTGAAGATGTCCAAATTGCTCTTGATACAAATCCGCACGAGATTGATGAAACAATGTATGATTGTTTTATAAAATCTGGTATGTTAGTACCTGAAGACGTCGATGAGGCAAGATTGCTTGAATTGCAATATAACGATATGGTGTATGGAACGGATGTGCTGTATGTTATGATTGCACCAACAAATGATTGCAATTTTAGATGCACTTATTGTTTTGAATATAAGCAGCCTGAGTATATGAGCATAAACGTTGAAGAAAATGTTCTGAAGTTTTTAGATAGTAAAATACCATATTGCAAGCAACTACGCTTATCTTGGTTTGGCGGCGAACCGCTGCTTTGCAAAGAGCAGATTATTAGAATGAGCGAACACATCAATAAAACATGTAAATCCCATCATGTTCCTATTTATGGTGAAATATCAACTAACGGTTATGAGTTGGATTACGAAACATTCAAAGCATTGCTTCGAAATCATATTACAGACTACCAGATATGTGTTGATGGTCCGCAGCGATTTCATAACATTACTCGTCCACATTGCTTCAACAATGATTCATACGAAAGAATAATGAGTAACTTAATCAAAATCAAGAATGAAGTTACATATGGACATTTCAAAATTATGATTCGCACCAACGTAACACCACAGGTGTCGGATTTTATGGAAGAACATATAACACAAATGAATACATATTTTGGCGATGATAACCGTTTTGTCCTTATTTATCAATGCGTTCGTGATTGGGGCGGCGATGAAATCAGTAATGGTCAAATTGTTAGCGATGAAAGTGCTGAGTATTCAAAACTATACGGTTTATCAACTGATGTTGGTATAAACAGTGCATCATCATTAAGTTTTGCACCTATTGTAGGTAATTGTCAGGCAAACAGGAAGAATGGCTTTCTGATTGACCATTTGGGAAATCTCAGAAAATGCTCCTTAGCACAGCACAATTCGGAACATTGTGAGATTGACAAGATTGGTTATATAGCTAAAGGCGGCAAGGCTGTAATAGATGACTACAAACTGTCAAAATGGCTCGTGCGAAATTTTGTGATTTCTGATAGTTGCAAAACGTGCGTACTGTATCCGTTTTGCATGGGTGGACATTGTCCGTATAGTAATAATATTCTTAATCAAAGAAACTGCAATAAGTACATTTTAACATTTTTAAAGGAACATCTGTTGCAATTAGATAAACAAGGCAGAATTAAAACAATACATCTGTAATGCTTTATATGTACGATAATGAGGTGAGTTATATGGAAAAGAAAATTGCTAACAAAATAATAAGTATAATGAATGAAAATGGAATTTTTATAGATTGCTATGATGATGCAGAAAGTGCATTCGAGATGGATTCATTGACCTTTTTGTCAACAATAGTAGATATAGAAGAAAACTTTAAAGTAAGTATTCCAGCTGAGTTTTTAGGTAATGATTTCAAGACATATTTGGATTTTATAAACACAATCACTGAGATTTTACTATCGTCATTGGTCACATATGAATAGTCACTTATTTGTAGATTATAATTCAAATTGACATAATTAAACAATGGAGGTAATAACATGAAAAAATTAGTTAAGAAGAATACAGAACGTGCAGTAGTTGAGGCATACTTTCATGCGCTTACCGATTGCTGCAATGCATCAGGCGGTGGTTCAACTGTCGGCGGTGCAGGTTCAGGCAATTCAGGTAATTCCATAGGCAGCGGCAACGGCAACGGCAAGTAAACATAAATCACTAACCATTTATTTAGACTTGGTTACGCTCAGCAAAAAAAGTTTTTAACACTAAATTATTTGTCACTTTGAATTATATATAATGTAAGGGTGCTTGTAATTGAGCACCCTTATTCTATCATAAATAGTTACACATATAACTGACTAAATACAACTGAAGAGGTACTGATTGTGAAAATTGTTGTTTTGGATTCGGGCTTAAACATAAATAGTTCTTTAGCAAAAGAAATGAATTTTAACGGTGGTGTTGAGATCTATGAAGAAGAAGGGAAGGTTAAAATCAGATACGATGCGATTGATGATTTAGGTCATGGAACATCCGTTGCATCATATATAAAAAAGCTATACAGCGAATGTGAAATTATACCTGTAAAAATAATTAGCAACAATATGCTTGCAAATACAAATGTAATGTGTACGGCTCTCGAATACATTTATAGAAATATAAGTTGTGACATAATCAATATAAGTGCAGGTGTTGTTAGCTGTGATGAAAAAAACAGATTGCATAATATCTGTAAGTTGCTAGTTAAGAGAAACACTATAATAGTAGCAGCTTATGACAATGGCGGTGCGGTTTCATTTCCTGCAACATTCGATTGTGTTATAGGCGTTGATGGTGTAAGAGAAAAATGGGCAACGAATCAATTCAAAAAAGTTCAGCATAATATTTCGGATTATGTTTTTGCGCTTAAGGAAACTCGGTTACCTTCTCTTGACGATCAAATTGAAATATGTTCAGGAAACAGTTTTATCGCACCTATTGTAACTGCAAAAGTGGCTAGACTTATCTCTATGGGGCACAATACTTTTGAGCAAGTAGTTGCTCAGCTTGATTCAGAAGCCTCGGCACTCTATAGCAACAGAAAGTATATTAACCGACAAATTCCATTTAAAATAAATCGTGCTATTGTATTTCCGTATAACAAAGAAATGCGTGTTATCGCTCATAATGAGGATTTATTAGGCTTTATAATCCATAATTATTTTGACTTGAAATATTCGGGGAATGTTGGTAAAATAAAATTGGGTAGTGAGAACAACGCAAATACAAAAATAATACGTGATTTTGATGCTCTCGATTGGAGCGAGAACTTCGATACAGTAATATTGGGTCATACAAGCATTATGTCTAATGCGTTAGGCAGAAATATAGAATTTGAAATTATCAATATGTGTAAAAAGTATGGTAAGCAACTTTTCTCTTGCCATGACATAAGATTCTATAATGACTCCTTGAATGGATTAAAGTATTATTGCCCATATGTCGATATTAACCCAAAACCAGAATTTATAAAAATGCATGTTGCCGGGGCACCTGTACTTGGTATAGTTGGAACCGGAGGCAATCAGGGTAAGTTCACAATTCAGCTAGGATTGCGTCGTGAATTGCTGTCCAGAGGTTATAATCTTGCTCAGCTAGGAACAGAACCAACAGCTCAGCTGTTCGGCATGGATTGCGTCTATCCTATGGGGCATGAGTCCTCAGTATACCCGAAAGGCTTTGATGCTGTTTTGGAGTTAAACCATATGATGTCATATATGGATAACAAGAACCCTGATATTATTATGTTTGGAAATCAGGCGAACACCGTACCCTTTCATGTCGGAGGCCCTCAGGATTATCCCGTTGTACAGCACGAATTAATACTTGGCTGTCAAGCCGATGCATATATCTTGTGCGTAAGCGAAGATGCAACTATGCAGTACATAAAGAGAATAATATCATATCTAGAAGGCGTGTACAATTCGAAAGTCATTGCCGTTGTGTTATCAACATTATCAACAAAATATCGTTGGTCTACTGTAAGCAGTGGCTATTCTGAGATGAGTCCCTGCATAAAAGATAAATTTATGATAGAATTAGCACAAAACTTTAATTTGCCTATTTTCGCGCTTAATGATGAAAACTTGTATTATGATTTGACAGATTTGATTATCGAGTTTTTCTCATAAAGTATAATCTGTATTTAACCACATTTTGAAAGGATACATAGTATGAAGAAGAAACTTGTACCAAAAGGGAAACACTCAGTATTCAGTAATGTCATTTTTGTGCTTAAAGATGCTATGGTACACTATCCTCTGATTTTTGTGTTAGTGATACTAATCGCTTTATTCTCTACATTATCGACGCTATTAAGTTCATATCTGCCTTCTCTTGTTGTAGCGGGAGTTGAAAAAAACTGGCATTTTTCAAAAATAATAATATCTATTTTAATTGTAGTTGTTGCAATAGCCTGTATGCTGATTTTCAACTTTTACCTGAACTCTTTGTTTACAGTGTATAAGTCTATGTGCCGACTCAATTACAGCATGTATGTTAACAAACGTATCATGGTTATGCCATATTCAAGGCTGGAAAATCCATCAACCCAGGTAAAAATAGACCAGATTACAAATCTGATTTTTGCCGACAACGACAGCATTGGCATCAACATCATATTCAACTCTATTTTAGAATTCATATTTACAATTTCAGGAATTACTGCAACTATAGCAATTCTTAGCAAACTGAACATCTGGATTTCTATATTTGTTTTTGCTATATCGCTTATAAATACATTTATTAATAGGTTAAGCAAGGCATACTATCAGGGAAACAGAGACAAATGGGCAGCTTCAGATAAGAAAATCTCTTACATAAATCATAAGCTTACACAAACTGAGTATGCTATGGATATAAGAGTGTATGCTTGTGAGCGTTGGATTTTAAACAAGCTTGAGCAGGCTATAGACGAAAGAGGCTTATGGGTAAAAAAAGTTCAAAGGCATAATAACCTGCTGAATATTATCCGTACTTTTGTTAACTTTATCTACGATATTGTTGTTATCGGCTACATAGTTTATTCCATCGTTAAAGGACATATTTCTGTATCTGAGTTTGTTTTGTTTACAGGATTTGTAGCACAGTTATCTGTTTTTATCAATCGCTTTTTCAATTCAGTAAACAATGCCGTTGTAGGAAGTAATGATGTTCAATTGATAAGAAATTTCTTGGATGATAGTACGCCTTCGGGGAAAAGCAGCAATTTGCTTAAACTGGTAGATAGCCAACCTATAAGAATTCGTTTTGAAAATGTTTCGTTCAGATATCCGGGTGCTTCAGAGAATATAATCAATAATCTGAATGTTGAAATCGAAAGAGGAGAAAAAATTGCCTTGATAGGCGAAAACGGAGCAGGAAAATCAACACTGATTAAGCTGCTTTGCGGAATATACAAACCAACTGAAGGAAATATATATGTTAATGACATTTCTTTAAATGATTACTCAACAGAAAGTATCGCAACTCTGTACTCTGTTGTTTTTCAGCAGTTTGTGGTACTCCCCTTCTCAATTGCGCAGAATGTATCAATGAGTGAAATTGAAAATACAGACGTAGAAAAAGTAAAGGATTGCATGACAACGGTTGGTTTGGAAAGTCTTACTGAAGACCTTGATGCTATGCTGATAAAAGAAGCGTCTGAGAACGGCTTAAACTTATCGGGAGGTCAAATACAAAGATTACTTATAGCTCGTGCAGCTTATAAGGATTCGTCATGTTATTTGCTTGACGAGCCAACATCCGCTCTTGACCCTGTTATCGAGTCAGAAATATACCAGAAATACAATGAGATTACAAAAGGCAAAACTGTAGTATTTGTTTCTCATCGTCTAGCCAGCACCAGGTTCTGCGATCGCATTCTGTATCTGAAAAATGGTCAGATTGTAGAACAAGGATCTCACGAAGATTTGTTGGAGCTAAATGGAGAATATACCAAAATGTATCAGACACAAGCGCAATACTATAAATAGGAGGTGTCTTTTTTGTTTAAGCATTTTCTTGAATCTGCAAAATGGATAAAACAATACAACAAAGGAATTTTAGTTGTATTGATATTGCGCAGTTTAATCACAAGCATAGCACCGCTGTTCAATACAATTATAACGGGTTTACTCATTGATTCATTGTTTCTTCAGAAGAACGTACGCCATATAATTATTGTTGTTTCAACTATGATAATAACAAATCTTGTTTTTGCCTTAATAAACATCGGTTTAAACAGTTTGTTAAGTGTTAAGCGTTTCTACATTGATCAGCATTATCAAATGGCTAAAACAAAAGCATATATGCGTGTGGATTACGCAATGGTTGAAAACTCTGAATTTACTGATTTACGTCAGAATATCATATACAGCGACGATAATATGGGAACTTTTTCTTCAATGGTCGATACTATTTCAGGCTGCTTTGATAATATTCTTTCCATACTAACTTCATTTGTAGTATTAGTTGTTATGATTATTAGCATTATTTCTCACGAAGCTATGGCGCTTTGGGCGATTTTGCTATTTACAGTCAGTGTATTTTTATGTACATTTGGCATATCAAAGCTTTCAAAATCCAAGCAATCGCGTTCTGCTAACGTTTTGTCAGAATTATTTGATTCAATGTCAAAGGAAAACAGACTGGCGATGTATCTTGCAGATAGAATTGTATTCAACTATGAAATGGGTAAGGATATCCGAATATATGATGCAGAAGGAATAATTAATAAAGAATTTGATTGTATGATTAAACGCACGAAGGGATTATACAAGAACATCTGCTTTCTTTCCAACGCTCCAAGAAGCATTACAGATGCAGGCACGAATTTATTAGGCGGTGTTATATATATCTTTTTGGCTTTTTGGGCTGCTATAGGGTACATCACTATCGGTAATATTATTATTTATGCAAATAACGTTCAGCGTTTTGTTTCTGCAATTACTTCTTTCTCGTTATTGTCAGGTGAACTGTCAGTGTTGCTTTCAAGATTAGCTCTTACAAAGCAATTGTTTGAGCTAGAAACTAACAGCACTGATGAATCAGAGTTGCATAACGATATAATTGCCAAACCAGATACTCAAAGTATCGTTTTCAAAAATGTATGGTTCAAATATCCAAAATGTGATAAATATACTTTAGAAGACATATCGTTCACTATATGTAGTGGTGAAAGAATCAGTATTGTTGGTGAAAATGGAGCAGGAAAATCAACTATAGTAAAGCTTTTGTGTAAGCTTTACCGTCCAGACAAAGGCAATATTTATATAAACGGAGTCGATATTTGGGATGTGCCAAATCAGGATTACAAAAAAATGGTGTCAGCGATTTTTCAAAACTTTAAACTCCTTTCGTTCTCTATTGGCGAAAATCTTTCTTTGGAAGATAATTATAATTCTGAATTAGCTATGGAGGTTTTGGCAAAACTGGGCTTGGATAACAAAATTAAGGGTTTGCCACAAGGACTTGATTCCATATTGTTTCATGATTATGAAGAAAACGGCATAGAATGTTCTGGTGGAGAACTGCAGAAAATAGCTTTGGCGCGTTGTCTGTATTCTAAATCAAGTATTCTTGTTTTGGATGAACCAACTGCATCATTAGATCCATGTGGTGAAGCTGAAGTATTTGAAAACTTTAATCTGGTTTCAGAAAATAAGATTGTTATCTACATATCTCACAGACTTTCGTCATGCAAATTCTGTGACAGAATACTAGTAATCAAAGATGGTAAGATAGTTCAAGAAGGTCATCATAACGATTTGATTCTTCAACCTCATTCAATATACAGAAAGTTTTGGGATGCACAATCTCAGTATTATCAGTAATAAATGCAATTGAGTAGAAGGCTAACATTAGTTTATTAGCGGATCTTCGCATACAATTTTATACACGGCGGTTCAATCGTATTTAGTAGAAATATCTAAATTACCCATCTCAATAGCCGCAATAAAACCACTACCAAGAAATCTTTTGACCAATGATTTCTTGACTTAAAATACAGGCAGCGGATAAGCGTATCTACCTAATAACCTAGTGCCTTGATTTCTAAACCAAGCATGCCATTGTCTTTACCGAGAGAGTAATATGATGGTACTAGTGTGAATTTAACAGCTATGTTCTGCTGTTCTAACTCCTCTTCTTCACTTTCAAGTGCTTTAATATATGCAATAATTTCAGAAGTTACGACATTCAGATTTATCTGCATACCTTTTTCTACAAGCTATTTAGATTTCTCCACTGAATTATCTCTTCAGATTTATAATGAATTGTTAATAAAATCCCCTGTTATGCGGCTTATACCGTATGACAGGGGATTTTTCTGTTATGTAACAGTAGACGACATAGAACACTGCCGTTCGCCTCCGCTCCGAAATTTTGATTCGCACAAAAATTCAAAATTTTCGGAGGATAAAATGACGAACAAGTTTTATTTATATATTAACGGCAAGCCCGTTGAGGTTACCGAAGAACTCTATACATACTATATGCGTTCCGAATGGCGAAATCAGTATAGGGATGTTAAACTCAAAAACGGCAGAATTATCGTAGATAACGACAACAGCACTATGACATTCGAGGGCAGCAAGGAGGTGTCGCTGGACAGTCTCTTTGAGCAGGGGGCACAGATTCCCGATACAGCAGAGCCTTTTGACGAGGTGTTTATCAGAAACACATGGCTATATGAAGCACTGGATAAACTGCTCCCACGGGACAGATATATCATAACTCAATTATATTTCGAGCAGAAAACGGAAGCAGAACTTGCAAAAACGCTTGGCGTCAGTCAGGCATTTATACATAAAAAGAAAACTAAAATTTTAGCTAAATTGCACGAACTTTTAGATATTTTGTAAAAAGGGGTTATAAAATGGCTTTCTAATTTCCTAATTAAGTGAGGGGTAAAAAAACTTCCTCGCAGATCTTTGAAAATAAAATAGCAGTATTTCAGATACTTTCCTCTGCATAGCCGCAAGGTTAAAGCGACAGGAGCACTCCGCCATGACAGAACGCTGAATTCATACAGGACAAGCACGACGCCTAGTTGAAAGCCAATGAGCTTATTTTACAGTCCTAGAAACGAATTCACACTCCGAGCGAACAATAGCAGCTCCGAAAATCGGCGTGGCAGCCGATCCGCCATGATATATGCAGAGGGATAATGATACTTCCGCCCAGCCACAGACATCGCAATGGGGGCGGCTTTGTGAGAACCACATCGGGGTGAGATTCCCATGACGCTGTGCCAACAGCGGTCTGAAATATTCCCTCGGGGAGTATAATGCTCCTCGCTTTAGCCGGGGAGGTCTGGGACAAATACGGCACACAGGTTGATTTACAAAATACGGAGAAATCCGATTTAAAATATTGCCGCAACTCTGCTAGTCGGAGCTGCGGCAGTTATACATAACATCAACAAACGAAAGGACTTTTTTATGAGCAAGAAGAAAATCAGGCGGGGCGATGTGTTCCTTGCCGACTTGAATCCTGTCGTTGGCAGCGAGGAGGGCGGCAATCGTCCCGTACTCATTGTTCAGAATAACACAGGAAACCGCAACAGCCGCACAACTATCGTGGCACCCATCACAAGAAGGCTCACATCAAGCTATCTTCCCGTCCATGTCATAGTCTCGCCAAGTGTTACGGGACTTCAGGAAACCTCAAGCGTTATGCTCGAGCAGATTCGTGTTATGGACAAGGAAAGGCTCAAAGAAAAGGTCGGACATCTTCCGCCGTTCCTTATGACGCTAGTGGACAGAGCAATCCGTGTAAGCGTGGGGCTCAAATCAGAATACAACTAAAATATTGGAGGGAAAATATATGAACGAGGACGCAAAATTAGTTCTGAAGCTGCACCTTTGCAACAGCTTTATAGAAACACTCGCCGCCGAGAATCTCATAACCGAGCGGCAGCGAGGCAAGCTCCGAGCCGTAGTCAAAAGACGGATAACAGCGGTTTGAACCCTGTTCCCTTTTAGTCGGAATTCGCATAAAAACCGTAGATATTTTCGTTGGGTTTGGTGATAGATATCGCCAAGCCCTTGTGGTATTGTATTGTGTGAAAGGAGTGGTTGAATGGCAGAAATCAAAATCATACCTGCCCGTGACCGCAGCGAGGACATAATACGGACTGCGGCTTACGCAAGAGTATCCAGCGACAGCGAGGACCAAATCAACTCGTACAATGCGCAGATACGGTACTACACCGAGATGTTAAGCAGCAGTATAAACACGGTGTTTGTGGATATGTATGCTGACGAGGGTATCACAGGCACATCGGCTGACAAGCGTGAGGATTTCCTGCGGCTTATGAAGGACTGCCGTAGAGGACGGATTGACCGGGTGCTTACAAAATCCGTATCCCGATTCGCCCGAAACACAAAGGAATGCCTTGAAGCGGTGCGAGAGCTTAAAACGCTGGGCATCTCGGTGTACTTTGAAAAAGAGAATATCGACACAGGTGAGTTAAGCTCTGAAATGCTGCTGGCGTTACACAGCCAGTTCGCACAGGAGGAATCTATATCAATCTCCAAGAACTGCCGTATGGGAGTGCATAAGCGTATGGCTGACGGAACCTATATAACCCCGTCAGCACCATACGGATATCACCTCAAGGACGGCAGACTGGTGATTGACAAAAGAAGAGCCGAAGTCATAAGACAGATATATGCGAAATTCCTAGACGGAATGGGAACGGTTGCAATAGCCAATGAACTAAATAAGATACACGCCCCACTCCCCGTCAAGGCAAAGCAATGGTACTCCACAACGGTTATGTACATACTGCGAAATGAACGGTATATAGGAGATTCGCTGTATCAGAAGAAATATACAACCGACACTCTCCCCTTCACAACGAAATACAACAACGGTGAAAAGCCGCAGTATTATGTGATGGATACGCATGAGCCGATTATAAGCAAAGAACAGTTCGAGGCGGCAAAGCAAATCATCGAGCAGAGGAAGTTACCGCCCGACGCCAAGAAACGCAAGGTATATCCGTTCAGCAAGAAGATAATATGCGGTCTTTGCGGTACGACATATAAGCGGAAGATAGTCGGTGACAGAATTTATTGGGTATGCCGAGTGCACAATCAGAAATCCGCTAACTTATGCAAGGCAAAGCCAATACCCGAAACGCAGTTTCAGCTTGCGTTTATAAAAATGTTCAATAAACTCGCCGCCCATTATCAGGATATAATCACCCCAGCCTACCGTCAACTACAAAAGCTGTCGGATATCGGTGAGCTTGCCAACACACAGGTTGCAGAAATCCGCAAGGAGATAGCCGAGCAAAAGGCACAATTCCATCTGCTCTCACAGCTAAACTCACAAGGCGTTCTGGATTCAGTGTACTTCACCTCACGCTCACAGGAACTTGACCGAAATCTCGTGCAACTCCATAAACAGCTACACGCAATATTAAATAGCGATGAGGACGAGGAAAGACTCACCAAAATTAAGCGGCTCATATCCATATTTGAAAGCTCTGAGCAGCTAACAGAATTCGATGAGGATAAATTCAGCTGTATAGTAGAAAGAATAATCGTCCTCTCCGAAAAGAAAATACGGTTCGAGCTTATAGGCGGCATAACCTTCAACGAGCCGATACAGCGGAAAGGGCGGTAATACAATGCTGAAGAACAGGAACATACCCTTCGGATACTGCATAACAAACGGCGGATACGTTGTTAATGATACCGAGGCAGAGGTGATACGACAGATATTCGTCCGATACATAGGCGGTGACTCTCTGAAAACCATAGCCGCACAGATGACCGTATCCTACAACGCCTGCAAGCCCGTATGGAACAAGAGTATGGTCAGCCGAGTGCTGGAAAACCGCAGATACCTCGGCGAGAACGGCTACCCCGCCATAATCTCGCAGGAGGATTTCGATACAGCTAATCAGATAAAGGCTACCCGATACATAAAGGGCGAAAGGAAAGAAGCCTCGCCCGAAACAGAACAAAGACCTATCCGCACCATATATGAACCAACCGAGGAGATTCAGAGGAAAACCAATGAGATCTCCCGAATGCTTGATACGCCCGATGTGGATAAGGAAGAAATAATACAACAGATATTCAGATGTGCGGAAATGAAATATGCCGCATTAAAGCCAATATACGACGGAGGTGATACGAGTGCTTGAAGCGACAATGCAGAGGTCGGTAGTAATAATCCCGGCTAAAACCAAAGAATCCTTGCAGACAACAGCAAAGCTGAAGGTGGCGGCATACTGCCGAGTGTCTACCGACCATGAGGAACAGGAATCCAGCTATGAGGCACAGATAAGCTATTACACCGAAAAGATAGGAAATAATCCCGACTGGTCTATGGTGAAGATTTTTGCAGACGAAGGTATCACAGGAACGCAGGACAAAAAGCGTGACCAGTTCATAGAGATGATACGATTATGCCGAAAGAGGAAGATTGACCTTATACTCACAAAATCCATATCCCGATTTGCACGAAATACGGTAGACACGCTGAAATATGTAAGAGAGCTTAAAGCCATAGGAATCGGAATCATCTTCGAAAAGGAAAACATAAACACCCTCGAAATCGAAACCGAGATGATACTGACGATTATGAGCTGCTTTGCACAGGCAGAATCCGAATCCATCAGTAAGAATGTGGCTTGGGGTATCCGTCAGAGCTTCCGAGAGGGCAATGTGCCTATGCACTACAATACGATGCTAGGCTACCGTAAGGGTGCAGACGGCAAGCCCGAGATAGTACCCGAGGAGTCGGAGATCGTCAAGGAGATATATCATAGCTACCTCACAGGAATGAGCCTGCAGCAGATTGCGGATTCCCTAAACGCTCGGAGGATTGCCACTAAAGGTAGTAATGCACAATGGAAGAATAACAAGATATTGAATATCCTCACCAACGAAAAATACACCGGCGACGCTCTCTTGCAGAAAACATATATAATCGACTGCATTTCAAAGAAAAGCCGTAAGAACAATGGCGAGCTTCCGATGTACCTTGTGAAAAAACCATCACGAACCTATAATCTCATGAACAGAATTCAATCGAGTTCAAGAAGAAATGGCTCGCCGAAAGAGTAAGCGGAAGGTAGCCGAGAAATTCTGCAAGACCGAGCAAGGCAAGTACAGTGCCAAATACGCTCTGACGGAATTGCTGGTCTGCGGAGAGTGCGGTACTCCATACCGCAGAGTAACCTGGACGGCAAAGGGTTTTAAGGAGATAAAATGGAGATGCATAAATCGCCTGCAGTATGGCAAGAAAAAGTGTCATAACTCGCCCACTTTATCTGAGGAAGTGCTCCACAAAGCCATAGTGAGTGCTATAAACAACTTCTGCGAGGTCAAGGATGATGTGGTAGAAATACTCCGAGAGAGTATTAGTGAGGTACTTGACCCGAGCAAGAACGGAAGCGTACTCGTCGCACAACAGAGGCTCGATGAGCTTGCAAACAATATGAATGAGCTGCTGCGGCTGGCGACTACTCCCGAGAGCAGTAAGACAGCTATGGCTGATATACAGAAATTCAGCGATGAGATGAAAGCCTTGCGGGAATTCATAGAAACCGAGAAATCCAAAGTTGCTACGGCAGAACAGGATACAGAGCATATGAATATGGTGCTGAAACGGCTTGAACAAGCGGACTTTACGCTGACGGAATATGAGGATGTAGTTGTGAGGCAGATGGTAGAGAGAATAACGGTTGTAGATAGGGAGACTGTCAGAATACGGTTTGTTGGTGGGGTGGAGCTGACACAAGAGATATAACAATTATAATGAAAGCATACTTTTCGACCGAATTTTCACGCAGATATTGACATTTAATAGATTTACTGTTAAAATAAATATGTAATATTATTTAGCATTATGAGGGATGTGTCAATATGAGTAATTATGTTGCGTTTCAAACAAGAAAAGAGCGGGCGATAAAAGAATTTGAATATATTTTGCAGACCTACATATTGCCATTGATACAACACGATGGTCAATTGATTTTAAAATATGAGGCAACAAAGTCTACCAACTTAAAACAACATATTAAGCGTTATCCAAAAAAGAAAGATGTTTTGTATTTCTTTCCAGCGTTGTGTACACCACAATTCCATTTCCGTATTAAAACTAGCAACCCTACTCAAGAACTTGGTGCTGCCGAAGCAGTATTAAGAGAGATAATGTGCGTTAGCAATTTTGATTATCGCACAGAAAATTTTACAACTACAAATTATTATGACAAAAATAATTTGTATAGAAACACTAGGTTTGATGTTGCTTTTGAAGTAGGTCTGTGTAGTTGGTTAGGAAGCAAATGTGTATATGAGCTAATTCAAAGATTGCGCGAATGGTCACAGAGGACATATGAGGGAAATCATATGTCTTTTGGTTTTATTATTGATACAACAAAAAATACGACTGGAGTAATTGATTATTTAAGTTTTTTGAAAAGCAATCATAGTGCTGTTTTCACGGATGGTATGTCATCGGGTATTAAACTTGATAGTGAGGGGCGTATAGTAAAATATTTTTCTGCAATGCAAGAACGTGCAACTAGCAATAAAAGCCATACACCTTGGACACCATATGACTTTGTCGATTTTACAAATATGTGTCACTCTGAAAATGGCTCTAATTGGATAGGCGTTATTATGCAATCTAATGGTGATATGTTGATTTTTAAATCTCGACAACTTGTTTTTGTGAAGCGAAACGGACGATGGATGTATTTGGATTCATATACAATACACACTGCCTTGGAAAGCAAATATAAAGGTAAGGATGTATTTGGTGAAAAACGCTTCGCAGATGCAATTTATCTTTCCGCATTAGATACATCGTTTGCCCATACAGGTGGATGTGTTGCAATAATAGATGATCAATACATCGACATTGTACAAAGGCAATGTTTTCCAAAGGATTCTCTTGATAATGAGGATTCACTTTCAGAAAAGAAATCAATTATTAAGCGTTTAATTAGTACGGGTTCTATTGACGGAGAAAAACAATATTTTCAGTATTTAGACAGAAAATTGCGGTTAGAATTATTAAGTCTTGATGGTGCGACAGTACTTGATTCATCTGGCAAAATATTGTGTGTGGGTGCGATAGTTAAAGTGGATAGCGGAAGTGACGAAGGAGGGCGTATGGCTGCTGCTAAAGAACTGGCAAAATATGGGTTAGCAATGAAAATTTCTATGGATGGCAGTATTCAATGCTTTGCATCCCCCGATATTAATAGTGAGCCAGTTGAATTATTTAAAACATTATAACAATAAACACTTTTTCTTGAAAAATGTAGGTTTGTCAATGATGTTGTACACGATAGTTAGAAAGGAATTCAATGGGAGATAACCAACCCAGAGGACGCATAGGACGGTCGTTGGAGCGGCGCAGGTGGGCTTTCAACTGCAGATTAAGGTCATCACAGGAATAAAAACTGTGGCAGGAATAGAACTTGTTATGGTCTTCGCGGTGGCTGCGCTCGACCTTACCGTTATGGCGCGGAGTATACGGACGAATGAGTTTATGTCGGATACCGAGCTTCGAAGCAGTTGTCTGGAACAAAGTTGGCTTGTCCTTTAAGCCTTGAATAAACCGCGTTGTAAACTCCGGACCGTTGTCGGTCTGAACGCACTCAACGGTAATTCCGCGCCGTTTGTACCACTCAATCGCGCGTTTAAGGAAATCAGCCGAGGAATAGGTGCTGTGTTCTTCGTAACCGTAAACGAACCGAAGCCGCGTGAACTCGTCGATTGCGGTATATTGGTAGAGTTTTTGCTCCTTGTTGGTAAGGCACCGCAGCGGAACGAATTTGACATCTATCTGAATTCGTTCACCGGGGTAAGTCATCTGCTCGTAAGGCTTTGGCTTGTAGGTTGGCTTTGCTGGAGCTTGCGGAAGCAAAGCCAACCTTTTGAGGACACGATAAAGGCTCTCAACGCGGCGTGTGTAGCCCCTTTTGCGAAGCCTATGCCACAGCTCGGTAAGATCGAGCTGTGGGTTGCGCCGCCGCATATCCCTGATGAGCTTAAGCTCATCGGGAGTGTGTTCGTTCGGGTGATGGTGAGGGCGTTTGGAGTGTTCTGCAAGCGATTCAATTGTGACGTCCCAGCGGGCTTTCCAAAAGTATATGTACAAACGGCTTTTATTGTATTTGCGAGAAGCTCGCTTCACACCATATCTCTCGCAATATTTCATTAGGGATTGACGAAACTGCATTTCTTGTGTTATACTATTCATGAGAGATAGACCTTCTTTCACTTGGATTTGGTGTGACAACTTTATTCTAGCAGATTTTGGTCTATCTCTCAACTCTTTTTTACTATCTTTGTCCAATATCTATTGTAGCACTACAAACCATAAACACTTTTTCTTGGAAAAGTTCTTGACAAAATGAATAATTTATGATATAATGCATATACTGTAATGGCGGAGACAGAATCTCTTGCTGGAGTTCATCCTGAGCCAGGCTCAAACTCCTTAAAGGTTTTATGGATGGACAGGGATAGGAATTGGTGTGGACCACTTAGTTCCTATCCCACTTTGCATAAAATGCCCTATTAGTATTCTAAAACTCTTTTGAATACTGATAGGGTTTTTGTATTATAATTTTACTGATGTTTTCGGATAGATAAGAATGTGTATAATTTTTTCTAAACAGTACTACTATATAATAAAGCCTTTACTTATATAAAACAGGTACGAAAAGTCAGTGAGAAGAAAGAGTTTTATGAAGTCATAGAAACAGAGAAATCCAAGGTAATGATCGCAAAATATAGACAGCGTTCCGCTGGACCTTTTCCGAATGAGGTTTAGCGGAATTATTATGTTTATCCCGTGTTTTGAAAAAATCTTTTTCGCTCAAGTTAGACAGTGTAAAGGACATTCGATTTTCGGGTGTCCTTTATTTTTATTCATAGAAGATTTGAAAATCATTAGCATTAAAGACAGTGATAATAGAATCAGAGTTTTCCGATAATGCAGAAGGTGAAGAAATTTTTAAAAAACACTTGACTTTGAAGCTCCGCTATGATATAATATCAACGTTGACTATTTGGCAACGCATTAAATATGCAGGTGTGGCGGAATTGGCAGACGCGCTAGCTTCAGGTGCTAGTGACGCATGAGTCGTGTGGGTTCAAGTCCCGTCACCTGCACCAAGACAAGTCGTAGAAATACGGCTTGTTTTTTTATTGCTGATACATTTTAAAACAGCAGTGGCGGAATTGCACCAAATCTTTGATTTGGTGGTAGCGGAACTTGTTCCACAGCACGAAATCTTCGATTTCGTGGAAGCGTAACTTGTTCCGCAGACAGAGAGCGCTAGCTTCAGGTGCTAGTGACGCATGAGTCGTGTGGGTTCAAGTTCAGTCACCTCGACCATAACAGGACACCAATTTTGATACAATGCGTATCGTGATTGGTGTCCGTTTTCTTTATCCGAAAGTCCTTGTTTAATGGGTTTGTCAACACAATTTAACGAAAGAAGGCTCTGCGATGACTGAAAAACGGTCACGGCAGAGCCAGTTTGATTTTCTCAGGCTAAACCTTTTAACGATTGGTATGTAGATATGTCCACTTTTTTAGGTGGTATGTCCATATTCGCATTCACTGTTTCGAAGCCCGTCAATCAGCCTTTGATATATGCTGTCGGCGTACAGATCGTTTTCATACTGAAGTTCACCGAGTGGGCTTAAATTTATGTCCCGTCTGCAAGCTACAGCTTTACCCAAGTCTGAACACGCCAGAATTGTAGAATAATAGGTCACCTCTCTGGGCGAACATTATTCTATCCCATCCTCAGCTTTCTTAATTCTAACCGCAAGATACTCCCTTGTGGGCAGATCAATTCTGAAACGTCCCTTAAAACTTCCGACATTCTCAACCGTCATGTTCCATGTGTCTATAATGTCGACGGTGTATATATTATTATCGTCAATATGATAATATCTGAATCCCGGACGCGAAATCCCGTTATAAAACAGGTGATAACCGGTTTCATCAGCTAGATTTTCATCTTCCGGAACCACACATAGCTCGTCCCATTCCATATTTTTGGGTCGCAATCCGCCGTCCGGAGCTTCCTCAAGTATTTTTCGCATAAAAGCTATTCTTTCCGGGCTGTCACCTTTAAGCTCTCCGCCATGAGACCACCATACCGCCTTATCGTCTATGTAGGTTTCGCCATGACCACCGTAGCCGCCGCGGCAAAGTGCTTCCCAGAACCTCCGAACAAGCTCTTGCGGCGAAATATTGCCCCACGCATACTGGATATTTCCCTCGTATAGCATTTCGTCAATTACTATCGGTTTGCCATAGCTTTTTCTCCACTCGGATGTTCCCTCCGGAGAACGCTGAATGCTACAGTGCGTTATCCATGACTTTGTATGATCGTAAAACTGATTACCGTTATGTATTGATCGCAGGTGATCATACGGGTCGCTTTCTACGATTATCTGCGCATATCGTTCCCAGTCCTCAATGCTCTTGTTTTTTATCAGGTCATATTCATTAGCAAATGCCCACCATACATTTCTGAAAGCCGAAAACCTTGCCGCTGTGTATTTCAGATAAAGTTCGTTTTGCTCCGGTGTCATTGTTGAAAAGCCCCAGCGGTCATACGGGTGAAAGAGGATAATATCTGCCTCAATACCCAGCTTTTGAAGCTCGGTGATACAGTATTCAATATGCTGAAAATGTTTGGGGTTAAACCTCTCAAAATCCCAGTTGTTGCCCTTGGAGTCCGGAGTGTAGCCCCACACATTGTCCTCTGTTATAGCACTTCCGTCAACCGGAGTACCCTCGTATGGATAAGAGCGCGGCTCACGTGAATTGTAGCAGTAGCTTTTAGGAAATATGCAGAAACGTATCTTGTTGAACGGGGAATTTTTTAGAGTTTCAAGAGTTTGTGCGATAAGGTCATCGCTTTGCAGATTCCATACATAACAGGTTGTGCCGACAGGATAATAAGGTGTTCCGTCGGAATACTGAAAATGATATTTGTTATGTACCTTTACGCAACCGTGATTATTTTCAGACGGCGGCGTGACAGAAAAAGTTCCTTCGTATTTACTGTCAGAAAAATTCCCGCAGACCGTAAAATGGTATTCTTCCTCAAACGATGGCATGAATCTTACTTTGTATATTCCGTTCCCATCGTAAAAACCATTTACGGTTTTGCGCTCGGAATCGCTTTCAAATAGCGCAGTGATACTGCGTTCCAGGAATGGGTTGCCAGCGGTGGTTCCCTCGGAGCAAAACTCGAAAACGCCCCATTTTTCAACTGATTTTGTATAATTCATAATGGTTCCTCCAATGTCTTTACACATAAACCGACGGACCACTGTGCCGGTGGAATCCGTCGGTTTTGATTTTGAATATCACAGGTAATCTGATTTATGGCGCTGAATAAGTGAATGTTATTTCCAGCGTCGAAAGTATCTCATTGTCTTTGACGGAAAGAACAGTCGCAGACAGACCGGATTTGTCGCCATCGGCGTGTCTGCAGTCATCGGGGATAGATGTTACCCACTGGTTATAGAGGTTTACTCTCGTGCAGTTACCGTCGTCGGAACAGGTATATTCCTTGCCGGATAGCTCACGGACTTCGCCGTTTACCTTAACCTCATCAATAGAGATAGTATAACCCGGGAAGAACTTCTCTCCGTTGTAAATCCCGAGAGCCGAGAAAAGCACTCCCTTTGGAATACCGCAATCCGAGAAATCCAGACTGACGGTGTAGGTTCCCTCACCGGTTATCTCAGCATTGTTTGCAACGATACCCAGGGTCATATCCGTCGGGTCGTACTTGTTGCCGACACAGTACTGAACTGAAGAATCAAGACTCTGGTACATTATCCATGCCACTGCGGTATCATCAGAAGCCGGAATGGATACGCCCGCCATAAATTCGTCTTCAGCCGCCTTTGTTGACTTGTCCATTCTCTCCCTTGCGGCAGACTGGATCTCGGAATAATCCTTGCCTTCTTCGGTTGAAGCGCGTCTGTCGCTGTACAGCTTTGCTATGTTTTCATCGGTAGTTTTTCTGAGGGCCCTTTTGTAAAAATCGCTGCAGTCCCAGAGGACGGGGCAGTAATTATACAGGTCGCAGTTATCCAGAAGATTGGCGTAAAACTTATCCCTATCGGGTTTATTCGCCGCACCCATAACGGCATATTCGCCTATAACCACGCCGTATCCCAGGTCTGTGAATTTAGTCAGCATCTGAAAAAGGGAATTCTGCTCCTCGTAATCGCCGGGAGTTCCCCACCGTTTTGCATTGCCGTCACTGCAATAGTCCCACGGCGTGTAATAATGTACTGAAAGCAGAAGCTTGTCCTTTGCAGTGTCCTCCGGCATTTGGTATCTGTCATCGCATGTTTTCCTGAAGTCGGTGTTGTACCCTGCGATAAGCAGGAATCTGTCTGCATTTTTGCCGCCGGTCGAACGTACCAGCTTAACAAATTCGCTGTTAATTCTGTTCGTTGTTTCGTAGCATTCGTCCTCGCTGAGAACTCCTTCTGTTCCGGTGACGTCGCTATCGTTGAGTCTGTGACAAAGTTCCTCATTTGCAGATTCAAATATCAGCTTGTAGGAATAATCGGAAAAATGCTCGCATATCTGCGTCCACATGGACTTATAAAGTGCCATTCCTTTTTCACGAACTGCCTCGTCGCCGGAGCCGAACATTCCCCACCAGCTTCCGTCCCAGTGTTCATTCAGTATAACATACATATCAGCGTCAAGAGCATAATTGACTACCTCATCGACACGGTTCATGAGCCGCTCGTCAATGGTGTAATCTCCGCTCTCGTAATTTATGCCATTGGTCCATGCCACAGGAATGCGGAGAGTATCGAAGCCCATAGCTTTCATATCGTCTATCATTTCCCTTGTGGTGACGGGCTGTCCCCATAGCGTTTCAAAGGAAGTGGGGTCTACCCCTAATTCCACATAGCTTTTGTGGTTGTATGCCTCCAGCGTGTTGCCGAGGTTTATTCCGTTGCCCATGAGCCGGATAACCTCCGTTGCGGTAAGGTCGTTTCCTGACACATTGTTATCCGTAATACTATTTGTGGTACATCCGTTCAATAACATTGAAATAACCAATCCTATGCTTCCTATGATTTTAATAGCAGAAACACGGTTCATTGAAGATCCTCCCAAATTATGATTTTCTCACCTTAATCAAGGATAAGCCCACTTATTTCAAGATTGTAGGTTATTGATGTAAAGGGAACTTCCTCACCGTTTTTTATGAGCGCAAAACGGTAGCCTATCCAGTCGACAGTTGTTTTTGCGGCAACTATTCCGCATTCCTTGGTGCCGTAAATCACGGAACCTATCTCAGCGCCCATCCAGCCGTTAGCAAGTCCATTTGCGGAGCCGCTTGTCGGGTCAAGCTCTGCGTTTACAGGGACTTCAACGATACCGTTTTCCGTTTCAAGACCTACGGACTTGACAAGCACCTTGTATTTCGCATCCGGATCAACGTTGATGAAACCGAAGTTAAGCAACTCGCTCTCTTTTTCAAATGAGGTGGACTTCACGGAATACTCACCGTCACCGGTCATTTCGACATATGCCGACGGACTAGGACCGGGATTTACAGCCTGCCCGGTAAGTATAAGAGTTTCGTACTTTATCTCGGTATCTGAGATGTTCTCCTCGGGACGGAGTTCCTCGTTGCCCTTTGTGAACTGCCACGATCTCAGTTCAATATCCGCACCGGAAAATACCAGATAGATATTGTGATTTCTGCCGTCAAACTTACTGAATTCAGTAGAACGAACCTTAGCATAATCAGCGTTGTCAAATTCAATGAAAGATACTGCCTTGCCGGAAATGCTGTCAAGGCGAACCTCGATTCTGCCCTTGCCTTTAACATCAGCGGTGAAAGCGGAAGCACCATAACCGAAATCCGCACCTCTTACATAGGTCCATGCGCCGTTTGCCTTGCTCTTTGCGGCAGGGTCGTTACCATCGGTGTAACCTATATCGGCAGACGTAAACATAACTGCGCCGCTGTTTTCAGCGTAGGGGTCAAGAAGCTTTATCTGAGATACGCCCTGACGCGTTGCGGCAGTTATCGGGATCTCTCCGTCAGCCGCATTCATCGGGAGATAATCAACCATAATGCTGCGGTAACCTGCTGTGCCGCCTGTCAGTTCTTCAAGAAGGAGCGTGTGGTGGACGATGTAGTTCGTTCCCTGAAACTCGCAGAAATGCGTGTGATTGTTGCCCCAGCGCATTCCGGATTCGCCGTTGGCATTCTGACCGGAATTGTAGAAATATGCACCCTTGTATTCCCAGCTGTCTGCGTCGAGGGGAGTTTTTGTGGTCATGTATGCCATACTGCATGTAGGCGGCTCAGGAATGTCCTTGCGGTCCCACTTGCTGCGGTTCTGCCAGTCGTTGCAGTAGGTGTAATAATAGGTGCCGTCGATGTAATTCAGCTCGCTTGCCTCCAAGAAATACGGGGCATCAATAGAAACGAACTCGCTGTCAAACGAAAGCATATCCGCACCCAGACGTGCTACCTTAGGCACATTGGTATGTACAACACCGCCGTCTGCAGCATTTCCGCCGCCAAAAGTAAGCCAGCCTGTGCCGTTTTCATCAATGCAGACGCCCGGATCGAACGGCGCAGGGCAATTCTCAAGGCCCGGCATATTCTGATAAACCAGCGGTTCGCCGAGAGGGTCAGACCACGGACCTACTGGGTCGGTGGAGGTAATAACTCCCACACCGCCGCCACCGTTGGAGAAGTACAGATAGAAGTGCGTAAGACCGTCTTCCTCAACGCGGGAAGCAATTGACGGTGCCCATGAATTTGTTATCCACGGCGCTATTTTGTCGACTTCTATCCTGCCGTGATATATCCAGTTTACCATATCATCGGTGGAAAATACCACAAGCGATTTGATATGGGCGTAGTCGTTCTTTGTTCCCTCTTCCGACTGCTGTTGGTCGTTCGTGCCGTAAACGTAAAGCCTTCCGTCATATTCCACCGCGGTGGGGTCTGCGCAGAATATACTCGGCGAAATGGGATTGGCGTTACGCTCGTTTTTGTAGACATTTCCGCTTACCTCGTCGATTATTATTCCGTTATTAAGGCTGTCGATTATTGTTTCGTTGTCAGGTTTGTCGCTTGTTTCCGCTTTGCTCACACTGTCTACGCTGTCGGCAGAGCTTTCTGTCTGCACAGGTGAATCATTCGAGCCGTTCTGCTCGGAACAGCCGGAAACAAGCAGCATAGCCGCTGTACAAATCAAAGCCGTTATCTTCTTGTTCATAGTTACTCCTTTCATTCAGCCTGCCATATTTCAAGGCAGATGTCCTTGCTTGAAAATGCAAAATATACATTGTGAATTCCTGTTATTTTTGTGGGAAGAACCACAGGAATTTTGTCAAATCCGTCATTTGCAAGTTTGATCACTCCCAACGGTTCGGCATTCCTGTCATCAAGACGAATCTCGATAACGCCCGTGCCCTTTGCGGTAACGAGCAGCTTTTCTGTGCCCTTGCCGAAATCCACGCCCTTTATGTAAGTCCATGCACCCTCTGACAGCGACTTCACAGCCATTTTGCCGGTGGATATCTGTTCGTACCACATATCTGCGCAGGTGAACATCTCCGCACCGCTGTGAGCTTTATACGGGTCGAGCGGCTGAGTCTGCGTGACGCCTTCACGTGTTGCCTTTGTGACGGGGAATTCCGTATCCGTGTAAGGCAGTAGATCCACGCACATACCGCGGAATCCTCCCTTTGTTTTCGTGCGCTCCTGAATGTGAAGTGTGTGGTGAAGAATGTACCTTGTTCCCTTATATTCGATAAGGTGGGTGTGATTGTTGCACCAGTCCATTCCGGAATCACCGGCGTTCAGGAAGAATCCGCCCTTGAACTGCCAGCTTTCCGGGTCAAGGGGAGTTTTGCTCGTCATACAGCCCATGCTGCATGTTCCCGGCGCAGGAACGTCCGTTCTGTTCCAGTTTTCTCTTGACTGCCAGTCCGTGCTGTATGTGTAGATAAACGTTCCGTTTTCGTAGTTCAGCTCGCTTGCCTCGAAGAAATACGGAGCGTCTATCGGAACAAAATCGCTGTCAAACGAAAGCATATCCTTTCCCAGCCGCACTATCTTAGGTATATTTGTGTGCAGCGTATTACCGTCAGGTGGAGTCCCTCCGCCGAACGCAAGCCAGCCTGTGCCGTTTTCGTCGATGCATACTCCCGGGTCAAAGGGCGCAGGACAGTTTTCAAGTCCCGGCATATTCTGATAGATTAGCGGCTTTCCGAGAGGGTCGCTCCACGGTCCGAGAGGGTGTTCCGCCGTAAGCACTCCTACACCGCAGCCGCTGTTCGAAAAGTAAAGGTAAAAATGAGTTTTTCCGTCCGCCTCAACTCTGGAAGCTATGGACGGCGCCCATGAATTCACTATCCAAGGTGCTATTTTTGCGACGTCTATGAAGCCATGGTATTCCCAGTTCACCATATCGTCAGTTGACAGCATAACGATGGATTTTATGTGAGCATAGCCGTTCTTTCCGTCATCGCCGACTGCCTCGTATTCCTGATGGTCGTTAGTGCCGTAAATATAAAGTCTGCCGTTGTACTCAACGCCTGTCGGGTCGGCGCAGAATACATTCGGCGAAATTGGATTAGCCGTATTTTCCAGCTTGTAGCAATTTTCGCTTATTTTCATTAGCATCACCTCATTGTTTTTGGGCAACACCGCACAAAAACCATTTATTGGATTTTGTGCGCGTCTTGCTTACATTTTTTTCGTCATATTGCACAATACACGCACAATCTTTGCACGGTATTGCTTTAATTTTATTATACACATTGCAATGTAGAAATTCAACAGCGTATATTCGTTTAATCCACCTTTTAGTCATAATATGCACTTTTGCTCTTGACTTTAGTGCGGAATTAAGCTATACTGTAAACGGGGTGATATTATGCGCAGAAGAATAGCGGTCATTACCGCAAGAGCCGACGCGTCCGAACAGCGCGATATACTATACGGAATATCCGAAGCCGCATTCCGGAAAGACACCGATGTTGTGGTCTACTCAAACATATACAACCACTGGCAGGACGATAATCTGCTGAATTATGAGAACATAATTTACTCACTGATTGAGCCGGATTTATTTGACGGCGTTATTGTCACAGCCGAGGCATTCCGGGATATAAAAATAATCAACGATACAATCGATAAAATAAGAGCTGCAAAAATCCCCGCCATTGTTATTGACGGGGAGTTGGATGGATTTAAGAGCGTTTATTCCGACGATGAAACCGACCTGGAGAAAATGACGGAACATCTGATAACGGTTCACGGTTTTACGGACATCGACATACTGACGGGAAGCAGAGACAGCGCCGCTTCGCAAAAGCGTCTGAACGGCTGCAAGCGCGCATTCGTAAAGCACGGAATAAGCTTTGATAATATCAGAGTGTATTACGGAAACTTCTGGAACGATTCAGGCGAGGAACTTGCCCGGCGGTATCTCAGCGGTGAAATTCCGCGACCTCAGGCGGTGATATGTACCAACGATTTCATGGCGTTCGGGCTGTGTGATGTTCTTTCGGAGGCAGGAGTGGATATTCCCGGCGAGCTGACAGTAACGGGCTACGACCTGACCGGTGGCGACCATACCGCAGGAAGGATATATCACTATCCGCTGCTGACAACTTACCGCAGAAACCGCCGTAAAATGGGACGGGACGCTGTGGATGCTATTCTCGGCGGCAGTCCTATTCAAGACAATTCCGACAGGTTCGTAAGCGGAAACACCTGCTCCTGCGGCGTCTGCCGTTTGCATCTTTTAGATGAGCTTGTCGCGGAAAAGATAGACCAGTATCACACCATTATGAGCACCGTGGCACAGTTTTCCGGCAGGCTCACCACATCGCGTACTCTTGAGGAATACACCGGAGCGGTAAGCGAGTTTTTCTACCTGCTGCACGGCGCTGACAGGCTGTTTCTGTGCCTTGACAGCGCATGGAACAGTGAACGTTTCAACGGTGGTGAGTTCCTGTGCTGTGCGATAGATAACGAGTATTCAGAACCTCCGATAAAGTTCAGCAGTGGCGAAACTCCCGTGCCGTTCATTACGGAGCACGATTCCCCTGCAATTTTCTATGTGAATCCCGTGTGCTTTCAGACAAGGCTTTACGGGTATACGGTGCTGGAATACAACCGCCCGGCGAGCTATGATTTCAGCTTCCGCGACTGGAACAAGACTGTTGCGGATACGCTGGAATTTCTGCGAATGAAGAATGATATCCACTATCTCACGCAATGCCAGCGGCAATCCGCACTGTATGATTCGCTGACGGGGTTCTACAATCTTTGTGAATTTGAAAGCATTGTGGAAGAAGCCGGGCATAACTTCTGCATTCAGGCGGTAAGGCTTAGTTTCCCGGACGGCGGAGAATACCTGTTTGGTGAAAACCACCGCAGCGATATAATCGCAGAAACAGCGTCAGCAATAAAACGTGTATGCACTAAGCATGAAATATGCTGCCGGACCGATGACAACACATTTCTTATCCTGTTCAAAAGGGAAAACGGAATGTTTCCTGAGAAACTGAAAATATCGCTCCACAACGAGGTTTATTCACGGCACGATGAACGGCAGGTTATTATCACATACCACAGTTCCGATAACACGCTGGTCGGAGAGCTGCGCTCAGCCGTATTGTTGAATGCAGAGCACGATGTCGGTCTGATAAGCGAACGAAGAAGACTTCCGCATTATAATGAGCTTGCCGACATAAGGAACAGGATAATTTCAATGCCTAATAAGATGCCTAAGCTTTCGGAAGTCAGCAGAAAAATGTGCGTCAGCGAGGGGCATTTCCGTTTGATTTACCGGCAGTGCTTTGATGTAAGTTACAACCGCGACTGCATAAATTCAAGGGTAATGAAAGCCTGCTACTTACTGTATTCTACCGCCATGAGCATTTATGCGACAGCAGTAAGCTGCGGTTACGATGATGAAAAATTCTTCTCACGGCAGTTCAGGCAGGTGACCGGATTTTCTCCGGCAGAATACAGAAAAAAGATACTGCAGTGACGGCAAGAATATTGTGATGATCAATAAACGACAGACAAAGGCACTGTAAAAAAAGACTGCCATCTCAAAAAATGAGCTGCGGGAAAAGCTTTTTTTCGCAGGTGGTAGAGCAGTTCACAGCAAAAGGACTGATCCTGAAAAAGGGAACGATAGTAGATTCAACGATAATAGCAGTGCAGACTTCCACAAAAAACAAGGAACGCAAACGCAACTCTGACGCACATCAGACGCACAAGGGAAATGCGTGGTATTTCGGCTTTTAGAGCACGGGCTAAACGTTCCTTTTGTTCCTCATTTAAAACCGAATATCAACAGCTTCCGGTATAACAATACCGTTATGTCACATTTATCCGCTTCTCTGAACTTTAGCTTTGCGTATTTACAAATACGGACATAGTAAAAGGGCTGCTGCGGCAACCCTCAGAATGTTGAAAAAGTCAAGCAGAAACACTTGTTTTATTACTGCACGAATTAATTAATTTGTACCTTTCGCAATTTCCCCATCCGAAAGCTCGATGACACGCTTACAGCGAGCGGCAATGTCTTTGTCGTGGGTTACGATTATGACGGTTTTTCCCGACATATTGAGGCGTTCGAAAATCTGCATTATTTCATCTGCGGTCATGCTGTCAAGTGCGCCTGTCGGTTCATCGGCAAGGATTATCTGTGGTTCGTTTACCACCGCTCTTGCTATGGCTACTCTTTGCTTCTGACCGCCGGACAGTTTGTAGGCAGGCGTGTTTGTTTTATCGGACAGTCCGACGCTTTTTAATACATCGTTTATCGCCTTTTCCTTATTGATGGGCTTATCTGTGTATATAAGAGGGATATTTATATTCTGCTTTACAGTGTACTTTTCAACAAGGGCGAAATCCTGCATTACAAAGCCTATATGACTGTTCCTGAGCTTTGCTTTTTCACGCTCCGGTATGGAAGATACTTTTTTGCCGTCAATATAATAATCGCCGTCCGTTTGCTTGTCGAGAAGTCCGAGAATATTAAGAAGCGTTGATTTTCCGCTTCCGCTTTTTCCGATTATTGCGACAAGCTCGCCCTTGTTTACTTCAAAGCTGATATTTTTCAATGCTTGAACCTGTGTGTCACCGTCACGGAAAGTCTTTGATATGTTGTCGAGTCTGATCATTTACTTTTCCTCCTTTATCTGCATAATAAGCGGTTTTCTCTTAATGCTCACCATAACCGGCACAACGGCTATCACTGCCGTTGCAATGCCTGTCAGCATAAAAACAAGTGTAGTCCGGAGTGACATAAATATAAGAGATGAAACAACAACGCTGACAAGGTTTATAATCAGCACTTCGGCGCTTATCCTGAGCAGAATATCCGACTGTGAAGCACCGCAAATCATGTGTATGAGCAGTTCACGGATATTTTTTCTGACATAGAGCAGGGTTGACTGTATCATTGAAAATACCGCAAGAATAATGATTATTGATGATATGACGATGAGTGAAATATCGGCTTTTGCAGAAACAAGGTCGATAAGCTGTCTTGTTTCATCGGCAGATATGAAGTTATATGTATTCATGCCGTTTTCTGCGGCGTAATCATTTATTGCGGCAAGGTCGGATTTATCATCGGCATAGATAAGTGAGGTGGGGTAATCAATGCCTTGTGCTTTCATGCTTTCAATGCTCATGACAGGTATAAATACATCGTCGTCGGCGGAAACGACAGAGCTTTTGTCGCCTTGCAAAAAGGTTGTTTTCATGCCGCTTTTCAGTATTCCGACTACCTCGTATTTATCAAGGTACAAGTCGCCGATGCTATAGTCGTTTTCAAAGTCACTGCCGAGAACTACGGGCGGATTATCTGACAGATCTTTGCCGTATTCTGCATTTTGAAACAGCCGTCCTTTACTTACTTCAAAGCCGAATATATCAAAGTAATGCTCTGTAATTACCGTCAGAGAATAGTCTGTGCCGTCTTTTTCTTCACAGAATTCGGAACGCCCCTCGGTTTTATAGTTTTCGGCTATGTAATAGCTGAGGTTTCTTTCCTTTTCTATGTCGTCATAATCAACCACTATTCCGCCGTCGGTGTAAATATCGGTGCTTGACGGGCTGTAGCAGTTTTTGGGAAAATCAAAGCCGTCAAGGGCATTCACAGTTACAGTTTTATATGCGGTGATACTGCAAAGATTGCCTATAACAAAGAATGCTACTATCATCTGGAATGTAAGAAGCAGGCAGGAAAGCAGGTTCGATTTTATATCGAAAAGAATTATTTTTATAAGTTGCTTGTTCATAACACTCTCCTTAACGAAATGACCTGTTCGTGTGAATACTTGTCACTCAGACTGTAGGAAATTATACCGCCGATAAGAAGGATGAACGCTACGGATATAAGTCCTGCGGAAATTCTGATATTGCCGAGATAATAAGAAACGGCAGGAATAAGAGTAAGGAGCAGTGTGACAATAAAGCCGATAAGTATGCCGACTGCGGAGATCATAAGGAAATTTATGAATATCATTTTTTTAATGTCCGCATCATCTGCACCGCATATACGGCGAGCCATTATTTCGGAGCACTTGGAGTTTATCCATGACCATGTGAACACGCCCGAATTCATAAGAATAAGCAGACCGATAAGCAATATCGCAATGATGATAACTATATTGCCTGATGTAAAGAGATTGCCTTTTCCCGCTATCTTGGATATATCATCGGTTCTGATATTGGTATCGGGATTTTTCCCGGTTATATCTGATTTTATGCTTTCGGTGACTGAGGGCGTTTTATCTTTGTTGTCAATTATAAGTGTCAGTCCCGAAAACCGCACCGTGCTGCCGCTGAGCTTATCAGACTGCAATATGAAATCGCTGTCTTTACCTCCGTATATGTTGATACTGCTGACGGTGTAATTCTGTCCGATGAAGTTTATCGTTTTTCTTCCGTTTATCGTCATACAGTACGGCTCAAGTTCGGGCTTTATCACGGCGGTCGGTGCGCTGTTTTCAGAAGATGTTTTTTCGTAGTCAAACAGGGCGTAGCCGGAATTGTATTTGGTTACGAGTTTTATTGCACCGACAGCTTTATACTTTGACAGTATATCGCCTAAATCGCTGTAGGTAAGGGCGCTTTCGGAGTTGTTGTCCTGATTAACTGTTATTATTTCCGCATTATCCGAAAGCCTGCCTGCGACGCCTGAGCTTACTGAATTTAAAAACATGGAAATGAGAAAAGCGCAAAGAAAATACGTTACGGCAAAGAATGTTATCATCATGCCGCTTTTGTTAAATAATTGTCTGATATTATCACCTCATAATTCAAATCTTGTATGCTGTTATCAACTTATAGTGCGGAAGAGTGTTTTGCAAATTTTGACATTTAAATTATATATGATTTATTTAGATTTGTCAATAGAATTTTTGAAATATATTACATTTTGTCGGTTTGCAATAGAGATGCAAAAGAGCAGCAGAAAAGCCAAACCTATGTGTTACAGTTAAGTTAAGAAAAAGCAACAGGAAACAAAGCAAACCCTTTATGAATGCGGTAATGCACCCGTCTCCGTCAAGCAATAACAGAATATCCGCAATCGCATCACGGTAAGGAATATAAAGTTTTTGATTATTCTTAAAAAACAAAATCCGCAGGACTTGCTCATTTAAAGCTGAGCAGTCCTGCGGTTATGTTATTTCGTTCTTTTAAAACGGTCGGTTGTTTTAGCGTCGCAGTCAGATTACAAGCACTCTCAGCCTTGTCCGTAATAGGCGTTTGCGCCGTGCTTGCGCAGATAATGCTTGTCAAGAAGCTCCTGCTGCATTCTTCCTGCAGTGGGTGCGATAGTGATGGCGTGGTAATTCATAAATGCGACTTCCTCAAGCACTACGGAATTATGCACCGCCTCGTGTGCGTCTTTGCCCCAGGTGAACGGACCGTGACTTTTGACAAGCACCGCAGGGATAGTCATAGGGTCGATGTTGTTGAATGTTTCGATTATGACCTTTCCTGTTTCTTTTTCGTACTCGCCGTGAATCTCCTCGGGAGTCATGGCACGGGTGCAGGGTATTTCACCATAAAAGTAGTCGCCCTGTGTTGTGCCCATCGGCTGAATACCTGCACCTGCCTGAGCAAACGAAGTAGCCCAGCGGCTGTGGGTATGCACGACACCTCCGATAGCTGAGAAGGAACGATATAGCTCGAGATGAGTAGGCGTGTCACTGGACGGCTTCCACTTGCCTTCGGCTGTTTTTCCTGTTGCAAGTTCGACCACCACCATATCCTCGGCTGTCATTTCCTCATACGGTACACCGGAGGGTTTTATCACCATCAATCCGCTCTCACGGTCAATTGCGGAAACATTTCCCCAGGTGAACGTTACAAGGTTGTATTTCGGGAGCAGAAGATTGGCTTCAAGTACCTCCTGCTTTAATTTCTCTAACATATTGCGTCCTTTCTTACTTTGCCGCTGCGTATTGTGCCGCAAGTCCACGTTTGTAGTTTTCCATAAATCCTGCAAAACCCTCAGCACCGTTCTTTTCAGGCTGAAGCGTGGTGGATTCCATACCGACGAATACCTCGCTGTCAAGGAATTCCGACAGTGATTTTCCGCCGCCGCATACAGTATATGCCGCAAGCAGAGCCATTCCCCATGCGCCGCCCTCTCCGGCGGTCTTCATAACGGAAACGGCACAACCAAGCCCGTCGGCAAGGAACTGCTGTGCAACTCCTTTTGTCTTGAACAGACCGCCGTGTCCTGTTATTTTTTCAACGGAAACCTGCTCCTTTTCAAAAAGTATATCCATTCCGAGCTTCAGTGCCGCCATAGTAGAGTATATTTCCGCACGGAACAGATTTGCAAGATTGAATTTTCCGTCGGGAGTGCGGAAATACATCGGTCTGCCGTTTTCCGCTCCTGCAACAGGCTCGCCTGAAAGAAAATTATACACAACGGTGTTGCCGCAGTCGGGGTCGCCCGTCAGTGCGTGATAATACAGCATATCATAAAGTGCGGGCTTTGCGATAGGGTGACCGCTGAGCTGTGCAAATTCACCGAATATCTTCACCCATGCGTCAAGCTCAGAGGAGCAGTTGTTGCAATGCACCATAGCAACGGGAGCGCCGCAGGGAGTAGTCACTACGTCAATTTCAGGGTAGTAGCCCTTAAGCGGCTTGTCGAGAACAAGCATAGCGAATATCGAGGTGCCTGCCGATACGTTTCCGGTTCGGGGAAGCACACTGTCGGTCGCTGTCATTCCCGTACCTGCGTCACCTTCGGGAGGGCATAAGGGAACTCCCGGCTGCAGTGTACCTGTCGGGTCGAGCAGCTTAGCACCGTCGGCGGTCAGAAATGCCTCCTTTGCGCCTGCGTTAAGCACTGAAGGGAGAACTTCCGTCAGCTTTACTGAGAAACCTTTTGCAAAAAGCACCTCATCAACCTTTTTGATGTAATCTGCGTTGTAATCGGTGCGATCCACAGGGAAGATGCCGGACGCTTCGCCGATGCCGACCTGTCGCTTTCCGGTAAGACGGTAGTGGATATAGCCTGCAAGCGTATTGATATGAGCGATATGTCTGACGTGTTCCTCGCCGTTCAGTATTGCCTGATAGAGATGAGCTATGCTCCAACGCTGTGGAATGTTGAAGCAAAGCAGCTCTGACAGTTCGGATGCCGCCTGCTCTGTGATAGTGTTACGCCATGTGCGGAACGGAACGAGTAAGTTATCGTCCTTGTCAAATGCCATATAACCGTGCATCATTCCGGAAATACCCATTGCACCGTAGGTAGTCGGAGTTACTCCGAACTTCTGCCTTATATCCTCTGTAAGTGCCGCATAACAGTGCTGTAAACCTGTTGTGATGTCATCAAGGGAATAAGTCCACACGCCGTTTTCATAGCGGTTCTGCCACTCGTGACTGCCGGAAGCAATCGGGGCAAATGTGTCGTCTATAAGCACTGCCTTTATTCTGGTGGAACCGAATTCGATTCCGAGATATGTCTTTGCGTTTTGTATCTTCTCTTGTATTGTCATATTATCACCTCTTGAGAGCCGCAGTAGCGTCAAGCAATTCAAGCTGCTGCTCAAAACTGTTTATGTCGGTCTTGTCATCAATCATAACAAGCTCCGTGTTCGTCATCTTTGCAAACAGACGTATATCTTCTGCTGTAAATTTAAAAGACAAGTTATAGATAAATCTGTTACAAATTTAAGTTTTGTCTGTATTGCTTTTTTATTGTAACACAAAAGATAAGTAAATGCAATGCATGAATTGAACATTTTTGCCGAAACGATTTGTGCATTTGTCACAAAACAGATGCTTTTGACTTACAAATATCGTGATGAGTAAAAACTGCTTGACAAACAACGGGTGAAGTTGTATTATATATGTAAACAAATTTGTATTCTTTTGCACGAACTTGTGCTTTGCATAGAGGTGATAATTATGACTAAATATGAAGCTGTTGCACAGGCAATTAAAAACGATATTGAAAACGGTTTGTATAAAGAGGGACAGCCGATTCCTACCGAGGAGCTACTGACAGCTCAGTATGATGTGAGCCGTCAGACGATACGCAAGGCATTGTCGCTTCTTGTAGAGGACAATCTTATATTAAAGCGTCAGGGAAGCGGCTCGGTGGTACGGCCGAAGCGGCTTAATCCGAGGACAGGGAAGATAGCTGTGGTTGCAACATACATCAGCGACTATATTTTCCCGAGTCAGCTGCGGGCAGTGAATGATGTATTATCCGAAAACAAGTATACCGCTGTTCTTTCTGCGACACGCAACTGTGTTTGCAACGAGCGTGCGATACTTGAAGAAATACTCAAGAATCCCGTTGACGGAATACTGATAGAGGGTACAAAATCGGCTATGCCGAATCCTAATTTCGATTTGTATGAAAAACTTATAGAAATGGATATACCTGTAGTATTTTTCAACGGATATTACCCATCGCTCAGCGGCACATATTCTGTATGTGCGGATAATCAGGCAGGCGGAGCAGAGCTTGTGCGGCATCTTATTGAACGTGGTCACTCAAAAATCGCAGGCTTTTTCAAAAGCGATGACATTCAAGGTCATCAGCGGTATTCCGGCTTTATTTCGGAGCTGTTTCGCAACGGTCTGATAATTCCCGATGAGAATGTGTTCTGGTACATTACCGAAACGAAGGAGGATCTTTTCAATAATCCTCAGGAGGTATTGAATCGTCTTGGCGATAATACGGCGGTCGTATGCTATAACGATGAGGTGGCGTTCGGACTTATTAAGTGCCTGCTTTCAGCCGGCAGACGTGTTCCTGAGGACGTTGCCGTAGTCAGCTTTGACAACAGTAATCTTAGCCGGATCTCTCCGGTCACGATAACATCGCTTTCCTATGAGGACAGAAACATAGGCAGAATTGCGGCTCAGAAGCTCGTTGATATTCTGAACGGCAAGGAGGTTACGTCCGAGGTGTTGCCGTGGACTTTTATTCAGAAAGAAAGCTCATAAATATGAAGGGCTGTTTTATCAGAGTATCTTCCGACCGCAAAACCGGAGGCTTTATAGCTAAGACTTTAAAGCTGCATAGGGCAGTATAAGAATTTGATTTTTTAAACCGCATTGTTGTGCGGTTTATTTTTTTTGCTGTGCAAGAAGCCTTGACATTTGTTCCAATCGGCTAAGAAGTAACAGTGGCAGTAAAAACAAATCCCTGTCCTGCAGGCACTTGTGTTATTTTGTAAAATGTGTTATTATATTTTTGACAGTAAAAGTCGGCAGTTCCTGTTTTTAGGGTAAACCATAATAAACGAATAAACGGGAATGAAATATAGTCGCCGAAATTGCGGCGGTGCCTGTGAGCCGAACAGTATTAAGGAATTTGCGTCCGATATAGGTAAGAGGATTAGATTATGAACAGCATTTTGAAAAAAATCAGGCAAAGCGATGCCTTTAACAAGGAAAACAGGGTTTCCCGTATAAAAGCTGTCATATTGATGAGCCTGTTTACTTTTACCTTTTTAGAGGCTGAGTTTTTATTTGTTGATATGATTTCCTGCACAGTATCGGGCGATAAGTCGGTAAACGCTCAGAATTACGCTCTCGGTGCAAGCGTGGTTGGATTTGCTTTGTACCCTCTGTATTCAAGGCTTTGCAAAAAGGCTCTGCAATCTGTAATTTCTATTGGGGCTGCAGTGCTGTCGGTCGTTTGTCTTTTTCTGATATGCCGTCACAGCACTTACGCATTTACGTTGTGTATGGGGCTTGTGCTGTTTTTGATTCTCGGTCTGTTCGGAAGTGCGGTGTTTTATAAATCGCTGTGTCTGTTGGAGGATAACACTTATATTGCACGTCTTGCAGGCTTATCCTATATGCTCGGAACATTGCTCCAGATTGCTAATAATAACCTGATCCACATTGATATTATCGAAGCTGCGGTGCTTTCTTTGTTTATATTGCTACTGGTCGTTATGCTGATAAGAGCGGAAAAGAACAGCATCGTTCCTGCGTTCCCGAAAAACGAAGCTGACGAGAAAACCGATAAGGCGGGCAAAGAAGTCGTAAAAATCAGCGTTTTACTTGTCTTTTTGGTTGCGTTTATGACCTGTATTTTCAGCACAATGGATAATGCAATCACCCTTTATCACGCAAACGGTGTGGTGAATATCGGACAGTGGCCGAGAATACTCCTTGCACTCAGCGGACTTGCGGCAGGCTTTTTGTTCGATTTTGACGGCAGAAAGTATATGAGTATGATTATGTACTGCGTAATGATCCTGTCAACCATCTGCCTTGTTATTCTCAGATTTGCGGGGCCGATTATGCTGGGGCTGGTTATCTTTTATTTATCCGCAGGTTTCTTTGTTGTATTTTTTACCGCTTCTTTTATGGAGATTGCCCGTTATTCAAAAACTCCCGAACTTTTGTCGGGGGTTGGCAGAGCAGTCAATAATTTTGTCGCCGTGCTGATCTCGGCAGTTTCTCTTGCCCTTTTGAATTCGGACAACAACATTGCGATAATCACCATTGAGCTGATTTTATTTGTATTGGCAAGCATCATAGCATTTTTCTATACCAATAAGAGAAAAACGTTTTTTGATGAGCTTTCCTCAACAGGCGGCGACAAACTGAGCGACAAAGAGATATTGAAAAAGCTGTCGGAAAAGTTTTCGCTCACTCCGAGAGAAGCCGAGGTATTCGGGCTGTTGGTAAACACCGAGGACGGATTACAGACGATAGCAGACAATATGTACATATCAAGACGAACTCTTGAGCGGTATGTATCAGCCATATACGGAAAAACGGGAACTAAATCCCGTATCGGTCTTGTTTCTCTTTACAACAACATATAAAATATCCTCATGCTCGTACCTTCCGCTCAGGCGGGAGGTATTTTTGCGTTATATCGTAAAAACCGCATTGTTATGCCGATTTTTACAAAATGGCGGAAGTCCGCCAACCTGTTTTTTGCAGATTGGCGGACTTCCCTTATATACAGCGGAGCGTTATTCAGATATAATTACAATAACAAACGGTGTATGAAACGACACGATGACAGCTTGCAATAGGATATATTCAGAAAGGGGAGCGGATTATGAATATGCGGCATTGTGCTTTGCCGGACAGAAAAACAACAAAACGAACACTTCCGTATAATCGGCAGTATGTGATACTTGCAATTTACGAAGTGCTGGACAAAAACGGCGCCGAATATAAAAAAGAGGACGCATCGACCATATTATCGGAAATATCAGTGTACGGAAATTCAAGCCTTTTTTCCGTTTCGGTGAGCAGGCAGGAGGAAGGTACCGAATTGTCCGTAACGATGGTCAGACAGTGCGAGGGATTGTCGGAATCCGGCGTGCAACGAGCTATAACAGCCGTAGCCGACAGCATATCGCAATATCTTGAAAACGAGCTTGTTTTAAGCAAAATCAAATCATAAAGAATACAAGTGGAGGAATTGCCTATGAAAAGAATAGGAGAATATTTCGCAGTAGCATATAAAAATGCTTTTGCAAGGTGGATTTTCGGAATAATCGCATCGCTTGTCATTTTACCCGATCTGATAAAGACCGTTTTGCTTTGCATAAAGAAAGAATCGTTATCGACGGGTACTGTGTTTATTGCCGATGCGTTATGCGTTGTATGTGCCTTCGTTTTCGCATTTTTTGCAGTTTGCTCAATCGGAAAAACGGCAAAGGAGGCTGTCGCAGTATGGCTTAAGGGCTGTATTCCCTGTATAGCGGCACTGTATGGCGGAAAACTCCTGACAGTGCTTTTTGTCAAGTGCTTCGGAACGGTCGGTGAATTTATAGGGATAGCCGCCGGCGGAATACTGCTCGGACTTTCGTTTTATCTGCTAAGCTGTGCTGTTAACGGCGGCATTAAACGAAAAGTCGGCAGAAAGCTACTTTTGACAGCGGTATGTATATTGCTTGCGATCGTTTTTGCTTATCTTTTGCCGTATATTTTCGGGCTGGGTGTTGAATCGGCCTTCGCACAAAAACGGGTGTGGTGTATAAAGCTCATAGCCGAACTTGTCTATGCGGTGTTCTGCCGGGCGCTGATTGTTCCCGTACTTAAATTTGTGTGCCTCGGGAATCTGTCAAAGGCAGGAACGGATGAACAAATCACATCGGCACAAACGAAAAAATCAAGGCTTGGTTATATACCGACTGCTGTAGGTACGGCAATACTTACGATCTGTGCCGTGATGACTTTTCCCGCAACGATTTCGTCTTCCGACAGGCTGAAGGCTGAATACTACAGCCGCACAAATACGGCGTGCTATAATCTGCTCGGAGGAAACATCATCACGGCAGTCAACGACTACAGGGAGATTCAGCGTGAGCTTGAGATATGGAAAGAAATAGCCGACGGCGGTTGGAATGATATTTCCGAGAGCGAGATAGCAACAAATCAGATGTTGGCTTATCTTGATACCTATGCAAACCACACAGATGACCGACTTGAAACTATGGAGAAGTATTATACGGCAGGCTATATAAAGGATACCGATTTCTGCTTTGATATGCTTACAGAATATAAAAATGCCGATGAGCTGACGGCTGAGCAGAAAAATCGCCGTACAGAAATGCTGACGAATTTAGCGGCAAACGGAATATATGTCGGCGGACTGCCCGATGTTGCGGAAAATGCCGCAGCTATGGCAGAAGTGATTGAAACGGCTTTCTCTTACCAAAACAGCTTTGAATATGCCGAGATGCTCGCTAAAATGCGGGTAGGTGTTACAAACGGCACGAACATTGCCGATTCTGTCGGTACCGGTATCACCTATCAGCTTGTAAGCCAAGCTGTCGAAAAGGCACTGGAGGCTCCTGAGGACTTCGTATGGAGCTACATAGCGGTTATGTTTTATAACAATCAGGAGCAGCATTCGCTTTACCTCACTGCTGACTATTCGGATGATAAGAGGATTCTTGCTGTAGTCGAAAACTTTGAAAAACAGTTTGAAAAGCAGCTCGGAAAAGACATAACCAAAGAGGAGCGGCTCGGTATCAAAAAGCTGGTCATGCAGACTTATCTTAGGGCATTGGCACTTGACAAGTGTGCGGATTACGGCTTGGAAGCACTCAAGGAATTCGACAATTTCTTTATTCGTGAAAATACTATGTATGCGCTTTTAAAAACGGGACGGTACGATGAATGTCTTAAGCTCGCAAACGAGGTGCAGGACGATACAAACCCCGTTCCCCTCTATTATGCGGCGGCGGCAACGCTTGAAAGCGGAGAATTTGATGCTTCCGCAGAGTATGTACTGGAGCTTGCAAAGCAGGTAAAGACGAGTGAATATCCTAAAAAAGCGGACGAATTACTGCATTCCTACTTTTCCTTGCTGGTGGTGGATACCGAAACCACAAAAGCAAAGTACAGCCTTCTCAGCGATGAGCAGATAAATAAGCTTAACAGTGACGAGTTCCTGAAGAATTATCTGGCGGCTTATGTCAATGCCTGCTACCCGTCTTACGGCGGTCATTCTATCTATGATGACGCCTATACAGAGGCTATGGAAACGGCGCTTGCCGCAGCTGATCGGGTAATCTCAGAGCGTGGCGAGCTGTGTTATCCTTATTATCTCAAGGGCGTGACGCATATGCAACAGAAAAAATACGATGAAGCTGTGGCGGCTTACAAAAAAGCGATAGATTATAAGAGCGATGATCCGATGATATGGTATGCGCTTTATGCCGCATACGAGGAACTGGAGGAGTGGGAAAATGCCTATACCGCCGCAGAGATTGCTATCGGTCTTAGTCCGTGGTTCAATTATTACAGTGATTATGAGGGTATAGGTATCCATCCGTATTCATATCGTGAGGGTGCGAAAGCAATGATAGAAAAGCAACATGAAGCATCGCAGAAAGGGGGAAATGAATAATGCCTATTATTATTTCAATTGTAATCTTTCTTATTCTGACAATGCAGACCTTCTTTCTGGGAGGTACTGTCTGGCTCGGAATTGTCGGAATGCTGCTGTCGGCGGCAGGGGTCGTATTGTCTTTCGTGCTTAAAAATCGGAAGAAGTGTCTTAGTAACGTATCGGCTCTTGCGGGAATTGTTATATCGGTTGTGTGCTGTTTATTTATTACATCAGACTCAGGCACGGGTACGTTGCGGCAAAAAGAGATACTTCTCGGGCAAATGGTCAGTGCCGAAACAGCGGAGAACGCCGAAGAAAAATATGCTGATTATGTCGAAGCTTACGGTGAGGACGATTCTTCCGCACTCTGTCTTGCACAATACTATATGCGAGCGGAAGAAGCGGATAAGAGCAGGTCGATGCTTTTTAAGCTCAAGAATACAACAAGCATAGATTATTATTGCACAATGGCAGAATGGTACAACAAATTCGATAAGGGCAATTTCTCTTATGTAGTCAGCACGCTGCTTGACGCAGTTGCCGAGCATCCGTACTGGGCAAAGGGGCATCTGATGCTGGGACTTTCCTATTACGAAAACAATGACAATACATCAGCAATATACTATTTGAAAAAAGCGCATCTTCTCGACTTGTCGGACGGTTATTCGCTGTGCTACCTTGGGGTAATCTCCTATGACATAGGAAGCTATAAGGCGGCGGAGAAATATCTGTCGGACGCAAAGGCACTGGCAGGAAAAGACAGCTATCTGTTAAGTCTTGTCGAAACATATCAGGAATGTGTAGCAAGGGAGGTGTCATAATGAGAAAAAAGACCTTTTCGCTTATACTAAGCGGCATATTGCCGATTACCGCTTTGTCGTTTACCGCTTTTGCAAACGGAGGAGATACGGCAGGCAGACCGGTTACTCCTCCTTCTGCTACCGATGTTATCGGTCAGATCAGTTCTTCCGCAACCGAAGCGTATACAGCCTCGCTTAACTTCTGGAACGATTACGGCAACAATATATCAGACGGTTTTAATCTGGCAGGAGAGAGCTGGAATAGCGTAAAAAATACGCCCGGCTTTGAAACAAGCTACGGCGATGCGGTGAAGACAGGCGACGGAATCTTTTCTGCCGCAGGATTCGCCACAAATTTAATGGATTCGCTTTCTGCGGCAAATCAGCTTACTCATCCGCAGGATAATCCCTACGCATCACACCCGGCACTGTCAACAGCATACGATACGCTTACCGCATGGCAGGCTATGATGAACTGGGCGGATATGGCTGTGGGGGATAAGGACCCGACAGGAACGGTAAAGGGTATGAACCTACTGCTTGGTGAGGCGGTGAAGAATTGGTCGGATGTTGCAACGCAGACAGCCTTACTGGATTATGCCAATCACAGTACGCTTATCGGAACGGTCGATATTACACTTCAAAATGTCAACGATTATTATACAGACCTGTTTCAGAATGTGTTTTATCCGTCAAGAGATGCCGAATGGTCGTTAGAGGACTGGTGGAAAAAGAGCTATTATGATAAGCTGAACTTCTATGCGCAGATGGTAAGGGAGGGGCGTGAAAAGGAGTTTGAGTGGCTGCGTGACGAACTGCTGAATATGGCTCCTAAGGCAGGCAGTACGATTTTACCGAATCACGTTACGGCGAAAAAACCGAACATATATCTTTATCCCGAAACCAAAACAGAAATAACGGTCATATTCGGTAAACCGGGTTATCTTACCTTGTCGATTCCCGAATATAATGACGGATGGACGGTAACGGCTTCGCCGGACGGCACGCTTACCGATAAGGATAAAAACAGCTACGGTTATCTGTTCTACGAAGCTCTTGTGCAAAGGAAAGCGTTTTCGACCGAAGAAGGCTTCATTATTCCTGCAAATAAACGTGCGGAAGCCTTCCGTGAAATACTGGCTTCTTACGGCTTTAATGAGCAGGAAACTGCAGACTTCATTGAATACTGGGCAGATTATCTTAAAGACGGCACGGATTATGTCATGCATCCGATGCTGACCGAAGGTGTTGATAATGCGATGCCGCTGACTTTCTCGGTAAAGCCTGACAGCATATACCGTATATGGTTCGGCTTTGCCGAATACAGCGGTGATGAAATAATGCCGCCCGAAATTACGCCAATCGTTCGTAAAGGCTTTACGGTTGTTGAATGGGGAGGCGCGGTTCTTGATTGAGCCATTGACGTGAATAAAATTGAGCCGTTGCACTTTATTTGTGCAACGGCTCGTTTTGGTGTCTGTATGCTTATTTGTCTTCTTTGCCGAAATGGGACGATAATGCGCTGAGAGGAAACGGCGGATTTGCAAGCGGTTTGCAGGCAAGCGATAACAGCAGATATTCGTTATCGTCTGCGGCAATCCTGTTTATTTTAAGCTCACCGCATTTCTTACAGCGGTGTATCAGCGCCCATTCACCGTCGGGACGGACATAAATGCTGATAGGCTCCATTATCCCTCCGCAATCGGCTGAGCGGTCGCCGGGTATGTTGTCAAGATGTATGCTTGATAAGCAGTGGGGGCAGTGATTACGGTTGTTTGTTCCGCAATCCCTGACCGTAATGAATTTTCCGCAGGCTTTGCAGTTAAAGCCCTCGTCCTGCGTTCCGTCATCGGTTACTACAGTGTGATATTCGGTTTCTTTGTGTATATTCTTTACGGGTTCGTCTGTGCGTCTGCGTCTGTTCATATTTACGTCCTTTTCAGATTATTAAAAACGGCAGGTGTATTTCAACCTGCCGCAGTTAAATTAAATTATACGGGCATTACCTTGTTAGCTTTATCAGCGTGTTCAGCGTCAATGCCAAGCTGTTTGTCCTTACGCTTTTCAAAGAACTTTTCAGCTACCTGACCGAACATAGCGTAGCTTAATACGTCCTCGTCCTGCTGTGACCACTTAGCACATTCAGCCTTCAGCTTTTCAAGCTCAGGCTCGATAAGGTCTGCGGGGCGGCAGTCGATAGGCTGTTCGTCACCGAGAATCTTCTTTCTGAACTCGGGGTCGATGGGAGCAGGTGTCTTACCGTAGCTGCCCTTTACAAGACCCTTGAATTCCTTTGTTACAGTCTTGTAACGCTCACCGAGAATTACATTGAATACAGCCTGTGTACCAACAATCTGTGATGTAGGTGTAACAAGGGGAGGGAAGCCTGCGTCGGCTCTTACACGGGGAACTTCCTTAAGAACCTCCTCGAACTTGTCAGACTTGCCTGCCTGCTTAAGCTGAGAAAGGAGGTTTGAAAGCATACCGCCGGGAACCTGATATATAAGAGCGTTAGCGTCAACTGCAAGGAGCTTGGGGTCAAGCAGACCGCTGTCGATGTACTTCTTGCGGAGCGTCATAAAGTATTCTCTTATCTCTGTGAGGAGCTTTAAGTCAAGTCCTGTATCATACTCTGTACCCTGTAATGCGGCAACCATTGACTCTGTGGGAGCGTGCGATGTGCCGAGCGCTAAGGGTGACATTGCTGTGTCTATAACGTCAACGCCCGATTCGATACCCTTTAACAGGCACATTGAAGCAAGTCCTGATGTGTAGTGTGTGTGAAGCTGGATCGGGATATTTACAGCACCCTTGAGTGCCTTTACAAGTCTTTCTGTTTCATAAGGAGTAAGCAGAGCCGCCATATCCTTGATGCAGATAGAATCAGCGCCTGCTTCTTCAATTCTCTTTGCGTAGTCGATGTAATACTGTTCTGTAAATACTTCACCGAGTGTGTAAGAGATAGCTATCTGAGCGTGTGCGCCCTCCTTCTTTGCAGCCTTAACGGCTGTTTCAAGGTTTCTTATATCGTTGAGCGCATCGAAAATTCTGATTATATCAATACCGTTTGCTACAGACTTCTGAACGAAATATTCCAGTACATCGTCAGCATAGTGACGGTAACCGAGCATATTCTGTCCTCTGAAAAGCATCTGTAACTTTGTGTGAGGCATTTCACGTCTTAATATACGCAGTCTGTCCCAGGGGTCTTCATTCAAGAAACGTAAGCATGCGTCAAATGTAGCACCGCCCCAGCATTCAACCGAATGATAGCCTACCTTGTCCATTGTGGAAAGGATAGGGAGCATTTCCTCTGTAGTCATTCTGGTTGCGATAAGCGACTGATGAGCGTCACGCAGTACGGTTTCGGTAATTCCTACTTTTGCCATAACCTTTATTATTCCTTTCAATCAAGAGTTACGCATTGATTGTTGCAATCAGTGTGCCTGTTTCAACAGACTGACCCTTTGTAACATTGATGCTTGCAATTGTACCGTCACAGCTTGCTACAACGTCGTTTTCCATCTTCATAGCTTCGAGAACTGCGATTACTGTACCGTTTGTAACCTTAGCGCCTACTGCGAGCTTAACGTCTACGATAGTACCGGGCATGGGAGCGTTAATTTTAATGCCGCCCTGTGCGCCTGCGGGAGCAGCGGGAGCTGCTGCCTTCTTGGGAGCGGGAGCTGCTGCGGGTGCGGCAACAGGTGCTGCATTGCCGTCTGTTTCTTCAACGGTTACATCATAAGCGGTACCGTTTACTGTGATATTGTATCTTTTCATAACAAAAATCCTTTCTTATGTCGATTAATATACGAAGTTAACGTGCTTTTTAGCAGGAGTAACAACTCTCTTTGAAGATGTTGCTTCAATTGCAGATGTCAGTGCAGACTTTGTATCCTCGGCTGTGATAACTCTGTCAACATAGCCGTTAGCCGCAGCTGTGAATGCGTCTGCTTCGTTGTCTGCATATTCCTGAGCCTGCTTTGCGTTGTCTTCCGAAACACCGTTTAAGAATACAACTGCCGCTTCGGGAGTTGTGGGAGCGATAACCGCACCTTCCCATGCGAATGTGAAGTCGCTTCCTGCTGCTGTGCTTGCGAGTGCAACATAAGCACTGCCGTAAGCCTTGCCTGTTACAACTGCAATCTTTGCTGTTGTAGCGGAAGCATAAGCCTGTGCGAGCTTTGCACTGTCACGGATGCTTCCTGCAAGCTCAGCCGCACTTGACTTTTCAAAGCCTTCGCTGTCAACGAATGTAACAACAGGGATTGAATAAGCGTCACAAAGAGTAACGAAACGTGCAATCTTTGCACTGTCGTCTGCTGTCAGCTTTGCACCGTTGTTTGTAGCAACAAAGCCTGCTGTTCTCCAGTTAAGGCTTCCTATTGCGGTAACCGCAGATGTACCGAACTGCTTGTAAAGCTCAATAACGCTTTCCTTGTCGGCTACCGAGCTGATAAGCTCGATGCCCTTGAGATCAGCCGATACAGCCGCATCGTTTTCCATATAATAATCGTTTCCTGCTGTTTCAAGATTGTTCGCAGGGAGAACGGATAATAACTGCTTAGCCTTAGCTATAGCTTCATCGCTGTCCTTTGCAAGAATAGCCGCTACACCTGACTTTGCGGCATTCTCGGCTGTACCCGCACCCGCCGTCTTATCATCGGCTGTAAAAGGTGCTGTCATGAACAGTTCTGATTTTTCTGTCATAATGACCACATCAGCCATACAAGCTATCATAGCGGCTGTGCCTGCGCAAAGGCCGTCTACTACAGCTATCTGGGGAACAGCACCCGAAAGTGCCGCACTCATCTTGGCTATCTCGCCGTATGCACCGAGTGTCTTCATACCTTCCTTGATATCTCCGCCCTTTGAGTCAAAGATACCGATAACAGGAGCACCGTTTTTAAGTGCCAGCTCGTAAACCTTCTTGATCTTGAGAGCTGCCGCAGTGTTTACCGCACCTGCGTTAACGCTTGTGTCCTGAGCGTACGCATATACGACTGCTCCGTCAACATAGCCGTAACCGCTTACAACGCCTGTCTTTTCACCGTTTGCTCCGACAAATTTGCCAAGCTCGACAAAGCTGTCCTCGTCAAACAGAGAGATGAGCTTGTTTGCAGCTTCGCTTGCGGCTGTCTGCTCCATTTCAGCAATTGTTTTCTTCATTGCCAGAATTCCTCCGTTCTCGCTTTTCTGTGAAGCGGTAAGCTGCTGAAAATAAGAGCCGACCGCTGTTTATAATTATGCCTTTGGGCACATCATATTCAAGTATAATTATAACTCATTTCATCTTTAATAACAAGCGAAATTCGCTATTTTTTGCAACTTTTATGAGATGTGAAAAAATTATCAATGTCAGAGATGTGATTATCGTTGTTTTGCACAAAACCACGTTTTAAAAGTTCATTCCATACCGTTTCGGATTGCATATTTACGGTACACTTATTTATAAAGTGATTAAAAGCGTAGTTCATAGCGGTTCTCATAAGCCCGTCAACAAGCATTATGTACTGCGTTTCAAGCTTTTCGACAAACAGTGTTTCGCCGTCTGTCGTGCAGATGACCGAGCCTACAGGCGTATCGCCGTCCTTTGCTTCGAACACCAGCTTGTCAGTAATAATGTTGTTTTTAAGTATCGTAATCATTTTTTACCCGTTCTCTTGGTCGATTTGTCGCTCGAAACCAGTGCTTTCAGTCCTTTTAACTCTTCTGCGGTAAGGTCTGCCCATTCGCCCGGCTTCAGCATACCAAGCTTTATATTTCCGACAGCGTTTCTTTTAAGACGCACTATCTGTAATTTTACAGCCTCGCACATTTTTCTTATCTGTCTGTTCTTGCCCTCGGCAATCGTAAATTCAAGCACGGTTCTGTTTTCTTCTTCGGCAAGTACCGCAACGGTGCAGGGAAGTGTAACGCCCGTGTCGATCTTAACACCGGAAGCAAGCGTTGTCAGCTTGTCATCTGTTACCTCACCCCTTACGGTTACACGGTAGCGCTTCTTTATATGACGTGACGGGTGCATTACGGCATTTGCAAGCGCACCGTCGTTTGTGAGTATCAGAAGTCCCTCGGAATCCTTGTCAAGTCTGCCTACGGGATAAACACGCTCGTCAATATCGTCGAGAAGGTCGGTAACTATCTTTCTGCCGTGCGTATCCGCCATAGTGGTCACATAGCCTCTCGGTTTATACAGCTTTATGTATCTAAGCTGAGTGCCGGATGAAGCTATCTTTTCGCCGTTTACCGTTACAATATCGTTCTTGGGATCGGCCTTGTCACCGAGAGAAACCGGTCTGCCGTTTACCTTTACACAGCCCTGTTCGATATATTCCTCGGCTTTTCTGCGTGAGCAGTAGCCGCTGTCTGCTATTATTTTCTGTAATCTCACTTTTTCCATTGTTCCGTATTCCTTTCAAATTCCGTATCCATACAGTATCAGCGTGTCAGCAGTCCTGCAATGAATTTATATATCACGGTAAAAAAATCCGTTTTACGTTCTTTTTGTACACAGCTTTCAGCCGTTTGGAGCGGTGCTGTTGCTATTGTATTTCCGTTTAGCAGGTAATGTATTTCGCCGACCTTTTCGCCTGCGGCAAGTCCTGCATAAATAAATTTCGGCATATATATTTCTGCGGTTATTTTGTCTTTCTGTTCGTTACACAGCGGCAGTTTTACGGCACCGCATTCAACACCGACCGTTTCCTTTTCTGAGCCGACAACGGATAAGGAAAGAGCGGATGAGTCGTACTTCATTTCACAAAGCGTCACTTTTTTGAATCCGTAGTCCAGCATTTTTGCGTGGTCGCTCCAGTCGTTCGGCGCATTAAGCGTTACCGCTATAAGCCTTACGCCGTCACGTTCGGCACAGCTTACAAGAGTTCTTCTCGCACTGTCGGTAAACCCTGTCTTAACTCCGATACAGCCGTCATAGTTTGTGAGCAGTTTGTTCGAGTTAACGAGTATGCGGTCGCTTTTGGGATTGCCGAAAGAAACCTTTGCTTTTGGCAATCCGCATATTTTTGCAAAGTCCTTATTGTTCATCGCCTCCCGTGTAAGCAAGGCAAGATCATAGGCACAGGAATACTGACCGTCTGCATCAAGTCCCGACGGGGTGACAAAGTTCGTGTCGGTCATACCGATTTCTTCGGCTCTTTTATTCATCAGCACGGCAAACGCCGATTTGCTGCCCGATATATTTACCGCCGCCGCATTTGCCGCATCATTTCCCGAAGGCAAAAGCATACCGTAGCATAAAGCTCTGCGTGTTACAATATCGCCTTCCCGAAGTCCCATTGAGGTTCCTTCGACCTTTATGGCGGTCGGGTCTACCTCGAATTCCTTGTCGGGTTCTCCTGCCTCAAGGGTCAGCAGAGCAGTCATTATCTTGGTCGTGCTTGCTATCTGTCTGTGTTCTTTTTCGTTTTTAGAAAAAAGCACAGTTCCCGTATCCGCCTCAATAAGAATAGCACTGACAGCCGATACTCCGATTCCGCTTTTATCGGTATTTTCAAGATAACACAGCTTTTCTGCGCTCTCGGCATAAACTGTCACAGTCGCAGTAACGGTAAAAATCACGGCAGATAAAGCCGATAGAATCTTTCTTTGCATAACGTTGTCCTTTCCGCATAGTTTTGGTATATCTTATGCGAAAAGGACAGATGTTATTGCTTATTCTTCTGTTTTTTCTTCAGATTCTTCTTCGCCATCCTTCGAGAAGATAGCCTTAATCTTGGAAATAAGGTCGGGTACGCCGCTGATTATACCGTCAATAGCACTGTTGCCGGTTGCACCAAGCTCAAGCATTTTAACGTCGCCGTCACGCTGTACTACGATAAAAGCCTGCGGATTTATCGTGATGCCTGCGCCGCTTCCGCCTGCAAATACTTCCTTGGGAGCTTTTGTGGGCAGGTCTGAACCGCCTGCGACAAAGCCGAAGCTGACTTTCGAAACGGGAATGATTATTGTTCCGTCGGGAGAGGTGATAGGGTCGCCTATTATAGTGTTAACGTCAACAAGCTCTCTTATCTTCTCCATAGAAGTTCCCATAAGTCCGTTGATTGGATGCTGTTCTGCCATTTTGATTTCCTTTCCGAAAGCTCACGCTTTCTCTGCTTTTGGCTTTGTATTGCTTTCAGCCGTTGCAGTTTTATTTACATTCTTTGAATTTATCTTCAAATATAATTTTGCTGTTCTGAATAAAAGCCACAAGGCACAGCCTATGGCCGTTCCGAGCCTCAGTTTCACTTTGCACGAAAGCTCGTACTCCGTTTTGCCCGATGTAAAGTCTGCGGTAATATCTATCTTTTTCACATTCAGCTTAACGGTATTGTAAAGCACCGCTAAAGCTGTGTGTACAAGCCAGTTTATTTTTCCGTAGTTCATCGCCGCCTGCGCCGCATCTTCTCCGCTTGCCGTTATAAACAGATAAAAGTTACTTACACGGATATGGCTTATAAGCCTCTTTATCGGTTTTGAAGCCGATAAGATGAGCTGTTTTACAAATTCAATCGTTTCGCTGATGTCGCCGCTCAGACCGAGCTTTGATAAAAGACCGTTGTTGCCGTTGTTATCTGCTTTTTTTTCGACTTTATGCGTTTTCTTGCTTTCTTTGGATATATCGCTGCTGCCGTTTGCTTTATCGGCAGTGTTTTCGGTATTCTGCACCGTTTTTTCGTTATCCGCAGAAATGTTATCGCTTTTATCGTCCGGCGATTTCTTTTGTTTTTCCTTGCTTTTCTTTTGCTTTTTATGTTTTTCGTCTTCGGGAGAAACAGAGAATATCGTTATGCCTGCGTATCTGATTTTTATTCTCGTTTCATCGTTCAGATGTACGTTGACTGTTACCGATAGCATGAGAGCAAGTACGATGATGAGCAATATATCTATGAAAATAAGCCAGCCCATAAGCCCTCCGTTTCGGTTTGGTGTGCGGACGGTACTCCGATAAGAGTATCCGCAGGAGTAATCGGATTATTCCTCAAAGCTGTCATCAGGAATAAAATCGCCGTCTTGCTGTAATGTGCCGATCTCATTCAGGTTTAACTGTCCGTCTTCATCGGGAAGGCTTGGCAGCTGTGCCAGACTTTCAAGCTTGAAACAGCGAAGGAAGTTGTCCGTTGTCTTATATGTAATAGGTCTGCCGGGCAGTTCAAGTCTGCCTGCCTCATACAGCAGTTCACGTTCTACCAGCGTGTTTATAACACCGGAGCTGTCAGTGCCTCTGACCTGCTCGACAAACGCTTTAGTGACGGGTTGATTATAGGCTACCACAGCCAGTACCTCAAGTGCCGCAGGGGAAAGTCTTGCCTGACGCTTGTTTTCCATTGCACGCTTTATATAAGGTGCATATTCTTCTCTTGTCGAAAGCTGATACGAGTTTTCGAGCCTTAGCACCCTTATCGCACTGTCGGATACGTTGTATTTTCTTTCAAGCCTGTCAATCAGCTTTACCACCGTTTCCGGCTCGATGCCGCTTGCTTCGCTCAGTCGGTCAAGCGAAATCGGTTCACCCGATGCGAACAGCAGAGCTTCTATTATACAGATTGATTCATTGTAATTCAATTATCCGCCGCCTCGCTTTCATCCGGTTCTCCGAAAGAGAATTCTTCTTCTATTTTATCCTTAGGCACAAAGTGAAGATATTTGTTGTCATCGGTAAACTTTATACGGCTGTTCTTCGACAGCTCTAAAAGTGCCAGAAACACAGCTACGCAGTCCGATCTGGACTGACCCTTATATAACGAATTTACTTCAACCTTATGACCGTCATTTATACGCTTCAACACATATACTATCTTTGTGAATACGCTGACAAAACTCTTTGCGATGGCAGGCTTTACATGAGGCACGGCTTTTCGTACCGCATCCTTGTAGTTTAAGTTCGACATTGCCAGAAAAAGCTCGTCCGGCTCGTGTATGCCGAGATATGCCTTGTTTTCTTCCACCTGTACGGTCGGACGCACGAACACATCATCGCCTACCCAGCTTTGCTGTAGCTGCAATGCTATCTGCTTGCACATAGCGTATTCTATCAGTACGCCCTGAAGTTCTTTCTTCATTTCTTCCGCTTCGTGCTTTGGCAGAAGTGCGGCTGACTTTATGTAGATAAGCCTTGCCGCCATTTCGAGAAATTCTCCCGCTATTTCTATATCGGCCTGCTTCATACGGTCAAGATACAGCATAAACTGTTCGAGCAGAAGAGAGATCTCTATATCGTAAATATTCAGCTTATGCTTTGCGATAAGGCTCAGCATAAGATCGAGCGGTCCTTCATAGACCTCCAGCTTGAATTTCAGTTCCTGCATTTCTTACGCTCCGAGAGGTACGAGCGGAACGAAAGAGGTTGTAAAATCAAGAAAGCTCATAACCGCATTGTCAAGGAAGTTCAGCGGTGCATTAAGTACACCTGTCCAGCAGATAGCGAGTACGGCGATCATTATATACTGTTCATACTGCATCAGCTTGAAGTATGTTCTTTCCTTTAAGAATACGAGCATTATTCTTGAACCGTCAAAGGGCGGTATGGGGAGCAGGTTGAACACTGCAAGCGAAACGTTTATACTTGCCGCCATATCAAAAGCGTAATAAACATATGCTACAACATCGGGATTTGAAGCACCGAAGAAGAACCATACAAGCTTTCCGATAAGTACGAAAATGTATGAGAGTATAACATTGGATAAAGGTCCTGCCGCCGCAGTCAGCGCCATGAACGTTCTTGCGGAAACCTTTCTTGCTCTGACGGGGTTTACGGGTGCAGGCTTGCCCCAGCCTATTCCGACAGTAAGCATACCTATAGTACCCCAGAGATCCCAGTGCTTTATCGGGTTCAGCGTGATTCTGCCAGAATATAGTCCTGTATCGTCGCCCATAAGATATGCCGCAAAGCAGTGTGCGCATTCATGTATCGGTATGGCAATAAGCAGGATCACCGCATAAGCGAATACAGTGATGATAATGCTCCGCTGATCGCCAAGACTGTTCATTATATTAAGTAACATAGATTTTCCTTTCACATTTGAAAATTACCACTATTAAGGCAGTATATTCATATTCTATTATACACTATTACCGCCGCATTTGCAACTGTTTTTTGCTTTATGTCTTATTTTCGGCTGTCATACGGCGGTTATGCGATAAATTATTATAGGGGATAAAAATAAACCGCTCATTAAGAGCGGTCGCAGCTTGTAGAAAAAGTCTGTTTTTATAAGACAGTGCGAATTCTCTATCCCTTTAAGAACGCTTTGTGGGCTTTGCGTCCTTGCAAAGCCTTTGGGCGTTCTATCTCGACATCTTTGCCGAAACCCCAAACCCCTTTCCCCGGAAAGGTGCTATATTACTGGGGCTACCGCCCCTAGACCCTGTCGGGGGCTTCGCCCCTGCGACCCCATTTTTAATATTTATAAGCGGTTTACTGACGAAAAAATCCACTGCCCGAAAGCAGTGGATTTTTGTTTTTACATATCGGTTTAAGCCGTCTTATTCGCTTCTCAGTGCGAGGACGGGATCTTTCTTAGCCGCATAGTGTGAGGGGATAAGTCCTGCTATAAGTGTAAGGAGCATACTGATAATTACCAGTATTACTGCGCCCTGCCACGGCAGTACGCACATACCTGAAATGCCTGTGAGGTTGTAAACTATAGCGTTTGCGGGGATAAGCAGAAGCAGAGTTACTCCGATACCGATTGCGCCTGCGGCAAAGCCGACAATAAGCGTTTCTGCGTTGAACACACGGGAAATATCTCTCTTGCTTGCGCCCATAGCACGAAGTATGCCGATCTCCTTTGTACGCTCAAGTACGGAAATGTAGGTGATGATGCCTATCATTATAGATGATACAACAAGCGAGATTGCAACAAAGGCGATAAGGATAACGCTTATTGCGTCGATTATCGTTGATACCGAGGTCATCATCAGTCCGACAATATCCGTATACTCAATCTTGAGGTTTTCGTTGCCGTCGGCTTTGACTTTATCGTTATAAGTGCTGATGATTTCTTCTATTTTTTCCTTTGCGTCAAAGTCCTTCGGATAGATGCTTATCATACTCGGCTCGTCAAGAGAAGCAACACCGAGAAGCGTCATATTACCGTCATAGGTAGCTTCGGATTCGGTGCTCATCTGCTTTGCGAAAGCATCTGCTATCTGCTGTTCGGTCATACCCATCTGCTGTGCCTGCTGAAGCTGTGCCATAATTTCTGCCTGCTGCTGCTCAGGCAGTGTTGCGATATATGCCTTTATATCATCCATTGTGACAGCCTTTTTATCCTCGTCCTTTGCAAATTCCTTGCCGGTGAAAATATCGGTGTCGGGAGAGTTTTTCTGCTCCTTTACAACCTCGCTGTCATTTACCTTGTTTACAAGATACTCTGTAAGAGCGTGGGTGTAGCCTATTGCGGATGAAGAGCTTGACGACATAATGCTGTTCTCTTCGGGCTTTATAATGCCGACAACCTTTATAGGCTCGGCATCCTCGACAACCTTTGTCATATAAATCTTGTCATCGCTCTTGTCTGTCCAGATACCGTTTTCCTTTTCGTAGAATTCGGGGTTCGTCACAAGTCTGAATTCAAGTCCGAGAAGTTCATCGTATGTGTAGGTCTGTAATTTGCTTGTGAAGTCGACCTTTTCGTTATTGTTGCTCATAGCGCTTTTTACTGCATTGACAAGCTCGTCGCTGTCCATAAGTCCCATACAGTAAAGGCTGTAGTCGGAAATCTCGTTATCCTTGTTTACCATTACGACAACTTCATTGTAAGCACTAGGCATTCTTCCTGCAAGCACCTTGTACTGCTCGTTTAACAGCTTATCATTGTCAAGAAGCTCTGTCCAGGTGTCATAGCTTGTGCTTACAACGTTGCTCATAAGCTGTGAGTCGTACATTGCGTTAGTCATACCCATATCTTCAAACAGGGTAGCGGGGTTTACCTGAATTATGCCTTTATCCTTATCGTTCCTGAAAATATTGAGCGGTGTGGAATAGCCGTACTTTATATCGCTGACATAATCGTTTATTTCTTTTCCGTCATTTTCAAGATAGGATTTAAAGCTCTTTAAATCATTGGATTTAAGCTGGGTGAGCATAGAATTAACCATATTGCCCATTATATTGTTTGAATGTATCTTGCCGTCATCGGTGCCGTCGCTCTTGTTTTCCTTCATCATCGACGTCATCATAGAGGTCATATCCATAGAATTGCGTGAAATGGATATGGGGTAGCTTGCGAGCGTTTCCTCCTCGACCGATTTTATATAAAGCTGTGCGCCGCTCGATATTGACAGGATAAGCGCTATGCCGATAATACCTATGCTTCCTGCAAAAGAGGTCATAAACGTTCTGCCTTTTTTGGTCATAAGATTATTAAGGCTGAGCGACAGAGCGGTGAGGTAGGACATTGACGGCTTCTTCGCCTTCTTTTCCTTGCCTTTTTTATTCTCGATAGGCTCGACAATGTTACGGTCATAAGGGTTTGTGTCATCGACTACCTTACCGTCAAGAAGTCTTATTATTCTGTTTGAATATTTTTCGGCAAGCTCAGGGTTATGCGTTACCATAATTATCAGCTTATCTTTGGATATTTCCTTTAAAAGCTCCATTATCTGAACGCTGGTTTCGCTGTCAAGCGCACCGGTCGGCTCATCGGCAAGAAGTATATCGGGGTCGTTTACAAGCGCTCTTGCGATGGCAACTCTCTGCATCTGACCGCCCGACATCTGATTGGGCTTCTTTTTCAGCTGGTCGCCAAGTCCGACCTTAACAAGCGCTTCCTTTGCTCTTTGTCTTCTTTCGGATTTTGACACGCCCGACAAGGTCAGTGCAAGCTCGACATTTGAAAGCACCGTCTGGTGCGGTATCAGATTATAGCTCTGGAATACGAATCCGATCGAGTGATTGCGGTATGTATCCCAATCTGCGCTTTTGAATTCCTTTGTGGATTTTCCGCCGATGATAAGGTCGCCGTCGGTGTATCTGTCAAGACCGCCTATAATGTTTAAAAGCGTGGTCTTGCCGCATCCCGACTGACCGAGTACAGACACGAACTCGCTTTCACGGAAGTCAATGCTGACGCCTCTGAGTGCGTGGACCTTTTCGTTTCCGATTTTATAATCCTTTGTTATGTTTTTCAGTTGTAGCATCGTTTTGTCCTTTTCGCTTAGTTTAAATAATGGGTATAAGATTAATTTATATCCTGTATCAAACAATATTTCGGCTTATTTTAAGCCTGCTGTGTTAACGGTATTTAAACTTTTCTTTTTCTTATCTTCTTTTTCGTTTTCTTTGTTTTCAACAGGGAGATAGACGGTGAACTGTGTTCCCTTGTTAAGCTCGCTTTTAACACGAATCCTTCCTCCGCACAGCTCAACGATACGCTTTACCATAGCAAGACCCAGACCGTTGCCGCCTGTTGCGTGTGAGCTGTCGCCCTGATAGAATTTCTCGAAAATACGTTCTGTGGTGGCTTTGTCCATTCCTATGCCGTTATCGGTGACACGCACACGGATTTCATTGCTGTTCTTCGGGTTTATGTCAAGGCGTATCTCGATAGTACCGCCGTCCTGAGTGTATTTTATAGCGTTGCCTATGACGTTCAGCCATACTTGCTTCAGCATTTCGCTGTTGCCGTAATAGTTAAGCTCGCAAAGCTCGGGGACTACCTCCTGATTCTTTGCGCCCCACTGGCTCTGTAACTGCAGAACGCATCTGCGAAGCTCCTCGTCAAGAGAGAACTCCTTCTTATCGGTGATTATCTCCTGGTTTTCCAGCTTGTTCAGCATAAGAATATTGCTCGACATATTTATAAGCCGTTGCGATTCGTTTATGATTATGTCGATATATTCATCCTCCTGCTCCTTTGTAAGACCGCCTTTTTTAAGCTGTTTTGCAAAGCCGTATACGGAAACCATAGGAGTTTTGAATTCGTGTGAGAAGTCGTTTATGAAGTCGTTTCTGAAAAGCTCGGTATTGCCAAGCTCCTTTACCATTATGTTGAAATTCTCCTGTATATGCGAAAGCTCGCTGTTTCCGTTTTCCTCAAGTCTTACCGAAAAATCGCCCTTAGAAACCCTGAGCAGACCTTCCTTGAGATCGTTTAGCGGACGGAGAAGTATGCCTGACAGCATCGCAGACAGTATACTGCCGATAATTACGCATGAGCAGAGCATTATCAGGGGCATAAGCATAGGTACTACCTCAATATGCTTCATCAGACCGAAAGCATTGAGGATATTATAGATCATCACGCAGATAATGCCTGCGGATACCATTATAAAAAATACGAACAACACAACATAAGCGTTTATCGAGCGTAAACGCTTTTCTTCATCGCTTATTCTCTTGTGCATTTTATTCCTCCGTTTTAAGTCAATGCTGTTTCAGTACAGCCTTGTAGCCAAGCCCTCTGACAGTTACTATCTCGAAATCCTCGTTGTCACGGAAACGCTCACGCAGACGGTTAATATGTACGTCGATCGTTCTTTCATCGGTTTCGGTTTCCATATCCCACAGCTCGTCCATAAGCTGACGGCGTGTGAATATTTTGTTCTGATAGCTGAGCAATTTGAACAGCAACATAAATTCCTTGTTGGGAAGCTCGTGGGTGACACCGCCGCAGGTAACTGTAAGCGCATCATAGTCAAGCACGGTATTGCCTGCGTGGAGCTTATGCTCGTTGGCAATATTACTGCGGCGCAGGAGTGCGGATATGCGAAGGAGCATTTCCTCGTCATCAACGGGCTTTACCATATAATCGTCCGTTCCTGCACGGAATCCCGCAATTTTATCTGCCGAGGTTTCTCTTGCGGTCACCATAAGAACAGGGGTGTTGCAACCGCCCTCACGAAGCGTTTTAACAAATTCGTAGCCGTCCATACGGGGCATCATTACGTCAAGCAGGATAAGATCAACGTGCTGTCTGTCGAGTATGTCAAGTGCGTCTATGCCGTCAACGGCAGGTACCGGCTCGTAGCCGTTCTGCTTAAGCACTGTACACATCAGTTTTCTTGTGTTTGTATCATCTTCCGCAACCATTATATGAAACATATTATTTCCTCCGTTTCTTTAACTGGTGTTAATTACTTATATTATAGTTTTCTTCATTTAACCGAATATAAACCGCCTGCCATTTGCCGATATAAACAAATACGCCCTTGCCGCAGATCGTTCCTGCGTTACGCAAAGGCATATTTATATCAGCTTGTAGAAAAAGTACGCTTTTAATAAAATAGATTAAGTTTTCAATCCCTATCCCCAAACCCCTTTCCCTCGGAAAGGGGCTGAGTGTGGGGCTGCCGCCCTCACCCCGCTTGGGGCTTCGCCCCAAACCCCATTTTAAAATTGTATAGATTTATCTACAGGCTGATTTATAAATCAGATATTCAGCAGATATGACAGTGTATCGCCTATTTCTCCGAGTGCGTTTTCAGGCGTCATACCGACAAGAACATCGGTCGCCCCGTGTTCAACGCAGAAGGAAGCAACGTTGAAGTTGCAATAGCGCACATCTATGACATATATTTCACTGAACGATGACGTGAGGCAGGGTATCATTGCGCTGGGGTAATCGTCTTTAAGCACAACAAGAACTCTGTCATTCTTTACATCGGTGGTGATATGCTTTATATAGCTGTCGGCAACCATATAAAGACTGTAGAACGAGCTTGCGCTGTAGTCAGAGGCGGGCATCAGCGGATATTCGAACTGATACTCATAATCTGCATTGTAATACTCGGTGGTATAGTCGTTCTTGGGTACATAATAAGTGAATGTTTCGCCCTCGTACATAAGGCCGTCATAATTTGTTGCGGCATAGACGGAGCCTAAGCAATCCTTCTCGTATTTATCGTAATCGGACAGCTTTGCGAATTTTACATCTGCGGCTTTGGCAAAGCTCTGAGCGACATAATATGCGCCGAGCTGCTGCCAGTGGCAGTCACGCAGGAAGAAAATATTCTCCTTCTGGTGAGGCAAAAGAGCATCCATAGCATCTATGACCTTGACATCCTTGCTCAGCATATTTGAAATATATACGGAGTCGCTAAGCTCGGTATACTGAGCCTTCTGAAGCTGGGAGGGAGTTATGAATGTATTCTGCGTCAAAGCGAGCAGGCTGTAGACGTTTGCATCGGGAAGCGCTTTTGCAAGTGAATTTACCGTGTTGGCATAGTCCTCCGCATTTTCACGCTTGCCACTGTAAATCTGTGCGCCGTATATGGTGTCGCCGCTTTGATAAACAAGCTGTGAGCCTTCTTCGAAAAGCACCTGTGCATCCGGGTCGGAGGGCTCTGTATATGTGTTTTCGGGCTTAGGCGAACTACTGCTTTCATCGGACTTTGAACCGGTTTCGCTTTGCTGATTTCCTGAAGAAGAATCATTCTTGCTTTCAGTTTCGGGGGTGCTTGAGGGAGCGTCACTTGAAGTGTCCGACGGTGCGGGGGTAACGATAACGATAGGCTTTGTTGACGCAGTTGTAACCTCGGTCTGAGATGAACCGCTGTTTACCTGTGTGACATTGCCTTTAATCTCAGCGCCGTTCAGCGAGAATCCGAAAAGCGAGCGGAAGCCTGCGCCGATAGACTTGAAGGTATCTCTGAACGGTACGGTATCATTGAAGAAATAGCTTATATCCTCTGTGTATTTACCTCTCCAGTAAGCGTCCCATGTAAACTCAGGGAAGGTGGCAAGGTTACGCTTTTCGGCTTCGGATATGGTAGGGCGTGGCAATACAAGCAGACCGACAGCCACTACAGCAAAGAATGCGGTGCATACGCCGATATTTATTCTGACTGCAAGCTTTTTTTTACGCTCGGAATCGGAACTGCTTTCGGGCTGTACCTTATCTTCCTTGTCCTGCTTTTCGGGCTTTACTCTGATCTGCTTTGTGCTTTCTGAGTTTTTTTTGCCTTTCGTGGCTTTTACGGAATGAGTATCTTCGCTTTTTGCGGCTCTGACAGGCTTTTCGTGTTTTGCTTTCTTAGGCTCGTGGCTTTTCTGGGATTCCATCTTCCGACGGTATATCTCGTTAAGCTCCTCAAGCTCCTTATCATCAATATGGTCTGACAATGTTACTCACTCCTTTCTCAGAACTGCCAGTAGATAAACGGGTTGTTTGTGGCGTTTACAAGCAGGATGCTGCTCAGTGCAAACACCGCAACATTAAGCACCGTCTGACCTACAGAGGTTGCAAGGTAAAGATTTTTGCTTTCTAATTTTTTCTTGAGTGCGGGGATAACAGGCATACACAGCACTACGCTGACGATGAAAAGCCAAGCGTTAGCTGTCATATTCTGCATCGAAATCTTGTCTGTGAACGAGTTTCCGTTAAGTCCGACAAGGTTTCCGAGGAATGTGCCGAGCTTGCCTAAATCGGTAAAGTAGAATATACCGAAGCCGACAACAACTACTATCGTATTGTAAATATGTGCAACAGCCTTAGGCATCTTTCTCATATTCTTGTTGCCTATGGTACGTTCTATCAGAATGAACAGACCGAAGTAAAGACCCCAGATTATATAGTTCCAGTTTGCGCCGTGCCAGAAGCCTGTGCAGAACCATACAAGAAAGAGGTTGAGGTATTTTCTTCTCTTACCGAAGATAGGAACATACAGCAGGTAGTCACGGAAGAATGTACCGAGCGAGATGTGCCATCTCTGCCAGAACTCAGTGATATTCTTGCTGACAAACGGATAACGGAAGTTTTCGTCAAAGTGGAAGCCGAATATACGTCCAAGACCTATGGCTATATCGGAATATCCGGAGAAGTCGAAGTAAACCTGCATAGCGTAGACTATTACCGTGTACCACGTTCCGACAACGGACAAAGACGCAAGATCGCCGGTCTTGAAGAACGTATCAACGATAGTGCTGAGGTTGTTTGCAAGGATGACCTTTTTACCAAGACCCATGCAGATTCGTGTAATACCCTCGCTTACATCGGCAGAGGTTATAACTCTGTTGTCTATCTCGTTTTCGATTACGGCATAGCGGACAATGGGACCTGCAACGAGCTGTGGGAACATCGAAATGTACATAAGCAGTTTGTACCAGCTTCTCTGCACCTTTATCTTGCCCCAGTAGCAGTCGAGGATATAAGAGATAATCTGGAATGTGAAGAAGCTGATGCCTATCGGCATTTCAATATGCGGAACGGGCAGATCCACGGGGCTTATTGCATTGAAGTTTTCGACAAGGAAGCCTGTATACTTGAAGAATACAAGAAGTCCTATATCGAACACAAGCGTACAGGCGGTCACTGCTGTAGCTTTTTTAGTGTCACGGAACTTATCTATCAGAAGTCCGCCGACATAGTTTACGGTAACGCTTCCTATAAGCAGGAATACCCACACCGGCTCGCCCCATGCGTAGAATATCATTGAGAATACGATAAGCACCCAGTTTCGATATACTGTTTTACGGCAGATGAAATATGCTATAAAGCACAGAGCCATAAAGAAGTACAGAAAAAATAAATCGGCGAATATCAACTGTATCGTCCTTTCTTTTGTTGCTTTTAGTATCTGTGATTTTTTGTCTGCCTGATTTTAGGCAGACCCTAATCAGTATAATTATACTATATCCGAGCCTGTATGTCAATTTATAAACTGCATAACTGTGATGTTTTTCGGTACTGCGAAATGTAAGGTTAACAGCCGGCGGTTTTGGAGTGGGGGAGGCGGAAAAGTGATGCCGCTTCTGTGCCAGCCATACAACAAACCCCCGAAACCGTGATGTAAAACGGTTTCGGGGGTGGAGGTTATTGCCACTTGTTCCTGAAAACTGTGACCTAAACGATTTTGTATGTGTAGTTTAGCTCAGATTATCGGGAGTGTTCAGATTATCCGTAAAACACGGACTGTCAAGATTTTTGTTGTCACTGTGTTGTCATTGTTTCTACGGAAAGCTACCATAGAAAAGTTCAATTATCATTGTTCTATCATTTGTCAAGCCTATAGTGATAAGCATCAGCAGTTGTCATTGTTTGAACCATAAAATCTGCATCTTTTAAGGCACTTGTAATCAATGCTTTCTTGTATGGAACGTGAAGAGTTGCTACCTTATCCATATTATCTCTGAATTCTGGAAGTTTACCCCATAAATCTTTAACCTGCTTCCGCATTCCTGTTGAGCACCAAATATCGGACTTTTCTTTAAAATCAGGATATATAACAATTACAGGGAGTTCCTTTGTATTGATTCCGTAGTCAATCTCCTCTCGAAGCGCCTGACTGTTTTTGGTATTTGAACTTAAAAATAAAATAATATTTTTTGATGCATCAAGTCTTTCGTGCAATCTTTTTTTCAATGTCTTCCACTCACTACCATCACGAACATTATAGGTTTTAGCGTGTGCATCAACAAATGGAAAAGTGTTATCAGCGCCTTTCCACGCTCGAAGTTGATTATAGTAGAGAAAGTCTGGTGTAGCATTTGCGCCTAAATTAGATTCATTAAAAGGCTCAGCTACATAAAAGGCCGCATAATTTGCTGTTCTATTTGACATAACTTACCTCCTGAGTATTGTAAGAAACACATTTTTAAATTCGTATAGTGGAATATCCTTAACATCACCGTATATCAGAATTTTTACTTTTGATTTCAATGTTACCCCACTACTATTAAGTGTACACAACATGCAACGTAGTAGATCCTCTTTGTCTTTGGGTCCATCATCAAATCTGAGAATACCAGTTCCCAGTAGAGGAAGCACCACATTATTGAGTGCATAAACACGACTTATTTCTTTCCACATTTTCATAAGCATAAGTTCGAACTTCGCCATGTTCGTGTGAGCCTCATGCTGTTCATTTAACTCGGTTATTGCAAGCATTAAATATGTATTATTGTCAACGCTGCTATCATAACGAATAACTGTTCCTAGTGGAAAATTATATAAACCATTACTATCTTTCTGCAATCCAAGTTTATTTGCTTCGGTCATAACAGCTGCTTCTATTTCATCTTTGTCTCCGTGTTCTAGAATTAACTGTCCGTGCAATGATTTTTTTGATATTATCACATCGTCAACTATAGTAGAAAAATGTGTGTCACATCCTATCACTTTTAACCCTGGAATATTAAAAATGTCTCCACGCTCAATAGATACTGACGTATTCCTAATTGTAAGCTTAACTGAGTCACTGAAAATACTCCCAATAATTATATACGAAATTATGTATAATAGTAAAAAGATACCGATCACAACACCAATTCGAATAAAAAAGTTTGATTCTTTCCAATCGCCCAATGAAATACCAAGAATAGACAAAATTGTAGAAATTGCACCAACTAAAGTTGCTGATATGATAATGCTATCTCGAGCTCGTTTTGAAAGCCCAGTATACCATTTATATATTTTACTCATATGTATTACCTATTTTCTCGGACCCATAAATTTATCGCCATTAAGATGAATCATATGGTCAGGCAAATCGGCAATCCAAACTTCTGTTTCCCAAGCAAGCATTTCCGAGAATTTCTTAAAAGTTTTAAAATCAAGAAAAGCAGTAACATAGATTCTTCCTGCTGCAACACCTTCAGTCATTTCCTCAATTTCTTTAATACGTTTCGGTTCCATCGGTCCAACAGAAGTGACAGATTCGATAAAATACAGCCAATTCTTATCTTCGGAATAGAGGACAACATCTGGCATTTTATCGTGAAGCGTAATTGCAAATCCGAGTTCTTGCAGTTTGGCAACATTCTTTACCAAATCCTTTTCTGTAGTATCTCCTACATAAAGGCACTCGGAATTGGGAGCAAAACGTGGAGCAAATTCTTCAATGATAGCTTTTTGAAGTTCGTTGTGCTTACCGGGAGAGAATGTAAAGTCTTCACCGTTAATCCGAACAGGCATTTTTCTCATTGTACGCTTAGACGCATAGAGATCAATCAGTGTCTCGTGAGATTGCAGAAACCTTTGCTTTTCTGATTCCCAATATGCTGTTCCATAGCTACGAATAAGAGAAAGCATTTCATCTGTTAAACGATAGCGATAGTTAGGACTGTTGGTTGCTTTTCCGTTGTCCTCAATAAACGCAGCGTTTCTAAAATGGTGCATAGCCTGTTTTCGGAAAGTTTCTCGGCTGTTCTCTGCATATGTAACGCCATAATTCTCTTTTGTATATGCGATAACATCGTGAATACGAATCCAGCTATTTGTAGCATTCGACCATTTATCTTGTTCTTTTATATTTGCCATAGCCAATAGAACAAAACAGCACAAATCCGCCTGTTGTTTAACTGGCACTTGCTATTTTTTCAGTATTTCTTTCGCTTCCTCGATTTTGTTCATAAATTAAACCCCTTAAAATTTTATCACAACCCATTTCGGTCATATCTCGTAATTTAATCAATTCTTTGCCTAATAGTTCTATACTCTCTAAAGGCGGAACAGGCATAGAATTGATTTCCGTAGAATTGACCTGAGTAGAGCCATTTAGTATCCTGTAATAGCTATCATACAGAGTAGAATTAAATAATACATATAATCCATAAACAACACATTCCGACAATTCTTTCAATCCGCAAATAAAGTTGATTTTATTTTGTGTACTAATTTTTGAATAATTGGGATATTTTCTTGCTAAATACACACCACACTGCAGACGCCTATGCTCTTCTTTGGCAGTAAATCTCTTTACAAACAGGTAATTTACATTTGGTTGTAATAACCCCAACTGTTCTGTAACGATATACTCGTGTTCCTTACCTATAGGAAATATAACTTTTCCATCTTGAATGTGTTGCGAATAGAAAAGAGGGACTGCCTGATCTTCGGATGTATCACGCAAAACTTCTCTGTTCCTAAAGTCTACGGTTAAGCCCGTTTTCATTTTCAACCCAATACTTGGCAATGTATTTGTCCATCTGTTAAGTAACCTAAGTGTCTCTACTTCTTGCTCATTTGTAACTAAATAAACATAGGTATCTTCGCCTGAAACAACTGTAGTATATGGCACTTCAAAAATCGTTTTATTGGAAAAATCCCTATTACTCTGTGTTGTTGTAATAGTTACACTTTCAGGAGTTTCAGTAGACTTTTTCATTTTAATAATTATCGTTTCCTGCAACACGCTCTCGTTTTCAAACACTTTATTACGGCTAACAAACAAGTGGATATGCTCTAAGATGCCACCGTTCAAAAACTTTTGACGAAATTTTTTGAAATAAGCTCCTGATGTCCAAGAACGAGGAATGATATATACTAACTCGCCGTTTGGGATTAAATTAAACATTCCCATTTCCGCAAATAGAAAATATAGATTGGGAGCACCATAGCATACATCTGGCATTGCTCTAGCCTCCGGAGCGTCTTTTGCTATTTTCATATATGGCGGATTCCCAATTACCATATCATATTTCAATGGATTTGGATCCGCGCAAATCATTTCATTATATTCAAGCATTTGGCTTAGGATATAGTTATCTTCCCGAATCTCGTAATCAAATGATAGTGTAGTATGCTGCCTAACCCATTGTAGATTTTTCCTTAACAATTCAATAATTTTAGAATCGTTTTCATAGCAGACTAAGTGAACATATTGTAACTTGGGGATTTCTTGCAGTCTCTCAATCAGTGCAATCGACAAAACACCTGAACCTGCACCAGCATCAAGAATTTGCAGTCGTGTTTTATTTTCAGGTACACCAAATAATCCAGCCATAAATACAGCAGTTTCTTTACTCGTAAAAAACTGACCGTACTTTTTTCGTTGAGACTTTGGCATTTCTTCAATATATTTATTTGTTGTCTGGATAGCAAAATCAAGTAGTTTCATTTTCGGTAAACTCCATTACATCTTCAATATCGCAAGCTAAGACAGTGCAAATTTTACATAAACTTTCTAACGATACAAATTCATTACGGCTCATTTTTGCAAGAACATTAAAGCTCACTCCTGCCGTGTTTTTCAAGTCGGTTCGATTCATCTTCTTATCTATAAGCAACTTCCACAGTTTATTATATCTAACAGTCATTTCGGCACTCAATTCATTCGGATTACCTTTAGTATAACATTAACTAAATGAAAAATCAAGGTTAACTCATACTTTAATGAGTAATTCTTGCGTATAATGCGAAAACGGCGGTTATCTGATTGATGCACAGAACTATATCAAGAAGTAGAACACACCTATGCCGAAACCTGAACATACTCTCGTTCGCCCATAAAAGTTATATTAAACAGCAAGCGTTCAATCGTATGTGCAACAACGAATAAACAAAAAGAGCTATCTGATTCGTAAATGAATCAGACAGCTCTTATCTTTTCAGACAGAATATTTGTTACTGTTGCCGATAATTGAAAATTGTTGCCAAAACGTTGCTGACATTATCATGATAGCAGCAAAAACAACGTATTTACGCTGCTTATTCAGCTTTTGACATCATTCCCACTCAATAGTTGCCGGCGGCTTACTCGTAATATCGTAACAGATTCTGTTGATATTCTTGACCTCGTTTACAATTCTTACGCTTGCCTTTTCAAGCACGTCATAAGGGATTCTTGCAAAGTCGGCGGTCATAAAGTCGCTGGTTGTAACGCCTCTTAATGCGAGGGTGTAGTCATAAGTTCTGTCGTCGCCCATAACGCCTACCGAGCGCATATTGGTGAGTACCGCAAAGTACTGGTTTATACTGCGGTCAAGGCCTGCGTTTGCGATCTCCTCACGGAAGATGTAGTCTGCGTCCTGAAGCGTTGCCAGCTTTTCACGGGTAATCTCACCGATGATTCTGATAGCAAGACCGGGACCGGGGAACGGCTGACGCCATACGAGGACATCCGATAAGCCAAGCTCGGTTCCGAGCTTTCTTACCTCGTCCTTGAATAAAAGACGGAGCGGCTCGATTATCTCCTTGAAGTCAACATAGTCGGGCAGACCGCCTACGTTGTGGTGCGACTTTATAACAGCGGCATCGCCTGTACCGCTTTCGATAACATCGGGGTAAATCGTACCCTGTACAAGAAAATCAACCTTGCCTATCTTCTTTGCTTCTTCCTCAAATACACGGATGAATTCTTCACCGATGGTCTTTCTCTTTGTTTCGGGGTCGGATACGCCCTCGAGCTTGCCGATAAAACGGTCTGCGGCATTTACTCTGATGAAGTTAACATCCCAGTCCTTAAACGCCTGCTCGACCTCGTCGCCCTCGTTCTTTCTCATAAAGCCGTGATCAACGAACACGCAGGTGAGCTGGTTGCCGACTGCCTTTGAAAGCAGTGCGCAGGCTACCGAGCTGTCAACACCGCCCGAAAGAGCGAGCAGTACCTTGCCGTCGCCGACTTTTTCACGGATCTGCTTTATAGCTTCTTCCGCATAGTTCCTCATTGTCCAGTCGCCCTTGCAGTGACATACTTTATAAAGGAAGTTTCCGAGCATATCAAAGCCCTGCTCGGTGTGGTTTACTTCAGGGTGGAACTGTGTAGCGTAAAATCCCTTTTCAACGTTCTCAATTGCGGCATAGGGGCATTTGTCGCTGTGACCTACAGCCTTGAAGCCGTCGGGGAGAACCTCGATATAATCGTTGTGGCTCATCCATACGACAGAGTTTTTCTTAAGACCGTCAAATACAGCACATTCTGTATCAAATTCGCACTCTGTTCTGCCGAATTCTGCGGCGGCGTTCTCGTTAGCCTTGCCGATAGTACCGCCAAGACCGTAAACCATAAACTGCGCACCGTAGCAGATGCCGAATATCGGTACTCCAAGTTCAAATATTTCTTTTGTCATTCTGGGGGAGTCGTCAAGATATACGCTTCTCGGACCGCCCGTGAAGATGATGCCCTTAGGATTCTTTGCCTTTATCTGCTCAATAGGTGTCTTGTATGAGATGACCTCGCAGTATATGTTATGTTCTCTGACTCTGCGTGCGATAAGCTGATTGTACTGACCGCCGAAGTCAATGACGAGTACGAGCTCGTGCTCGCTTGTTGAAAATTCCGCCATTTTCCAGTTTCCTTTCCTTCTTGTCTTTGGGAATCAAGTGCGAAAAACCGCACCGATAGTGATATTACATATTTCTTAAAGTATAACATATCCGGACGGCTTTTGCAACGGCTTTTTGAAAAAATAAAATCAGTAACGTTTACGAATTATCTTGACATTTCCCTTTAAATATGATAAAATTGTACACAGAATAAGTGCGATAAATTTACGCACTATATTCTTTGGAAGCAATAAACCGAGAAAATGAAAGGAAGTATCAATTATGAGCCATATAGATGTAACATCGGAAAACTTCAAGCAGGAGGTTTTACAGTCCGATAAGCCGGTTTTAGTGGATTTCTGGGCATCGTGGTGCGGTCCGTGCAGAATGCTCGGCCCTGTGCTTGAGGAGCTTGGAGAAGAGCATCCCGAAATCAAGATATGCAAGGTCAATACGGACGATGAACGTGAGCTTGCAATAAGCTTCGGTATAGATTCTATACCCTGCGTAATATCTTTTAAAGACGGTAAACAAATAGACAAATCGGTAGGTTTTGTCAGCAAGGACAAGTTGCTCGCTTTACTCGACTAAAACTGCAAAGCAAGACGGGGAGCGGTTTTACAGTTGCTTAACGCTAACTTGAAAATGACGTAAATTTTCAGAAAAAAGTGTGATATTTCAATATAAATTTATCAAAAGGTCTTGATTTTTTTTGAAATTGTGTTACAATATAAGCAAGTCATATAACTCTATGACAAAAAATCACAAGGAGGATCATTCCGATGGCTTATAAAATTTCTGATGATTGCATCTCTTGCGGCGCTTGCGCTGCTCAGTGCCCCGTTGAGGCAATTTCTGAAGGTGACGGCAAGTACGTTATCGACGCTGACACATGTGTTAGCTGCGGTGCTTGCGCAGGTGTATGTCCTGTTGGCGCTCCCGCTGAGGAATAATTTTAAATCAAGGACAGCCATGAGTTTTTAGCTTATGGCTGTTTTCTTTACTGTTTGTGAAAACGTTAACACGCAGAAGAATTCTGCAAGTTAAAAGGAGAATCTGATATGAAGATATATTCGGTGAACGATAAGGAATTTGCCGCATACGGCAAGGTACATACCGGTTATGACGTAAGCGACCTGCTTTCAGCACTTGACAAAAGCACGCCGTTACCCGACGCTGTAGGATATGTTCCGAGCGAGGCGGCACTTGAAAATACAAAGCTGTTCGGCCTTTTGCAGAACAACGCATACGGCGGTATGCCTGTTCAGCTCGGCTGGTGCAACGGTCACAACACAAAGCTCAACTGCCTTGAGTATCACCGTGACAGCGAGTTCAACATAGGCTTATACGATTTTATCCTGCTGGTTGCGAAAGAGGATGATATTGTTGACGGCAAGCTTGATACATCAAAGGTTATGGCTTTCAAGGCTAAGGCAGGAGATGTTGTCGAGGTTTATGCTACAACACTGCATTACGCTCCCTGCAATGCGACTAAGGACGGATGCTTCAAGGTGGTCATAGCGCTTCCTAAGGGAACAAACGGAGCAAAGCCCAACATTACTCCCGTATATGATGAAGATAAGACGCTCTGGGCTTGCAACAAGTGGTTACTGGCTCACGCAGAAAGCGATGAGTCAAAGCAGGGCGCTTATGTCGGTCTTACAGGAGAGAACATCGACATTAAGGATATTATATAATCCGTTTTTCATAAAATCCGTACCGGTTAGCTGCCGGTACGGATTTTTTTGTATCTGTAAAAAAATCGCTCCCTTGAAAAAGGGAGCGACCGTAAAGATGCTGTTATTCGTTTGTTTCGTTGTTGTTATCGCCGGCAACCTCTGCGGTATCCTCGCAATCGGCAGGAGCGGTATCACTGTTTTCGATGACGGGAGCGGCTGTATTATCATCAAGCGATTCGCCGTTCATCAGCTTTATGAAATCATCGCCGTCAATCTTCTCATGTTCCATAAGGTAATGAGCGACCTTGTCGAGCTGATCTCTGTGGTTGAGCAGTATCTGCTTTGCGTTTTCGTAGCTTGTGTCTATAAGTTCACGGATCTCGCCGTCAATTTCTGCCGCAACGTTTTCGGAGTAGTTTCTGCCCTGAGAATAATCTCTGCCGAGGAATACTTCCGAGTTATCGTGTCCGTATACGATAGGACCGAGCTTTTCAGAGAAGCCGTATCTTGTTATCATACTTCTTGCAAGGTCTGTAGCACGTTCAATATCGTTGCTTGCGCCTGTCGAGATTTCGTCAAGCACAATCTTTTCGGCAACACGGCCGCCGAGAAGAACAATAATCTCTTCTTCCATCTGTGTCTTGCTTCTGAAGCTTCTGTCATGCTCAGGGAGCGACATAGTGTAGCCGCCTGCCATACCTCTCGGTATGATTGAAACCTGGTGTACGGGGTCCTGCGTCTTGCAGTGGAATGTGCAGACAGCGTGACCTGCCTCGTGGAATGCCGTAAGGCGCTTTTCGTCCTCGCTTACAACCTTCGACTTCTTTTCGGGGCCTGCAACTACCTTGATGGTAGCTTCCTCTATATCAGGCTGAGTGATAGCCTTTCTGTTGTTTCTTGCCGCAAGCAGAGCCGCCTCGTTTACGAGGTTTGCAAGGTCTGCGCCTGTAAATCCTGCCGTACCCTTTGCTATTGTAGCAAGGCTTATATCGGGAGCGAGCTTTTTATTCTTTGTATGAACACGCAGGATAGCCTCTCTGCCCTTGATGTCGGGGTAGCCGACAGTAATCTGTCTGTCAAAACGTCCGGGACGGAGCAGTGCAGGGTCGAGAATATCACGTCTGTTGGTAGCCGCAATAACTATTACGCCCTGATTATCCGTGAAACCGTCCATCTCAACGAGTAACTGGTTCAGCGTCTGCTCACGCTCATCGTGACCGCCGCCAAGACCTGTACCTCTCTGACGGCCTACGGCATCTATTTCATCTATGAAAATTATTGACGGGGTGTGCTTTTTCGCCTGATCGAACAGATCTCTTACACGGCTTGCACCGACACCGACAAACATTTCAACGAAGTCCGAACCGCTTATTGAGAAGAAGGGAACGTTTGCTTCGCCTGCAACAGCTTTTGCGAGTAATGTCTTACCTGTACCGGGAGGGCCTAAAAGCAGAACACCGCGCGGTATCTTTGCACCAAGCTCCTGATACTTTCTGGGATTCTTCATGAAATCAACGATTTCGCTCATTTCTTCCTTTTCTTCTTCGGCACCGGCAACATCGGCAAAGGTTATTTTAGGGCCGTTTGAAGGCTGTGTCCTTGCATTTGCCTTTGAGAACTGCGACATCTTTCCGCCGCCGCCTGCCTGACGCATTATGACGAATGTAAATCCTATCATCAGCGCAACCATCAGCAGATAAGGCAGGAAGCTCAGCAGGAACGAGTTGTCTGAAACGGGGTAGAAGTCCTCGACAAGCTGACTGTCGGGATTCTTTTCGTTGTATGCCTTTCTGTAGCCCTGCGTATCCTGTAAGAACAGGCTTACGTTCGGTACGGAATACTTATACTTCTTTGTGTTGTCGCTTTTCAGGGTGTATTGTAATTCACCCGAACCGAGATCAAGCGTGTAGCCCGATACGTTGTAGTTGTCAAATTCGCTTATCACCTTTGAGTATGTCGTATGCTCGCCGGGAGTTGCACTCATCTGAAGCATTGTTACCATACCGATAACAAGCAGAACGATAACTGCAAGGTAAATGAAAACGCCTTTGAATTTGTTGTTCTGATTCATCAGTTTCCCTTTCTGTCGGTCGTATCTGCATAGCATCCGACCGCCTCTACGGTTATATTTTTACAGCCTCGACGTTGCTTTCAACGTGCCTCGACCTTAAGCTCACCTATGTAAGGAAGATTCCTGTAAAGCTGGGCGTAGTCAAGTCCGTATCCTACTACGAACACATTGTCAACGTCAAAGCCGATATAATCAGCCTTGATTACTTCTGATTTTCTGACTTTCTTGTTGAGCAGAGTGCATACCTTTATCGACGCAGGCTCTCTTTCAAGAAAAAGATCCTTTACGAATTTCAGCGTTTTTCCGCTGTCGAGAATGTCCTCGACAAGAATAACGTGTTTGCCCTTTATATCTGCCGAAATATCCTTAGTCAGTCTTAATTCTCCGGATGTGGTGCCGTTTCCGTAAGACTGAACCGTTACAAAATCCAGCTTTGTATAAAGATCGACATTCTTCAGCACATCCGACAGGAACATAAACGAGCCTTTCAGTATGCCTATCACGGTTACTTCTTCGCCCTTATAGTCCTCTGTTATCTGTTGGCCTATTTCCTCAGCTCTTTTTACAAGCTCCTCACTCGTAAAAAGTACTCTTTCAATGTCATCATGTATGTTTTTCACTACTAATTCTCTCCGTAATCACGTTGTATTAAATAATACATCGCTTATATTAAATAAATGTTAAGCGATGAAAACAAAACGGCAATACAGCCATTATAGCACGATTATGCCGAAAAAGCAACGGCGATAATCATTTTTAAGCTGTTTATCACATTAATTTCGTCTGAATTTCTCACGGTCTGTAACAACAAACAGCTTTTTCTTTCTTATCTGAACAAATCTGAACTGGCACGGATTTATCTTTCCCTGTCCGGCTCTTATAATTCCTACGCAGCTTTCAACCGCTTTCATATTCGGCGGTATATCGTTATCCTTGAAAATCATCGTAACGATACGGCGAAGTATGCACTCATCGGCGGTGCGCAGTATACCGACATCATATTTATCATCGGCGGTGCGAGCCTTTTCCATAAGCTCCGATGCGATTTTGTCAAGATACCTGTCATCGTCCGACACAGACTGCGACAACCTGCTTATCGCACTGAAAAGCGAGGGGTTTATCTCCTTCAGCAAAGGCACAACCTTATGTCTTATCTTGTTTCTTGTATAATCATCGGACAGATTGGTGCTGTCTGTGACATAATCAAGACAGTTTTCACTGCAATAAAGCTCTATATCCTCACGGGTATTGTATAACAGCGGACGGATTATATTGTCACGCTTTGCGGGAATTCCGCATATACCCGAGAGTGCAGTGCCTCTGACCATATTTATGAGAATGGTTTCGCAGTTATCCGACGCTGTGTGGGCGGTCGCTATCAGCCTGTCCTTGCTTATGCTCTCGAAGAATTCATATCTTAACCGCCTTGCACATTCCTCAAGGCTGTCGTGCTTTTGCCGTAAATCATTTACCTTTATGCTTGCAGTGTACAGCGGAATGTCAAGGAATCTGCACATCCTGCGGACAAACCGCTCATCGCTGTCGCTTTCCTCGCCACGCAGATTATGATTTACATGGCAGGCGGCAAGCGAAAAGCCGAGCTCGTCTTTCAGCGAATATAAGACATACAGCAAGGCGATGCTGTCTGCGCCGCCGCTTACCGCCGCAATTACAGTATCGCCCTTATTTATCATCGAATACCGTTCTATAGTATTTTTAACGGAATTTTTTAAATTACTGCTCGGCATGGACATACTCCACATCTGTAAATCTCGTGTACTGACCGTCCCATATCATGTTTACATCGTTGGTTTCACCGTGACGGTTTTTCGCAACGATACACTTGCAGGCTCTCTGATCCTCTGCCTCTTTGTTATAATAGCTGTCACGGTACAGGAACAGAACTATATCTGCGTCCTGCTCGATAGAACCGGAATCACGAAGGTCTGACAGCATAGGACGTTTATCATCCTTTTTCTCGGCGGAACGTGCAAGCTGTGACAGTACGATTATCGGAACATTAAGCTCCTTTGCCATTATCTTGAGGTTTCGTGTCATTTCCGAAATTTCGTTTACACGGTTAAGATCCCTTCTGCCCGAAGAAATAAGCTGAAGATAGTCTATTACTATCAGCCCGAGATTATCGACACGGCGCAGCTTTGCCTTCATTTCATTGACCGTTATCGCTGAACTGTCGTCTATGTAGATATTCATATTTGACAGTACGAATGCGGCATCGGCAAGATTTCTCCACTGTGCAGGGTCAAATCTGCCTGTTGACATAAGCTCGCTCGAAATTCTTCCCTCAGAGGACAACATACGCTTTACAAGCTGTTCCTTTGACATTTCGAGGTTGAATACGCAGATAGATTTTTCGGGATGATATTTTGCGACATTTGTCGCCATATTCATAGCGAATGACGTTTTACCCATACCGGGACGTGCCGCAACTATCAGCAAATCAGATTTATTCAATCCGTGTATGTACTTATCAAGCGACGGAAATCCGGATTTCAGTCCCTGTATACCCTGCTTGTCGGGGTTTGCGCAAAGCTCGGAAAGCTCGTTGAGGATGCCGACAATGACAGCGTTCAGCCTTGTAAGACCTTTTACCTGGTTCTCGTTTCTTATATCGTATATTCTTTTTTCGGCAAGCTCAAGCAGAGCGGCAGTATCCGTCTGTCCTTCGTTTGCGTTTTCAAGAATATCGCCTGCTATGCTTATAAGAAGCCGTCTTGTGTACTTATCCTCGACTATTTCTATATATCTGTCAATGCTTGAGATGCTGGGGACGGTTTCCATCAGCTTTACAAGATAGTTTCTGCCTTCCTCCTGCGACTCGAAAACATTGTTCTTCATGCAGTTTTCAAGCACGGTAACAACATCAATATTGTCACTTGCCGCAAACATCTGCATCATAACAGTGTATATATCTGTGTGGACTTTTACATAGAAATGCTCCGGGTGCAGTTTTGCCGACGCTTTCGGCATATTTGCGTTTCCGTCAAGCAGTATAGCGCCCAGTACGGACTGCTCTGCGTCAAGGCTGTACGGAAGATTTACCCCCGCAAGCTCCATCTCAGCCATTATTCTTCCTCAACCTTTACACTGAACTGTGCAACGATGCCTGTAAACAGCCTTGCCTCTGCAGTGAATGTACCGAATGATTTTATATCGCTTTTTGTAACGATTTTTCTCTTATCAACGTCAAAGCCGAAATCACGCTTTATAAGTGCGCTTATATCCTTGCCGGTAACAGAGCCGAACAGCTTTCCGCCCTGACCTGCTTTTGCCTTGAATGTAAGCACCTTGCCGTCGATAGTATCCTTTATCTTCTTTGCGTTGGCGGCTTCAACATCGAGCTTGTGCTGTGCGGACGCCTTCTGTCCTTCAAGGTGGTTAAGGTTCTCGTTTGTAGCCTCGACCGCAAGACCCTTCTTTATAAGGCAGTTTCTTGCATAAGCGTCCTTTACTTCCTTTACCTCGCCCTTCTTGCCTGAGCCTGCCACGTCCTGTGTGAAAATTACCTTCATTTTATATCGTCCTTTCTTTAACTGCGCTGTGCAGTCTTGTTATCGTTTGAGTTTACCTTTATAAGACTTAAATAGTAGTCGTCAATCGACTTCTTGAGAGTATCAAGCGCTTCGTTTACTGTAACGTCCTTTAGCTGAGCACCTGCCATAGTCTGATGACCGCCGCCGCCAAGAGCCTCCATTATAAGCTGGACGTTTAAGTTACCCATACTTCTTGCGCTTATTGATATTTCGTTGCTCATCGTTTTGAACAATACAAACGATGCGTCAACATTCTTGATAGTCAGCAGTTCATCTGCCGCCTGCGGAGCGACTATCCTCAGATCGTCTGCATAGAAGTCACACGGTGCTATCGCACACTTGCGGTAAATTTCCGCCTCTGCGACTATCTGTGTTTTTCTCTTGTAGCTGTCTATAGAGCTTGAGAACATTTTCTTTACGGTTATCGTATCCGCACCCATCTTACGCAGTACAGCCGCCGCTTCAAATGTTCTTACGCCCGTTTTCATAACGAAATTCTTTGTATCAAGCATAATGCCTGCAAGCAGACACTCCGCCTGCACCGCTCTGAGCTTTCCTGCCTCGCCGAAATACTGTATAAGCTCCGTCACCATTTCTGATGCGGATGAAGCATACGGCTCGTGGTGGAATATTACCGCATTGTCTATGTAGTTTACCATCTTCCTGTGGTGGTCGATGACAACTACCTTCTTTGCTTTTTCGTAAAGCTCCTTGCTTTCTATTATAAGCGGATTATGCGTATCGCAGATAATCAGCAGTGAATTGTCCGTCAGCTCCTCCATAGCGTCCGCAGGCTCTGTGAACAGCGGTTCTTCACCGTCAACGTGGGGGAATCTGTCTATCAGGACTTTTGCAAGCGAGGTGTTGTAGTCGCATACCGCCCATGCACTCTTGCCGAGATTCCTTATGGCGCAGGTAAGGCCTACAGATGAGCCTACGCTGTCAAGGTCGCTGTACTTGTGACCCATTATGAATATCTTGTCTGCATTGTCAACAAGCTCAAGCAGTGAGTTTGCGATGATTCGTGTCTTGACCTTCGTGTGACGCTCAACGCCCTTTGAAACGCCGCCGTAGAATTCAAAGCCGTTGTCCGTCTTTACAGCCGCCTGATCGCCGCCTCGTCCGAGAGCCATTTCAAGTGCCTGACGTGCGAACTGTTCGCTTTCTTTTAGCGTTTTGCCTGTTCTGCCGATACCTATCGACATTGTTACGTTAAGGCGGTCATTTACGAAAATTTCTCTTGCTTTATCGAGAATTTCAACTTTGTTACGCAGGATTTCCTGCAGGTGTCTTTCTTCTATTACGGCTATAAATCTGTCGGACGCATTCTTCCTGAGTACGCCTGTCGTCTGTCCCGCAAAATCTTCTAGCAACTTGTCTATCTGTACCGAAACGTGTGCCTTTTCGCTTTCAAGACAACCGCTTATAAGCTCCTCGTAGCCGTCTACCATAAACAGTATGACAACGGGCTGCGACAGCTTTTTTTCTGTTTCAAGAGCGGTTATGTCAGTTATGTTCTTGAAGAATAACAGCGTCAGTTCCTTTGCTTCGCTCTCATCGGGTATTCTTGCAAAAACCTTATATACCTTGTCCTTGTATCTGACGGTTATTCCGTCATCGGTGAAGAAATCGGCAGGCGGAATATCGGTTATATCTGACAGTTCCATACCGTATTCGCAACAGTCGGGGAATTCCTCGGTAAACTTTCCGTTTGTCCAGACTATTCTTCCGGTACTGTCGATTATAACGGCGGACATAGGAAAGCTATGCACGGACATATGCATTTTCGATTCAAGCTCATCGTCTATTCGTGCATAATACTGGAATGTTTTTCTTGTGACCTGTATCAGTTTTCCTATCGCAAAACCGCCTATAAGCACGACAAAAGGCGCAGACACCCAGAATACATTGATGTCCTTCGTGTAAATATATCCCTGGATTATTACCAGTGCGACAACCAGTGCGGAAACCGATATTACAAGTCCGCCGTCACGATAAAAATTCTTCACCTTTTGCGCCTCCTTTGTATTCCGTTATTTTACACTTCCATTATGATAGGCAGTATCATAGGACTTCTCTTGGTTCTCTGGAATATGAAGTTGCCAAGCTCATCCCTTACGTTAGACTTTATATTGCCCCATTCTCTGATGTTCCTGTCTGCGCAGGTCTGGAGCGTTTTCTTGACAAGCTGTTTTGCCTCGTCCATAAGCTCCTCGGATTCCCTTACATATACAAATCCTCTTGATACAATATCGGGGCCTGCCGCTACCATACCTGTTTCACGGTTGATAGTGGTTACAACAACAATAAGACCATCCTCGGACAGATGCTTTCTGTCACGCAGTACGACCGAGCCGACATCTCCCACTCCGAGACCGTCGACAAGCACCTTTCCTGCAGGCACCTGACCTACTACCTTCATTTCAACACTGTCGGTTTCAACCACCTGACCGATATTCAGAAGGAATATGTTTTTCTCGGGTATGCCCATCTTTATTGCAAGACCCTCGTGCTTTTTCATATGCTTGTATTCGCCGTGTATCGGTATAAAGAATTTCGGCTTTGTCAGCGCAAGCATCATTTTAAGCTCGTCCTGGCAGGCGTGACCCGAAACGTGTACCTCATACATAGCCTCGTATACTACCTCTGCACCCTGCTTCATAAGTTCGTTTACAAGCTTTCCGACAAACTTCTCGTTGCCGGGAATCGGAGTAGCCGAAATAATGATAAGATCGCTCGGTGTTATAGATACCTGTCTGTGATCTCCCGATGACATTCTCGAAAGTGCGGAAAGCGGTTCGCCCTGACTTCCCGTTGTGATAATTACCATTTTTTCGGGAGGATATTTGTTGACGTCTTCTATATCTACAAGCATACCCTGAGGTACTTTTATATAATTGAGTTCAATTGCGGTAGTAAGCACATTGAGCATACTTCTGCCCGAAACGGCGACCTTTCTGCCCCAGCTTTCCGCATTGTTTATAATCTGCTGTATTCTGTGAATGTTTGAGGAGAATGTAGCGACAATTATTCTCTTGCCCTCTGCTCCTGCAAAAAGGCTCTTGAAGCTCTCTCCGACCTTTCTTTCTGTAGCTGTATAGCCCGGACGCTCTGCGTTTGTACTTTCCGAAAGCAGTGCGAGAACACCCTTGTTTCCAAGCTCACCGAATCTTGCAAGGTCAATTATACCGCCCTCGATAGGCGTATAGTCAACCTTGAAGTCGCCTGTATGCACTATCACGCCTGCAGGCGTATGCACTGCCATTGCGCAGGCATCGGGGATAGAGTGGTTTACTCTTATAAATTCAACGCTCATACAGCCCATTCTGACATTCTGACGGGGTACGACCACGTTCAGCGAACACTGCGACAGTATTCCATGCTCACGGAGCTTTCCCTCGACAAGTCCGAGCGTCAGCCTTGTGCCGTATACGGGTACGTTTATCTTCTTGAGGAAGTAGGGGAGTGCGCCTATGTGGTCCTCGTGACCGTGCGTCAGCACAATGCCCCTTATCTTCTCCCTGTTCTTTTCAAGATAGGTGAAGTCGGGGATAACAAGGTCAACACCGAGCATATCGTCATCGGGGAAGGCAAGTCCGCAATCTATGATGAATATATCGTTACAGCACTCGTAGACGTAGATGTTCTTGCCTATCTCGTTTACGCCGCCGAGCGACATAATCCTTACGGGTGTCTTTCTGCCGCTCTTCTTTTCGTCCTCTGTAAAGAAAGAAGGGTACTCCTGCTTTCTCGGTTCCTGCTTATTCTTGTTATAATGCGGCTTGTTGTCTGTAAGAACAGGCTTTTTATCATTTCTGCCGTCTGCTGATATGCTTTTCTTTTCACTGCTTTTATTGTCGGTCAGCACGGGCTTTTTGTTCTGACTTCTGTTGTCGGTAAGTACCGGCTTTTTGCTTTCAGATGCTCTTCTGTCAGTCAGCACAGGCTTTTTGCCCTGCTGTCTGTTGTCGGTCAGAACTGTTTTATTTGCAGGCTTTGCATTTAAAATCCCTGTAAGCGATTCGCTTGCGGAAGCGTCCTTAGGGGCGTTCCTGTCGGTCAGCTTGAACTGCTTTGCAAAAGGATTCTTTCTTCTTTTTGAGTAAGGCTTTGTAGCCTTCGGCTTTATGTTTTCAGTCGCCGTCAGTAAGTTTTTCGAGTCAATAATTCCCATTCAGTATACCATCCTTCCGAATAGCCGACAGGTGTTGTCCTTTTATCTTTATGTATGACATACAGCCCTCATCGGCGGTTCTGTGCGGAAAAGCGGCGGTATATAATTTCGTCCACAGCTTTTACGGCAAAAAGCCAAAACCGCTTGTACGCTCCTGCAAAAAGACACACCTCTCCCTGCAAAAGCCAAAGCGAAGCTAAGCCTGTATCACTGATACAGCCATTCCTGCCGTAAGCGGCATTGTCAATATGTCGTCCTGAGTACAATAAACGTGTTGCTATTACTGTAACTGAACGTTTACCTTGTAAGTACCGTATTCGTGCTATCGAAATTTTATGCTGAAGTAAAAGGAAAATATATAATTTCTTAAAGCCGCTTTTCCGTTATTCTTTTGTTTTTATAATTTACTTAAAATAAATCCGTTATTCATTCCGCTTAAAATCATTTGCCGAGCCTGCATGGAAAATCTGTCACGCTGTCACCGTGAAAAAAGCGGAAAGCGGTTACTGCCGCATTCAACATATATTTTACAACATAAAAACGATATTGTCAAGAATAATAAGTATGGGGAAACGGTCGTATTTTGCTTTATAAAGCCGAAAAAGCGGAAAATAATTTTGCTTTTCCGCTTTTTTGCCGCTTTGCTTATCATCACTCTTTCGCTTCCTGCGGCATATATTGAAGCAGTGAATATACGGAAACGAGGGACTGCTTATGTATTTTATTGTTTTACGCTCGGCTACAGCCGCCGAAAAAGCAAGAAAAATCCTCAGTGGCTATAAAATATCATCTACTACGGGAAAAATCACCACTTCAAAGGGCTGCAGGTTCGGAATTTACACGGAACACGATCCCGACAAGACCTGCCGTCTGCTGTCGCTCGGCGGTCTTAACTGTATGGAGATAAGAAACGGCGGTGATGCCGGATGATATATCTTGACAATGCCGCCACCACCTATCCAAAGCCCGTTTCGGTGCTTCATTCGGCGGAAAAGGCACTGTACGACTATGGGGCAAATCCCGGAAGGTCGGGTCACAGACTTTCGCTCGAAACCTCACGGCAGGTGTTTTACGCAAGGGAGAAATGTGCGGAATTTTTCGGCGGTGAAACCGAAAATACGGTTTTCACGCTCAACTGTACCCACGCCATTAATTTTGCGCTCAAGGGCGTTTGCAATGCAAAAGGGCATTGCCATGTGATAACGTCCGACCTTGAGCATAATTCGGTAATAAGGCCGCTTCACGCACTGTATAAACAAAAACGGATAAATTACAGCATAGCCGACAGCGGCGGCAGCGATGATGAACTGCTGTCGGCTGTGGAAAAGCAGATCCGCCGTGACACTGCCGTGGTCATTATGACCGCAGGGTGTAACGTAAACGGCAGAGTGACACCGCTTGCCAGAATTGCGGAGCTTTGCAGGAAACACAATATATGTCTTATAGCCGATTGCGCTCAGGCGGCAGGCGTTATACCGCTTAATCTGGCGGACGGCATCAATATTATATGCGCACCCGGGCATAAGGGACTTTACGGTCCTATGGGTACGGGAGTGCTTGTGACTGACGGAAAATATTCGCTCAGCACGCTTATAGAGGGCGGAACGGGCAGTGCAAGCGGAGAAATCGACCAGCCCGACTTTCTGCCCGACAGCTTTGAAAGCGGAACGATAAATACTCCGGGTGCTATCGCACTCGGCAGGGGAGTGGAATTTGTAAATTCAAAAGGAATCGACAGGATTTACGCTCACGAAATGTCGCTGTGTGATTTATTTATAAAGCGTGTTGAAAATATCGGGAAAATCAGGGTCTACCGTCCGGAAAACGTAAAATCTCTCCCTGTGGTATCTTTTACGGCGGGAGATGAAAACAGCTCGGTCACAGCCGATATGTTGTCGAAAAACGGATTTTATCTGCGTGGGGGACTTCACTGCAACTTCCTTGCCCACAAAAAGCAGGGTACGCTTGAAACGGGGACGGTACGTCTTGCTCCGTCGGTGTTCAATACACGTTCGGATATTATAAAGCTGACGGAATTGCTTTATAAGAAGTATTCATAAAAATTACAGCCCGCAGCGGTAAGACCGTTACGGGCTGTAGTCATATATAAATATTATTTCAAAAGAGCAATCGTGTCTTCTGCTATCTGTTCGGGAGTCAGATGCGCCTTATGCATAAGTTCGTTTACATCGTATCTGTCGTAGAACTTCTTTTCAAGGCCGAAGCACAGTGTTTTAACATCGCTGTTGCCGTAGAAACGTGCTATCTTTTCACCAAAACCGCCCTCAAGAATTCCGTCCTCAAGAGTTATCACAACATCGTGGTTTTTCTTGAGGTCTTCAAGCATATCCTTGTCAATGCCCGTGATATAGTGAGGATTGATAAGAGTAGGAGCGGTGCCGGTCTTTTCTTCGATTAACTTTGCCGCTTTCTCACCGAGCTGATAGAAAGTGCCGAGTGCTATCACTGCTATTCTTGAGCCGCTTTTTGTGATCTCGTACTTGTTTATATCCGACCAGTCGCTTTTAACTTTCTTGCCGTCCGAAATCACCGCACCGCCCGGTACACGCACCGCAACGGGATACTTGTTTTGTTCGATTGCCCAGTCAAGCATAGAAAGATATTCTTCCTTTGTTGCGGGAGCAAGATAAACAAGATTCGGAATGTTGGAGAGCATAGGAATGTCATAGAGTCCGAGATGGGTAACATCGCTCATACCGTAGACAGAGCCTGCGAATACGCTTATCGCAACGGGGCTGTTGTTTATACATATATCCTGCGAAATCTGGTCATAGGTACGCTGTATAAATGTGCTGTATACTGTGTACAAAGGCTTACTGCCGCCTGTTGCGATTCCCGAGGCCATAGCCGCCGCATTTTCCTCCGCAATTCCTACATCTATAAACTGTCTGCCTGCCTCATCTCTTCTGCCTTTCCGGAAGCCGCCTACTGTGGGAGTACCGGAGGTCAGAACGCATACGCTTTCGTCCTTCTTCATTTTTTCAAGAAGCATCTTAGCTGTAAGGTCGCCGTAATCCTCGCCGTCATAATTGTACTTTGCCTTGCCCGTTTCAACGTCAAACGGCATATGCCAGTGCCAGTCCTCCTTGTTTTCTTCCGCAAAAGACAGACCTTTTCCCTTTTCGGTAACTATATGCACTGCTACAGGACGCTTGCTGTCCTTTACTTTACTGAAAGCGGCGATAAGACTTTCAATATCATTGCCGTCCTTTACGAACACATAGTCAAGACCCATAGCTGTGAACAGGTTCGTATCGGCTTTTCCGTTGCCCTCACGCAGAGCCTTGAGATTTTTGTACATACCGCCGTGGTTTTCAGCGATAGACATATCGTTATCGTTTATAATAATGATAAGATTTCCGTCAAATTCGCCTGCGTAGTCGATGGCCTCAAGAGCTTCGCCGCCGCTGAGCGAACCGTCGCCTATTACCGCAATAACGTTTCCGCTTTCGTGCTTTAAATCCCTTGCCTTTGCAAGACCGAGTGCAAGGCTTACAGAAGTTGAGGTGTGACCGATGACGAAAAAGTCGTGCTCGCTTTCGGCGGGATTTGAGTAGCCCGAAATATCGTCAAAATGCTCTTCGTAAAGGAAACCGTCCTTTCTGCCTGTGAGCATCTTGTGGCAGTATGTCTGGTGGGATACATCAAATACTATTTTGTCTGTCGGTGAATCGAATACATAGTGCAGAGCGACCGTTGCCTCCGCAAAACCGAGATTGGGACCGCAGTGGCCCCCGTGACGGCTGAGTTTGAATATAAGTGCGTCACGCATTTCCTGCGTCAGCTTTTTCATTTCGTCAACACTCAGCTTCTTTATATCCGACGGTGAATTGATTTTTTCAAGATACATTGTTATTCTCCTTTTTAGTATGTGCCTGCCGCTATAAGACGGACAGCACGTTGCTTTCCTGTTACAACCGTATTGTATCACATGGAGTTCACTCCAAGTCAAGAGGTTTTGAAAAAATTTTTGCGGAAAAATACGCAATACTGTTTTTTCGATAATATATGCAAAAATTGTAACCAAATTGTAACCAAATTGTAACCAATTATTAGTTGATTTTTCAAAATTTAAATGCTATACTCAAGTAAACAGTTATTTGTGTTAAAATCCGAAAAATAATAAAATCAAGAATAAAAAGGTAAAAGCCATGACATCTTTATCTTCATCAGCATCAACATCAGCTAAAACGGTCAATAACAACGCTCAAAAAAATATTTCTGTTTCTGTCTGTGAAAAAAACGCCTTAACGGCTGTAAACGGGCATAAAAAGCGAAAACAAGGACGGCTGCGGGATTTCTGCATAGTTTTTCTTTCGGTCGTGATAGCCTTTTGTACGGGGATAATGCTTTTCTGCGGTTATGCTATGACACAAATGAATCAAAACAGACCTAACAGACCTTCTACCGAAGTACAGTCGTCTTTGACAGCAACAGAAATAAAGCCTGTACCGAGAATCATATCCGTATCGGTAGCGGAAGAACTGAATGCAGACTTCACACGCAATGTAGCAATTGAATGCAGAAACGAGGACGGTACAACGGACGGGTTGTATTATTCATATAACGGCGATAATGACAGGAAAAGGCTTGAAGGCGGAAAAGCGGAATTAGCTCTGCCAAAAGGAAGCTACATTATAACCGTGACTAACGACAGCGGAAAAGCCGTGCAAAGTGATGAGTTTACGATAAACGTTGATGCGGTAACCAAAATCACAATAGACAAAACCGATACATATATGAATGTCGGAATGACAGGTACGCTTACAACCGCTTTTGAAACTATCGGTAATCCCACAGACAGCGAAAAGTCGGTAAAGTGGAACAGCTCCGCACCGAAAACGGTCAGTGTCAAGGACGGTGTGATTACCGCACTGAAAGCGGGTACGGCGACAATAACAGCAAGCGTATCGGACAGCATTTCAGACAGTATAGAAATAACGGTCACGGATTTACTCAGAGCGCCGAAGATTACTGCAACAAAGCCGCTTCTTCAGCCCGGTCAATACAGTGAGGCGGAGGGAAGTATGATTGACGCTGTGCTTGAGAGCCGTGTAAATACCGCAGGCTACGGAACAAGAGCAGGCGTAGTTGCGGCGGCAAGGTTTATTCCGCTTGAATTCAATTACAAGATACCGTATTTCTATGAAAACGGCAGGCTGAATCCACAGCCCGAAAGACCGTATTGTGACGGAGAGGGCAGATTCTATCACAAGGGACTTTATCTGACGCACAGTAAGTTTGACATTCTTGATAAGAAAGGCATATTATTCGGTCCTGCAACGTGGGGAGAACCGCTCACAAACTGGGAGGACGCATTCGGGCTTATTCCCGGTGCAAAATATGCAAACGGCATGACCTGTTCCGGATTTGTTTCGTGGTGCCTGTATAACGGCGGTGTTCCGCTGGGCGATGTCGGCGCAGGGGATACTCCCGGCTATGACGATGAATATTCCGATTTCGGCGAGCGTGTATGGCTTGACGAGGAGGTAATGCGAAGCGGAATATTGCAGGTGGGCGATCTTATCGGCTGTGACGGTCACATTGCGATAATCGCCGGCTTTGACGAGAATAATATCTATATAGCCGAATCTCTCGGAAAAGGTATTGTTATGGAGGTGCGTGAACGCTACCGTGAGGTGTGGCAGTGCGGCGATTATACATACGCTATGCTTATGGGGGATATTTATGCGAAGCATAACGGCGAAGGAAACGTAACTGAAATGTGGAAGGATTATTCCGCCGAAAAGAATCAATAAAAAACATTGATGCCCGACTTTTTACAGCCGGGCATCAATGCTTTGGGGAAATATATGAAAACGAAGATAGCAACTTTTATAGGGCTTTTCCTCACCCTGTACCTGTATTATATTCGACGTTTGTTAACTGAATTTAAATTCTGCGGATTATTTTTAATATTTTCTTCCCGATCGTCTATTGACAGCGTTGCTTCTTTATAGTATCATAGTCAAAGAATGTAAACGTTCACACGAAAGGAAAACGGCTATGATAAATACGATAGATATCAGCGGAAAGTGGGAGCTTTTCATAAGCGAAAATAACCGTACCTCGCTTCCGGATAATTACAACGACAGCATAATTCTTCCCGATACTCTGTCAGATGCCGCAAAGGTGGCTGAGAACAAGAACAGGGACGAAGGATACCTTACCGATAAATACACATTCACGGGATATGCGTGGTTCAGACGTTCGTGTACCCTTGAAAGCGATATGACGGGTTTGGTGTCAATACTCACGCTTGAACGCACCAGAGTAAGCACGCTGTATATTGACGGTGCGGAGATTGGTACCTGCGACAGCCTTTGCAGTACGCACCGCTACGATATTTCTTCATATATGACCGCAGGCACGCACGAAATTGTCATCCGTGTGGCAAATGTCGGCTATAAGACGGGCGGAGGTCACATGACAAGTCCGGATACCCAGACAAACTGGCTGGGCATTGTAGGAAAGATGAATATCGAAATATATCCCAAGAGCTACATTTCCGATGTAAGAGTTATCGCATCTGCTGACGGAAGCTTATCGGTAAGAGGTACGGCTAGCGGTGCGGACAATGCCGTTGTTACTGCGACTGTCACCGCTCCCGACGGAATCCGTGTGCTTAAAGCCAATATCATATCTGACGGAGATGCATTTGAAGCAGAGTTCAGGCTTGAAAACGCTCAGCTGTGGGATGAATTTGAACGCAATATCTACAGTCTTGAATTACGTTGCGGTGAAGATATATTCAATACCTCGTTTGGCTTTGTGACATTCTCGAATATCGACAGAAAATTGCTCATAAACGGCAGTGAGGCATTTCTCAGAGGAAAGCACGACGGAATGATTTTTCCGCTTACCGCTTATGCTCCCTGTGATGTTAACGATTGGAAAGAACGTCTTAAAATCGCCAAAAGCTACGGTATAAACCATTACCGTTTCCACACCTGCTGTCCTCCCGATGCCGCATTTACCGCCGCAGATGAACTCGGCATATATATGGAGCCGGAGCTTCCTTTCTGGGGAACGATTGCCGCAAAGGGCGAGGACGGTTATAACGAGGAAGAACAGGACTACCTTATAAACGAGGGTATCCGTATTATAAAAGAATTTTCTCACCACCCTTCATTTGTTATGATGTCGCTCGGAAACGAGCTTTGGGGCAGCCGTGAAAGGCTCGGAGAGATAATCGACATTCTTCGCCGTGAAAATCATTCAATCTTCTTTACAAGCGGCTCAAACAACTTCCAGTTCTGGCCTGCCGAAATTCCGCAGGAGGATTTTTTCGCAGGGGTAAGACTTTCCCGTGACAGACTTTTCAGAGGCTCTTATGCTATGTGTGACGCACCTCTCGGTCATATCCAGACGGACAAGCCGAATACCACTTACGATTATGATGCGATAATCAGAGGCGAAAACGGCTCGGAGAACGAGGGCGGAGATACGATACAGATTCAGTACGGCACAGGGGTAAAGACGGTAAAGCTGAGCGCCGCAGACGGTAGTTATATTCCGCACAAGCCGGTAATATCACACGAGGTCGGACAGTATGATTATTTCCCCGACTTTGATGAGATGAAAATGTACACAGGTCCTCTCGTTCCTCGCTATCTTGATATTTTCAGAGAAAGGCTTGAAGAAAAGGGACTTTACACGCAGTGGAGAGATTTCTTCGAGGCGGTCGGCGCACATTGTACGCAGTGCTATAAGGACGAGATCGAAACGGCTCTGCGTTCTTCCGAACTCAGCGGCTTCCAGCTTCTCGATTTGCAGGATTTCAACGGACAGGGAGTTTCGCTTGTCGGCGTGCTTAATGCCTTTATGCAATCGAAGGGCTTTATAACGCCCGAGGACTGGAGAGGCTTCTGCGACAGTAACGTACTGCTTGCAAAGACGAAAAAGTATGTTTTCGGTGCAGAAGAAAAACCGTCTGTAGAGATTCTTCTTTCGTCATACGGTAAAGGTAAGATAAAGAGCGGAGCGGTACGGTATTCGCTAAGAAGCGATGAGCTTGATATAAACGGCAGTGTTGAGTTTACCTCATCGGATGCACGCCTTACCTCTGTCGGCACATTCGTTCCCGACTTCAGCGGTATCACAAAACCGCAGAAAGCCGTCCTTACACTTGCTATGGGCGAACTGCACAACAGCTATGTATTCTGGCTTTATCCGCAGACAGATGTTGAAATTACCGAAAACGGCATAAAGACAGCCGATGACGAACTGATTTTTGCAGACAGCGTTGAAAATGCAAAAGTGCTTATAGCGAGCGGCAAAAAGGCTATGGTGATAACCGACGGCAGTAATGCTATAGAAAACGCATACTGTGCGGATTTCTGGAACTATCATATGTTCCGTGTCATTTCGGAGAGTATGAACAAGCCTGTAGCACCCGGTACGATGGGACTTCTTATAGACAAGAACGATAAGCTGCTGAGCGCTTTCCCGTGTGAAAAGTTTACCACGCCGCAGTGGTATGAGGCGGTAACGCACAGCAAGGCTGATATACTTGATGATACACCCGATGTTACTCCGATAGTTCAGGTTGTGGACAACACCGAGCGTTGCCACCGACTCGGAATGCTGTATAAGAGGAACGGTATTCTTCATTGCAGTATAAGACTGTGGGAAGCGGCAGACGTTCCCGAAATAAAACAGCTTGCAAAGAGCATTACAGAAAATTTCTGAATAGCAAGACCGCCCTGTGTATAAAAACGCAGGGCGGTCTTTTTAAATAACGCAGATAAAAACCTCCGCATTGCTTAATAATGCGGAGGTCGATTTATTTACTTGTTATCCTTATCAGGCTTCTGATGAGTAAACGGTTTGTGAAACTCCAAACCCGTTTCAGAAAGATTATCGGTACGCTTAACGCTTCCGTCATTTCTGACAAGCGAGGTTTTAGGGTCAGCCGTACTCTTTTTGCCCTGAGATAAAGTACCGTGTTTCATATAAAGCCCTCCTTTAAGGGAGTAGTTTTAGTGAAATCGGATTATTATACACAACCCTGAGCCTTCATAGCCTCAGCTACCTTTAAGAAGCCTGCTATGTTAGCGCCTGCCATGTAGTTACCCTCTAAGCCGTATTCCTTAGCGGCTGTATCGCACTGCTTGAAGATTTCCTTCATTATGTCGTGGAGCTTAGCGTCAACTTCTTCAAATGTCCAGCTGTAACGCATTGAGTTCTGGCTCATTTCAAGACCTGATGTAGCAACACCGCCGGCATTTGCAGCCTTAGCAGGTCCGTAAAGAAGACCGTTTGAAAGGTAAACCTCGATAGCTTCGGGAGTAGAGGGCATATTAGCACCCTCTGCAACTGCAAAGCAACCGTTGTTTACGAGAGCCTGAGCTGACTCGCCGTTGATTTCGTTCTGTGTAGCGCAGGGGAGTGCAATGTCGCACTTGATTGTCCAGATGCCTGAGCAACCTTCTGTATATGTAACATTCTTGTGTGATGTTCTGTTAACGTATTCCTTGATACGCTTTCTCTCAACTTCCTTGATCTGCTTTACAACATCAAGCTCGATACCGTCGGGATCGTGGATGTAGCCGTTTGAGTCAGAAAGTGCAACTACCTTAGCGCCGTACTGTGTAGCCTTTTCTGTAGCGTAGATAGCAACGTTACCCGAACCTGAGATAACAACTGTCTTGCCGTCGAAGCTCTTGCCGTTAGCCTTGAGCATTTCGTTTGTGAAGTAGCAAAGACCGTAGCCTGTAGCTTCTGTTCTTGCAAGTGAACCGCCGTATGTCAGACCCTTACCTGTGAGAACGCCTGAGAATTCGTTTCTCATTCTCTTGTACTGACCGAACATATAACCGATCTCACGTCCGCCTGTACCGATGTCGCCTGCGGGAACATCGCAGTCAGGACCTATATGTCTGCAAAGCTCTGTCATAAAGCTCTGGCAGAAACGCATAATCTCTCCGTCGCTCTTGCCCTTGGGGTCAAAGTCAGAACCACCCTTGCCGCCGCCCATAGGCAGTGTTGTAAGGCTGTTCTTGAAGATCTGCTCAAAGCCGAGGAACTTGATGATACCGAGATATACGGAGGGGTGAAGTCTGATACCGCCCTTGTAAGGTCCGATTGCCGAGTTGAACTGAATTCTGAAACCTCTGTTTACCTGAGTCTTGCCGTTGTCGTCTACCCAAGGTACACGGAACATGATCTGTCTTTCAGGCTCAACGATTCTTTCGAATACGCCTGCATCAACGAGATCCTGTCTTTTTTCAACTACGGGCTGAAGGCTCTCGAAAACTTCTGTTACTGCCTGAATGAATTCGGGCTCGCCTGCATTTCTTTTCTTAACTGTTTCGAGCAGGTCGATAAGATACTGATTTTTTAACGCCATTGTTAAATCCTCCTGATATTTTCGGCTCAAGTGTGATATACATTGGTTTTACGGATAAACACGGTTTTTCTGCGTTTCATATAATAATTTGTGAGAAAACCGACTTCATCGGTAAGCTTTACTGCATTCTCTGTGACTAAAGCCGTTATTGCTTTTAAACTGCAAGAAAAAGTATACCACATATACGCAAAATTTGCAATAGTTTTTTTAAAATTTTCATAAAAAAGTTTAAAAAACTCAAAACTACGCATTTAAATGCGCATTTCCGCAAGATTTTATTCGTGTTATTGCAAAATGCAGGAATTTTTTACAATGTGAATGTAAATTCGCTTGCAAAAATACCGGTTTTATAGTAAAATAGTATTTATACCTTATTTAAGAAAACGAATATCGGCATTTTGCACTGCCGATCATACCTTTATATATAAGAAAAGAGAGGTCACAATGGAGAAAACGGCACTTAAAACGATTGCAGACAACAGAAAGGCAAGGCATGATTATTTCATCCTTGAAAGCTACGAGGCAGGAATAGAGCTGACCGGCACCGAGGTGAAATCTATCCGTGACGGAGGACTTAATCTGAAGGACAGCTGGATTTCTATCGACAACGGCGAATTATTTATCAAGCAGATGCACATCTCGCCTTACGAAAAGGGCAACATATTCAACAAGGATCCGCTGAGAACCAGAAAACTGCTTATGCACAAGCGTGAAATAATGAAGCTGCTCGGACAGGTAAAGCAGGACGGTTTAACGCTTATTCCTATATCTGTCTATTTCAAAGGCAGCAGAGTGAAGGTTCAGGTCGGCCTTTGCAAAGGTAAAAAACAGCACGACAAGCGTGATGCTATGGCTCAGCGTGACGCAAAACGCACCATCGACCGTGAGCTGAAAATGCGTAACAGATAAACCTAAAAACAAGTCGGTTTGTCGTAGCACAACATTTTTTGAAAAAAATCAAAAAAGTGCTTGACAAACCGATTTTATTCTGCTATAATAGATTATGCTGATTTGCGGGGATGCTGGAATCGGCAGACAGGCAAGCTTGAGGTGCTTGTGTCAGTATTGGCGTGTGGGTTCAAGTCCCATTTCCCGCACCAGTGTAAAGGACATTCGATTTTCGAGTGTCCTTTATTTTTGTTTTAGCGAAAACTTACACATTGCAGTATGCTGAAAAAGCTGTGGCAGTTTCATTGCTGCCACAGCTTTTATATTTACTTTATCTGCGACTGAAGTATATCGAGGACCTCACCGAATCTCTGGAAATGCACTACTTCACGTTCACGCAGGAATTTAATCACATTGCTTACGTCCGGATCGTCGCAGACTCTGAGGATGTTGTCATAGGTAGCTCTGGCTTTCTGCTCCGCCGCAAGATCTTCGTGAATATCGGCGAGCGGATCAGCTTTACTCTGGATGTATGCGGCGGTAAACGGCACACCGCCGGCATTGGATGGGTAAACCGCATTTGCGTGATCCATATAATATGCGCCTACTCCGTATCGGTCAAAGCTTTTTGCACCCTCGCCTGTTGTGAGCTGGGATACTATAGAGCCTATCATTTCAAGATGGGATAGTTCTTCTGTACCTGCATCGTTCCCGGAATGATCCCTTGCGATCTCACTGTATTTCCTGTGATGACACGGTAGCTGTCCCCTCTGCCTGTTGCGGTAAAGCAGGTCGTAAAGCCATTTTCTATACCCTTAAGATACACTGTAAGAGTGCCGTGGATATAATCGGCTCTTATGACCAAGAGCCATATCGGATCACTTGTGAAATCAAGAAACCTTTCTGCGTTTGTTCTGATTTTATCCGTTTCGAGAACGGATCTGTCGCTTGAAATTTCCTGCGACAGCTTTTCTATAATACTGTCATAGTACGATTTCTGCTCGATAAGCTCCTGCTGTGTTATCAATCCGTCCAGCATAAGATCGACCGCACGGCGTTTTTTGGCATTGAGCGTTTCGATCTTTCTGCGCAGTGCAGGAATGTCGGGCTTGTCTGTTCGGGATAAGCCTTTTATTACTGCGTTTATGACGGATGTTTTGTCGATGGGTATATCGGTGAAAATACGCTTAACGCAGGCTTTTAGGGCGGTCACGTTAAGCGTTTCGTTGTTGCAGGATTTTCCGCCGATTCTCCCCGAGCAACGCAGGGCGTGGTATATCTTGCCGTTTTTCAGCGTTTTTACACGGGATACCATCACACTGCCGCACACACCGCAATATACCTTTCCGCTGAAGACATATCGGTCGCTGTGGCGGCTTGTGTCCGTAGGCTTTCTCCGGCTTATCTCGGCTTGGGTCTGCTCCCACAGCTCACGGCTTATTATCGGTTCGTGATGATTTCTTATATAGATATGCTCCGAGCTGTTGAGCCTTTTCTTATGCGTGAGAAAATCCGGAGTGCAGGTCTTTTTCTGCTCAAGGTCGCCGACATATTTTACATTCCGCAGTACCTTACGGATAAACGCACCGCTCCACCTTCCGCCGTTGACGGTTCTTATCTGCTCGGCGTTCAATCCGTCCGCTATGCTTTCTGCGCCCTTTAAAAGCACGGTATACTCTGTGAAAATACGCTTTACTATTTCTGCCGAATCCGCATTGACAGTGATTTTGCCGTCTTTTACGTCATATCCGAGACAGCTTCTGCCGAACACTACGCCCTGTTCCATTTTCCTTTGCTGTCCCCATTTTACACGCTCGGAGATTTTGCGGCTCTCCTCCTGCGCTATCGTTGCCATTATAGAAAGTCTAAGCTCGCCGTCGCTGTCACGGGTGTCTATATTATCGTTTATAAAGATAATACCTACGCCCTTCGCCCTCAGCATACGGGTGATGTTAAGGGTGTCTACAGTGTTTCTGGCAAAGCGGCTGACCTCTTTTGTGAGGATAATATCTATACCGCCGGACACGGCAAGGGAGATCATTTTGTTGAAGCCGTAACGGTTGAGCGTTGTCGTGCCGCTTGTACCCTCGTCATAGAACACTCCGACCAAAGTCATAGAGTCGGAATTTCTGATATAATCATCAAAGAACGACCGCTGTGAAGCAAGTGAGCCGGATTGCTCGGCACGGTCGGTCGAAACACGGCAATAGGCTGCGGCTCTGAGCTTATTCATCGTCTGCATCCTCAGGACCCACAGCTGATGCGTCACGTTGATGATTTATGATGATTTTAACAATCTGCCTTGTAATGATTTCTATCTCTGCTTCGGTTATTTCCATAATATCACCTCGCAACAAAATATTCTTACATTGCTTGTACATATTCCTGTTGCTTTTTGCTAAATGCAGTGTTATAATTTAATAGGTAATATTTGGCGGGAGGTGTTGACTTGCAGAAAAAGGCTGTAAAGGATAACGCTAAAAAAAGCAAAATACTCAGTGCGGCGGCAAACTGTTTTATGGCAGACGGATTCGAGGGCACTTCAATAAGGAAAATAATGAATGAGGCAGGCGCTGAGGTCGGTCTGTTCTATTACTATTTTAAATCAAAGGATGATATATACAGTGCGTTTATAGAATCACTGTTCATGGATTATAGAATCAAGATAATCGGAATGACGGAAAAAGCCGTAAGATCGCCGTATACTTCTTTTATCGATATATTCGGATTGTTTGCGGATGAAGCTGAACGCTTCCGCAATGAATTTGTAGGGAAAATGCACGAAAGCACGCTGAGAGATATTCGTGATCGCTCGCTTGAAATATCCGTCCCGTATATAAAGCAGATTATTGAAGTGCTGATAGAATACGGCGCAAAGCCGCTGATAAGCACGGAAGAGCTTGCTATAATAATGACATACGGGATAGGCAATCTTTTTTTGCGTGATAAGGAATCACGGCTTGCCGGAACGGATAGGGAAAGTATGAAAACGACCGCACTTCTGTTCGGGCTTGACCTTGAATATGTTTCACTTACCCTGCCACGCATCCCTTATGCTGAGGAAGCAGAGAAAATAACGGCTCTGGCTGAGCTTTGCAGTGAGAATTTTGCTGACTACAATGCTGAAAGAATGGCAAGGCTTATAAAGAAAAGAATGTCAAGCGGCGAGATATTTGTTATAGCGCACAAAAACAATATCGCAGGCTTTATTATGTTTTCGAAGAAGAACAAAATGATAGATCATATCGCTGTGTCGCCTGACTACAGGCGTATTGGTATAGCGTCAAGGCTTATGGTTACGGCTATGGCGCAGTTTGAGGTCGGGGAGGAGCTGTCAGCCGTAACTTTCAGACAGGAACATCTGATGTCGGACGGGGTAAGCCGTATGTATAAGAAATTCGGCTTCGACGATGAAAAGAATATCGTTGTCCGTGGCGAGCCTCTTGTAAGGAGAACCACTGTTGTACCGGAAAAGGCGATAATAACCGAATAAAGCGAAAGGGGCATAAAAAGGCTGCAGTATTTGATAATTGAAAAGGATGTGTCCAATGCCGAGTTGATGCAAAGCAAATATTTCGGATAATATCATTTTGGAAATATAAAATGGTCAGTATATGGCATTGGAAAAGCTTGTGAGTATTTGCGTGGCTATGGGCTGTACGCCCAACGATATTTCAGAGCTTTTGCCGGATAATATGGAGGAAAAATAATGGATAAAAAGAGAGTTGGTCAGATTAAGGAGCAGTTTGACCTTGTTATACATAGTGATGAAAACGCAAACATCGAATTTTGGTATGCCCGTGAGTTGATGTCCTTGCTCGGCTACGAGCGTTGGAACAACTTTGACAAAGCCATCTCTCGTGCAATGGATTCCTGTGAAAGCGGTGGTATAGAAGTTTCTGACCATTTTCGCGAGGTCGCGAAAATGGTTCCGCTGGGAAGTGGATCACAGCGAGAAATCAAGGACTATATGCTTACCCGTTATGCCTGTTATTTGATTGCACAGAACGGAGACCCTAAAAAAGAAGAAATTGCCTTTGCACAAAGCTATTTTGCCGTCCAGACCAGAAAGCAGGAACTGATTGAAGAGCGCATCGCACTGATTGAGCGTACTGAGGCTCGTGGCAGACTGCGTGAATCTGAGAAGCGTCTTTCACAGAATATCTATGAGCGTGGTGTCGATGATGCCGGTTTTGGTCGTATTCGTTCCAAAGGGGATCAGGCTCTGTTCGGCGGTCACACTACACAGGAAATGAAAACTCGCCTTGGCGTGAAAGATAATCGCCCGCTGGCAGATTTTTTACCGACACTGACGATTGCGGCAAAAAATCTGGCAACAGAAATGACCAATTATAATGTGGAGGAAAAAGACTTAAAGGGCGAATGTGCTATCACCGGCGAACACGTGCAGAATAATCTTTCTGTGCGTGAGATGCTCGGTCAGCGTGGAATCAAGCCGGAAGAACTGCCGCCTTCCGAGGATATCAAAAAATTGGAGCGGCGTGTAAAATCGCAGGAAAAGAAATTGGCGGCACAAGCGGGAAAACTGCCTGAAGAAAAAGCAGATGCGGGCGTAGACGACGGCGAATAAATCGGAACTGACCCGGTACGGCAAGGATGAGCCGATTTGAGCCGAGCCTCTTGTAAGGAGAACCGCTGTTGTACCCGAAAAGGCGATAATAACCGAATAAAGCGAAAGGGGCATAAATGATGCTCCTTTTTATTTAACCGACAGGCTCTGCGATGATGAAAAAGGCCCGAAATACTGCCGATAATGAAATAAGTCTTGAAATTTGCGGCGATTTAGTATACAATATAATAAGTAACGCTGTAAATCAAACGTATGTGCCTTGCACAGCGGAAAGGAAAATAAATGGAAAAAGTAATCAGCTTTTTAACAAATAAATGGTTCAAATTCGGTGTGTCGTTCCTGTCGATAGCCTATCCCGTGTTTCTGGGCTTCGTTGCGTGGCTTTTTATGGGATATTATCTTGAGCCGACGCACCAGGGCGCACTTGTTACGCTTTATATCTTTATCAATATTATCTTCTTCGGTATTATGCTTTTCACAAGAAAGCAGATAGTCACGAGAATTGTTGCGATAATTTCGCCTTTTTTGGCGTTTGCTATACTTCTGTTCGGCTTCGGCAACTGGTTTGCCGCAGTGCCTCCGATAGTCGTAAGCGTACTTATATTCCTGCTGAGCGGTACGGGCGAGACCACAAAGATCATTATCGGCACTATATATCTGCTGATGTATGTAGTAGGAGTGCTTGTTTATCTGACTTTCAAGATGCTGTTCGGAAACATTACTCTTATGGATGTCGATCTGTCCGCAAGAAGCACAAGCTACCGCTATTCACCCGACAAGCAGTACAGAATAGTTCTTTACGTTGATCCTGAGGGCGATGCCAGCCGTTCGGTATCCTTCTATCTTGAAGAAACAGACGGAGATATAAGCCTGCCGTTCCTTGAATGCCGTAACGCATTGGGCGGTATCCATATAATAACCTCCGACTATAACAAGCCTGCCGATGTCAAGTGGAAAGACAAGCATACGCTTTATGTTGACGGCAGAAAGCGTGAATTCAACTTCGACGCAGTATCGACAGATGACACGTCGGAAGACTATTAAAGGAACTGCGGAAAGGAAAAGCGGATATGAGTATAAAAAGAACAGTCAGCTTAACCGGTATAAATTCAAGTGAGATATATTCTCTTTCATATCCGCAGTCTGTCCTTAAATTTGCCGAATATGACTTTTCCGGCTTTATCAGACGCTGTACCGATTACTGCAAAAGATGTGCGGAAAGCGGAGAGTACAGACTTGAGGATATTGTTGCGCTCCGTAATTCACTCGGTGCGTGTCACAAATATGTTGAGGCGAATATCCACGGCATTTATGAAAAAGCGGTGCAGGATCTGTTTATAGAATATCTTTGCAGAGAAAAGGGGCTTGGCATATCTTCCTTATGGAACGAGCTTATAAATGCCAAAACTCCGTTTGAAAAGCTCATATTCACAAGGCTTACCGAGTATCGTCACAATAAGGCGGTAAACCGCTGGGTGAGCCTTCTTCAGCTTCAGGAATACGCAAAACGCAAGATAGACTTTGTGTTTGGTGAAAAGGTCACTGCAGAGCAGGCATTTGCAAAGCGTGATTATTTCGATCTGACATTCAGCGTAGCCGCAAATGAGATGGGCTATCCGTCGGAATGCTTTACCGCCGCAAAGGTGTACACTGTCGGCAGGTTGCCGTCTGCTCCGTTCATAACGAGCAATATTTCAAAGGCAATAGCGGCTTCGGCACTTCCCGAGATCGAATATGAGGGCAAACACAGACCGTTTGCCGCTCTGCATTCGGATAGCGAGGCGATGGACGTCTTTGCTAAGATAAAGAATTATGTTCCCGAAAAACCTGATTCGGTGCTGAACACGATAATAACAACGATGCGTTCTCTGCCGAAGAAGGTATACGTTTCGGACAGCCTCAAGGCGATAATAGATCTGGAAATAGATCTTTTGCTTGAAAGCGGGGGAGTTCTTCAGCACTGCGAACGCTGCGGAGAGTATTTTATTCGTGACAAGGATTACGACTATGATTATTGCAGTAAGGCTCAGTCGGGCGGCCGCACCTGCCTTGAGATGAGCACGGCGGTACCTCCGAGAACGGCGGATGAAATAAGACGGCTTGAGGATATGACCAAAGAACTGTATACATATATGTCGAAGCGTATAAACGTCGATCTTACACAGCGTGATTTTGCGGAGTGGTATCAGAGCTTTATGGCGATAAAGGAAAGTATCCTCCATAACGCTTTAAGCATTTCGGAATTCCGTGAATTTGAAAAATACTCGCACGACCTGCATTTTGCACCCGTAAAGCAGACACCGCTACAGGAAAAACCATCTGTGGCAAATGTTTCAGAAAGCACCGACACCGCTAAAAAGCAACCTGAGGTCAAACCTTTTGTTTTTGAAAGAGTAGACCGCAGTGTTCTTTATGAGCAGGAAAACCGCCGCAGAAAGCAGGAGCAGGAACGTGAGCTTTATGATATGATGCAGGAAAGCGCCGCACCCGTACAGCAGGAAGCGGCCGCACTGCAAAACGAAGCTCCTAAGGCACCTGTTCACGTTGTAAAGGCCGGTGAAACGGATAAGCTGGACGTCAGCCTGTTTGAAAATCCGTTCGACAATGCTTTCGAAAGCGAAATCTCCGAGCTTGAAAAGGTCAGCGGTTATGATTTCAAGCCGCTTGACGATATTTTCAGTTTCGGCGGAGCAGATGACAAATTACGGCAGACATCCGGCGGATATACCGATGAAGGCACTGCGGACGAAGACAGTTCCGATAAAGACGATAACGCATATACAGAGCCTGCTGTTGATACGGGCTTTGCAGGCGAATTTGCAAAAGCCGACTACAGCATAAAGCACTCTGTAACGCCTAAGAGCAACTATGCGGCAAATATGTACAGGCATACCGTTGAAACAACGCAGACAGCGGCAGAAGATTTCCCAGAGGTACAGCAAAGCGGAGAACGTCTGACGCAGGATGATTTTGATATTCTGCCGTCCTCGCCGTCACTTACTGTACCGGTCGGAGAAAAAACGTCCGTAAAAGCAAAGTCCGAGGAAAAGCCGGCTGTGAGCGAAAAGCACGCTCCGCCTGTTATAAAGCTGGACGCTCCTTTAGCAGACAGCCTTACCGATGCCGATGATATTCCGGGAGCGGACAGACGCAGACGTGACAACGGCGGCACAATGAACAGAAATACAGCAAAACGGCTGCTTGACGGCATAATAAAGCCGACAAAGATACGCAATCCGTTTATAGATGAAAATGATGATGAATAAATACGAGCTGAAGCGTTTACTGCTTGATTGGTTCTTTCCGAACCGCTGTCCTTTGTGCGGTAAGGTCATAGGAAGAATGGATTATATCTGCGATAAATGCGCCTGCGAATTCGAGTATAACGAAAAAGAGGAAAGCCTTTGCGGCGGCAGGCTGTTAAGCGTATGCCGTTATAACAATAAGACTTCGCCTGTAGTTATAGGTGCAAAGAAGCACCGTGACGGCAGTAAAATCAGTTTTATGGCATATACGCTTGTACAGAAGATTACAGGGTGCTATGAAACTCTGCCGGATGTCATCGTACCTGTTCCTATTTATTATACGGATAAAATCAGAAAAGGCTACAGCCATACCGAGAAGATATGCCGTGAGATTTCCGAAATAACCGGCATACCGACAGTTAACGCCGTTGCCAAAACAAGAAAGACCGCACAGCAGAAAACGCTCGGTAAGAAAGAGCGTGAAAGCAATCTCGACAATTGCTTTACTGTGACAGAGCCGACAAAGCTCAACGGAAAGCATATTCTCATAATTGACGATGTAACGACTACCGGAGCAACGCTGACCGAAATGTATAAAACCATAAACAATTGTGAAGGCTGTTTATGTGCCGCTATAGATTTTGCAGTGTTTGCAAGAACGTAGGAAAACAGCTTTGAAAGTAAAAACGAGCCGTACACCTGAGAGGTGTTTCGGCTCGTTTTTTTATATCAATTGTTCTGCTTTAAACCTTCCACCCTGCAGCCTGCTTACGCTCGACTACAAAGCGACGGTATAATCCATCCACAGCCATAAGCTCATCGTGAGTACCCTGCTGAACTATCTCGCCGTGATCGACCACAAAAATACAATCGGCATTACGCACTGTTTTCAGCCTGTGGGCAATCATTATGACGGTCTTGTCGTGGGTCAGTTCGGAAACCGCCTCCATAAGCTCCTTCTCGTTCTCGGGATCGACATTGGCGGTCGCCTCGTCAAGAATGATTATCGGTGCGTCCTTCATAATCGCACGGGCAATGGAAATTCGTTGCCGTTCTCCGCCCGAAAGCGTTGCACCGCCCTCACCGATGACCGTGTCGAATCCATCGGGCTTTGCCATAATGAAATCGTAGCAACGGGCTTTTTTAGCGGCGGCTTTCACTTCTTCAAGAGTGGCATCCGGTTTGCCGAAGCGGATGTTGTTGGCAATGGTGTCCGAGAACAGATATGTCCGCTGGAACACGAAGGAGAAATTGCGTATCAGGCTGTCATAGCTGTATTCCCGTACATCTTTTCCTCCGAGGCTGACACTGCCGCTCTGCACATCCCAGAACCTTGCCATAAGATTGCACAGCGTGGATTTTCCGCTTCCGGACGGGCCTACGATGGCAACAGTGGTTTTTTCGGGAACGGTCAGCGACACATCACGAAGAATAGGCTTGCTGTCATAAGAGAAGCTGACGTGGGAAAGGGTAATATCCTCGCACCGAGGCGACAGATCCTCGCCGTCAATATCCATAGGCTCGACATTCAGTATGGAATTTGCCTTGTCCACACCTATGTCAATCGAGCGGAACAGTGATGAAAAGCTGCCTGCGCTGTCGAGCTGTTCAAACAGTATGAACGAGCATATGAGCATAAGAAGGCAGTTTGAAAGCTCCATTGTGCCGCCTAGACAGAATATTATTGCGGCGGTGCAGACTGCAACACCTGTGAGCTTGTTTATAACAAGCTGTGCCAGCATATAAAGAACCGACGGTATCTCCATAGCAAAGGAAGCCTTGCGGGCTTCTTCCACAGCGGTGTGTACCTGCGTTGAGGAATCGTTGGTAAGGTCGAAATTCTTGACCTCAGCGATACCTTGAACATACTCAAGCACCTTAGAAACGAGCCGTTCATCAGCGTCAAATTTACGTTTGCTGAGTGTTTGCTCCGCCCGTTGCATAGCGGCATTTACGGCAAAAAACAGCACCAGACCGGCAAGTGTGATAAGCCCCATTCTCCAATCGAAGAAAAGCATCATAATCGCAATGATGCCGGAGGTCAGGAATCCCTTTGTCGTGACCATAACCACACGGGTCGCAATGTTAGCCATGTTTTCCATAGTGTTGGTGGTTACGCTTGTTACCTCGCCAAGACTGTTGTCGTTGAACCAGCCCATAGGCAGATAGCGCAGATGCTCGGCAATTTCAACACGCTTGTCGGCGCAGGCACGGTAGCCTGCTTTTGTCTGCAGCATAGTGGATTTCATATTTATCGCAATAGTCACAATCAAAGAAACGACTATTATACCAAGACTTGTCCATAGCGTTGACACAGTGACGTTATTGTCTAAAAGCGCCTTAATGACAACGGCGGCGGCAGGAATACGCATAGCAGAGCAGATGGCGCTGACTACTCCGAGCCGGATGGATGTGATAAATAATTTGCGGTTTTCTTTTCCGCAGAAGTCAAAGAACTTTTTCAGAGTTTTAAGCATTATACTGCCTCCCCGTTATCTTTTACGCTGATGTGGGCGTCCCACATTGTCTTATACAGCGGACAGGACTTCAGAAGCTCCTCTTGCGTACCGTTTGCTTCTATCTGACCCTGATTTACGACGATTATCTGATCTGCGTCGGCAATGGTAGACAGACGGTGAGCAATGACGATAACAGTCTTGCCCTTTACGAGCTTTGCCAGTGCGGATTGAATGACCGCCTCATTTTCCGGGTCGGTGTATGAGGTCGCTTCATCAAGAATTACGACAGGTGCGTCCTTCAGCATAGCACGGGTAATGGAGATACGCTGTCGTTCGCCGCCCGAAAGATGTCCGCCCGATGCACCGCACACGGTCTGATAGCCGTTTTCGAGGCTCATAATGAATTCGTGACAGCCGCATTTTTTCGCCGCATCTATGACTTCTTCATCGGTCGCACCTTTTCTGCCCATACGGATATTATCCATTACCGACAGATCGAACAGGTAGTTATCCTGAGAAACATTTGCGATGCGTTTTGTGCATTCTGAAAGCGGCAGAGTGCGGATATCCACGCCGCCAAGCTCCACCGAGCCGTCCGTTACATCCCAGAGAGACGCGATAAGACGGGCGATAGTGGACTTTCCGCTTCCCGACGGGCCGACAAGAGCGTTGATTGTACCTTGTTCTATATGCAGATCAATGCCGTGAAGCACCTCTTTATCGTGATAGGCAAAGCGGACGTTTTTCAGCTCGATCGAGTTATCGCAAGGCAGTTTTACGGCTTTCTCAGGTCGCTGCATATCCTCGCAGGAAAGCACCTCGGATACTTCACCGACAATGGTGCGTACCTGCGCTATATCATCGGTATAGGAGAAAGCGGTCATAAGCGGTTGCATTACGCCGAATGACAGCACGATAACAGTCAGGAAGGTATCAGCAGTAAGCGTACCCTGCATATATAGCAGGCATCCTACAGGCAGAACTCCGAGCAGAGTCGAGGGAAAAATCGCCATTCCTGCGGACTGTCCGAACAGGCTGCTTTTCATCCAGTCGATGAAGCAATCTGCGCCTTCTTTTGCGGCGGACACGAACTTTGCATAACCGGTTTTTGATTGTCCGAATGCCTTGATTACCTCAATGCCGCCGATATATTCAACTGCGGTATCGTTGAGCGCTTTTGTTGATGTGACGGTACGCTGAAACTTCTCGTTATAGCCTCTGAACATCGACATAAAGCAGAGCGTACCCAGCGGCAAAACAATGAGCATAGAAAGCCCCATACGCCAGTCATTTGCGAATATCAGTGCAAGTACAGCCAGTGCGCCGACAATGTTGGCGGTCATTTCGGGCAGAAGATGTGCAAGCGTGGTTTCAATAGAATCCACACGTTCCACGATGATGTTCTTGTATGAGCCTGAGGAACGGTCAAGCACAGTGCCGAGCGGCAGTGTCGCCAGCTTGTCCAACAGCATTATCCTCACTTTGGCAAGCACATGGAAGGTTGCGTGGTGGGAAAGGGTAGTGGACACGCTGTGCAATATATAGCGTAAAATCCATAAGCCTGCCATCCATACGCAGAGCGTCAGGTAATAGGAAAGTTCTGCTGTGCCGTTTATAAGTGCGGTAATGATTTTGATTATGATAAAATACGGGATAAGCGAGCAGGCAACACCGATAAACGCAGTAATAACGCTAAGTAAATATTCGCCCCGTCTGCCTTTTGCAAACTCCGACAGCCACGAGAAAACGGAGCGGTTCGTTTTATTGGTTTTGTTCATCTGAAGCTCCTTAGTCTGCGTTATACCGTCAGATGTTTCTTTACAATCCGCTTGCCGATCAGCGCACCGATAAGTGCGGCAACAATTACGCCGATTACAAGCGCAACGGATACCCATGACTGTAACAGCTTTGACGCATCAAGGATAGTATCCTGACGACCGTCTGTTACTGCCTGATCCGCCATAGCGCTTGCGGCGATAGCGTAGGGGATTATTGTGCTTCCGAATGCGGCAAGCACCTGATTGATGATATAGCCTATAGTCAGTGCTTTTGCACTGCCGTAGCCTATCTTCCACAGCAGCAGCTCGGTAATGGCACCGGAGAGAATGAAAAGTATGATGTACGGCAGGTATCCGCCCAGAATGGCACGGACGATACTGTAAATGAGGATAGCACCCGGCTTTTTCACCTTTGTGCCGATGATGAAGTAGACAATGCCTTCAAGCAGGGCAAAAAATACCGGCATAAGAATTATGGTTATCGGCGTTGCGTATAAAAGTGAGCTTGCAAAGAACAGCACCACATTTATAAGCGCCAGCAGGACAACGGTAATGATGTCCTTGATTTTAAGCTTGTTACGGTTTACGGTTTCCATAGTTATAAACTCCTTTGATTTTATATGTATTTTTATTTGAAAGCCACTCAGGGCAGCTGTCACAAAATAAGACCGGCCACAACAGATGCTGTCAGCACAACGAAGAACAAAATATCCCACGCCGAGAACCGAAGTGACAGAAAATTACTTTTGCGCCGTTTAAGGTCGATGCCCCGTGTTTCTGCGGAAGCTGACAGCGTTTCGGCGATGCGTATTACCCGCAGTGCCATAGGTACTGTCAGGATTTCAATATAGGATGGCAGCGCCCGTAGCTTCTGCCACAGCGTCACAAACGCTCCTCGTGTCCGGATTGACTGCCGCAGCAGCTTCATATCTCCCGAAAGCACCGGGAAAAAGCGGAAGATAACCGCCACAATCATAATAAACCGCTCAGGCAGGTGCATATTTCGCAGTGCGGCAAGGGTGCGGCTTGCTTCATTTCGTCCGATAAGCGTCATCATAGAAATTCCTACGGCAATTATTCGTGGGAACAGCACGAGCATAAACGAGAACAGTGTGTCAGGCAGAAGAACGTTTGCCGCCCACAGCGCACCGAAGCTCGCACTGCCGATAAGCGCCGCTGTGAGCCTGCCGTCAGCGGCAGTCAGAAGCATCAGCGCCGCATAAGCGGCATAAACAAGGTGATTGTCCGATGTGGATATAACGATAGTCAAGACTAACCAGTAAAGCAGCTTTGTCGCAGGATGAAACCGCTCATTGTACTGCTTTGGCGGTGAAACCTTTGTCGGATGGAAGCGCTCTATATACCGCCGCACCGCCTGCAGATCCTGTTGCGACCGAATGAAAAATTCAGTGTCGGAGTGACCACCGCTCAGCCCGATACAGCGGTCGCAGGCATCTGCTATCAGTTCAAGATCGTGTGTAATGATAAGAACGGTCTTTTCTTTTCCCATCTCACGAATCAATTCTGCACACCGTTTCAGGCTTTCGGCATCCTGCCCGGCGGTTGGTTCGTCCAGTATGATAATCGGTTTATCGGAAAGATATGCCATCATCAGCGTAAGTCGCTGCATCTGCCCGCCTGAGAGGGAAAACGGGTGGCGGTCACGGCATTCCCACATATCCATACTTTTAAGAAGCGTTTCTGTTTTCTTTTCAAATTCATCCGTTATCTTATGTCCGTATTGAAGCTCGTGCAGGACGGAGTTTGTGAAGAACTGAAACTCAGCCTCCTGCATTATGAAAAGCACCTGTTTTTGCAGCTGCTTCGGCTTCTGAGCCTTGCCGAACAGGGAAATCTCGCCGCCTGTGGAGCGGTAAAGTCCTGCAATCAGCTTGCCGAGAGTGGTTTTGCCGCAACCGTTAGCACCTACCAGACCGACGATTTCATGCTCACAAACGGAAAAATTTACGTCTGAAAGTATTGCTCTGTTTTTCCTTCCGTATTTATACCGAAGGTTTGAAACAGAGAGCGCCTGTGGCATATTTTCGGGTTGTGGCGGTCTTTCCGACACGGTGATTTTTTCAAGGTCAAGTGTACGCAGGCAAAGCGTGTGCAATTGCAGTGGTAAAAGCGATTTTGCTTTTTCGGCAGTGTATTTATGCTTTATCTCGCCGTTTGCCATAATCCAATATTCGTCGGCAATATCCGCAAGATAATATAAGCGGTGTTCGCTGAGAAGCAGGGTCTTTCCCTGCTTTTTAAGCTTAAGCAGAATATTTTTCAACTGTTGTGTCGCCGCAAAGTCAAGGTTTGCCGTAGGCTCGTCAAGAAGAAAAATATCCGTATCCATCGCCCACGCAGAGAGTATGGAGATTAATTGTCGCTCACCGCTTGACAGCTCATAGACGTTGCGATTTTTCAGATGCTCAAGGTGAAATGTCCGAAAGGCCTCATCGACCCTATTCCGTATCTTTTCCTGAGGCAAGCCGTGATTTTCAAGTCCGAATGCGACCTCGTTGGAGCTGTTTACAGTGAAAAACTGACTGCGTGGATCCTGAAAGACCGATGCCGCAAGCTCTCCGATTTCACCGATGCTAAGGTCTGCTGTGCCATGCCCGTCTAGGCGACAGAAGCCTGTCAACTCTCCCTCGTAAAACTGCGGTATCAGACCGTTGAGGCATCGCAGTAGTGTGGACTTGCCGCAGCCGCTTCCGCCGCAAAGCACCACGCATCGCCCCGCAGGAATATTTCCGCTGACTTTTCGGAGCGTAGGTGTACTTTCTTGCGAATATTGAAATTCGAATTCAAAATCTATCATAGGTATCTCTTTTCCGCAGGTTAGGATAGTCTAACCATATGCTGTAAGAAACGGGCGGCATCACCGCCCCTGAATTAAAAGCTGTTATTTCAAAGTAAGGCACAGCTGTCGCCAACCGGCATTGGTGAAATCCAAAATCGAGCGCAAGCAGGCGAACATCCTGTCTTCATCCGGGCGCTTATCCAGCAGCTGACGGAAATTCCAGAACTGCGACCCCATAATAAGACGGATAGCGTCGGCGTTTGGCTTTTTCCCGTAAACACGGAAAAAGAAATCGACCGTTTGCTGTGTTTTCTGTTCCATAAGATCGTTCAGCATTGTTTCGACAGAGCTTCCGTCACTGCGGCTGAAGAATAAGGTACAGTCGTCATAGTGCGAAGCAAGCAACTCAAAGTATATTTTTTCCTCAGAGTTTATGGCACTGAGAATATCTTCCGTCTTTGCGCTTAACATTGCCTTTTCGTATTCCTTTGCGACAGGTGCGAACATAACCTTCATCGCTTCAAAAAAATCCTGCAGCAGAGCGACAAACAGTGCGTCTTTATTTTTGTATCATGTGTAGATTGCTCCGGTGGTGACTCCGGCTTTTTCGGAAATCTTGTGGAGCGAGGCTTTACAAAAGCCGTAAGCAAGAAACTCAGAATATGCCGCCTTAATGATTTTGTCATCAAGCGAATGATCCTTATTTGCCAAAATTTCACCTCCGCAAAATCAATAACGCCGTTATCAATAACGGAGTTATTATAGCACGGCAGGCGGTAAATGTCAAGAGGTATGTAAGCTGTTTTCGTGGCTTTTTTGCGCCTTGATATACGGTGGAGAATGTGGAACGCAGAAAAATATACTTGTCCGACAGATTTACTTTGGCTGTAATCTTTTGCTTGGGGGCAGGGAGGAAAACTCAACTCGGTTACGTGAAAAGTTTACAATAAGATTTGGCTTATTGATGGGATTTACAGCGATATGCCAATTTGATAGGAATTCTGCGTGGAATTTGACGGTGGAAAATATATTTGTTGTGTGATAATATGAAAAATAATAAACGGAATGTGCAAATTTTATATCGGTTATATCAAAATACACGTTTCGTATGCAGTAAAGCCGCAAGGCTGTCAATATTCAAACGGAGGAAATCAGATGCAAGCGAGAGATTTAAAAAGTATTATCGAAAGTGAAAATCATGAACTGAAAACTCAGTTCTGCAATGTTCCGTTTACAATTACTCCTGACAGGAACATTTATAACATTATCAGAAACAAGTACAAGGAACTGGCTCTTGAAGCGCAGACAAAATTTGCAGAGATAAACGAGCAGTTTGAGGATCTTGACGATCTTATAAACAATGCTCCGAGTGCTTTTGTATACTGCATTGAAAAGGCTCTGCTCGAGCTGATACAGGATATAATCAGCGTGGATATTTATACAATAGACAAAGATGCTGTTGTGAATATGGCTTTTGACGGTGTGTATTTTGACGAATTCACAGAAGCGTTCAAGGTCATTGACAAAAAGTATGAAAAGATACTTACCGATCTTAACGATGCCGAATATGCAAGAGAATTGAGAAAAGAGAGCAGACCTCGCTGGCAGTCGGCTACATTCGGCGGAAATGCCATAAACGCCTGGTCAAATCAGCTTGATGCAACGGCAATGAATATCACCGAGGGTATAGCGCACAGCCTTGTTAATGCGGTCGGAAATATGATGAGCCGCAGCTATGCACGTTCACAGATAAAGGAACTTTTTAACACAATGAGTCTTCGTCAGGATATGGTGAACAGCGTTTATGATTCCTGCTTCAATCTGCATTTATTACTGCTTGATATAGTAGAGAAGAACACCGCAATAAAGTTTGACGGTACTGTGAGTGCGGCTGATACGCAGAAAGCACAGGCTATGTTCAACAATATGATGTCTATAAGTCTTTCCCCCGAAAAGAGAGATGCTTTTATCGTGCAGATATTCGAGCTTGATCCTTACGAGGACAGTTTCTATTCAAAGCTGATTGATACAATGGGCGATGAGGATGACTCCATAGGGAAATTCTCCGAATTTTTCGGCGTGAATATATTCGACATCAAGAACGATATACTTGCTCGCTTTGTAAACGACAATATCGGTGAAACCGAAGAAGATGCCGTGAAGTGCAAGGGACTTATGGAGGAGTATGCCGCAAAGATAGGGCTCAGTACCGTGCAGATTGTACAGGCAAGGAATATAGTGGAAGAACGTCTTAAATATTTCAATGACCTTTATTGCACCGTAGACGGCGTTCTTATGGACTCAAGAGCGGAAGCGGATCTTGCGAGAGAAGAGCTTCCGCAGATTACGGCGATATTTGAAACGTTTACAAAGCCGACCGACAAGTCTGACCTTGATTATGAAAACGACCTTATCGAAAAGAGAAAGCAGATAGATTCGTTCAAAACAAAAGTTAAGGATAAATATCTTGAAAGTATAGACGCATTGCTTTCCGATTTCGACAGGCTTTTCAGGAAAGAGGGAAAATTCGACCATAGTCTGACGAGAGAAGAAGCAGGGGCAATAAGAGCCTTTGAATATGTAAAGGGTATGAGAATAACATCTTTTGAAGAGCGTGACAACGCTGTTAAGATGCTGACCGAGCGTTTGTCGCATCTCGGTATAACCGAGGCACAGGCGGAAAACGCTTACGCTTATCTGGACGAGGTCGAAAAGAACCTTTGCGTAATTGACGGAATACAGTTTGCAAACAGGGAAGAGGCTTTAAAGGCTACCGCAGAGCTTAATGAGATAACGGCAATAGTAAATGCCGTGCCGAAGCCTGACAAGAACAGCGTTCTTCCTTATGAGAAAATGCTTGATGAAACAAAGGCAAAGCTGGAATCTTATGAAACAGACGTAAAAAACAAGTATATCGGAATTATCGAGCAATACAAGGCGAAGTTCGACACAACATTCCGTACGGTAGGATTTACGGTGTATGAAACAAGAAAAGAAGCGGCGGCACAAAGAGCATTGAATTTTGCAAAGAGCGTGATTCCCAAGGGTTACACCGAGCAGGATCTGATTGATGCAAGGCAGAAGGTCGATGAATTTCTGTTAACGGTCGGAATAACCTTTGAGGAAGCAGAGCAGGTTAGTGAGCTATTCAGACAATGCTATCTCAATGTCAATACCGTTGACGGAATTGCTTTCAACAGCAAGGAAGAAGCAGAAGCGGCAAGAGCCGAGCTTGCGGAGATTACCGCTATAATGAGCGATGTACCGAAACCGAATCCCGATCTTCTTCTCGATTATGAGCAGAAGTTGTTCGATGTAAAGGCAAAACTCGAAAGTTACAAGACGCCGGTAAAGGATAAGTATATTGCGATTATTGACGATTATATAGCAAAGTTTGATACGACCTTCAAGACGACAGGTGCGTTTTCAAAGGCTGAAACACGTCAGCAGGCGGCGCAGATAAGAGCATTGAAGCTGGTAAAATCCATAGCCCCGACCGGTTGCACCTATGATGACGTTGACAAGGCAATAAAGGCGCTTGATGACACGTTGCCGAAGCTTGGTATAGACAAGGCACTCGCAACCGATGCGACAGATTACATACAGGCACAGGAGGACAAGCTGAATACGGTTGACGGAGTGGTTCTGCCTGACAGGGAGAATGCCGCCCTCGCCAAAAAGGAGCTTGAGGAGATACAGAATATAATGTTCAAGGTCGCACCTCCGCAAAATGAGCCTTTACTGAGCTATGAAAGAAACATGCTTGAAATCGAGGATAAGCTGTCACAGCTCAGGACTCCCGTAAAGGATAAGTATATAGGTATTATCAAAAAGCATCTGGTGGATTTTGACGAAAAGTTCAGAAAGGTATCACTTATCAAAACCGCCGCAACAAGAGAAGAAGCGGCAAAGGAAAGGGCTCTTAAATTCGTGAAGAGCAAGACTTACAACACAGTAACCGATGTCAATAATGCAAGGAACGAGCTTGCAGAGCTTCTTCCCGAACTCGGCATAACATCAGAGCAGGCGACCGAAGCAAATGAATATCTCACAAATACCGAAAACAAGCTGAACGGAACTGCACCGCAATCAAAGCTGAAAGGCGTTTTCGGTATGTTCAAAAAGTAATATCGGTATAAAAGTAAACCGACATATAAAATTATCCCGCACCTCAGAGTGCGGGATAATTTTTATGCGTTTTCAGTTGTTTCTTGAGCATTTTTCCGCATCGATGGCAAGAACAAGCATCAATACATACAATGCGTCCTGTGGGTCTTGCACGTCAAGCACATAGGTGTCTGTCCAGTTCCATATTTCTTTGGATACACAAGCTATGTAACGACCGGTACAGTCACGGATGTTATAATCCCACTCAAGCCAATCGCCGTCTATATTCCAGCCGTTATAATCAATGTTGAATCTGGGTCTTATGAATGTAAACTCTTTGCTGATGCAGCCGACATAACGAGAGTCGACATACATCTCAAACTTCGGAAGCCAGGTAAACACCTTTTCCTTAATGTATCCGACCTCTTTTCCGCAGGAGTTATAAATACGGAGCAGGTGTCCCCATGCAAGCTCACCTTTTACAACGAACGCAGTATTTCCGGCTTCATCATAAATGTCGTAGCTGTCAAACCACGAGAATAATCTTTGCTTGAATAAAAGTTTCATTTATTACTTTCTCCTTGATGCGTGAAAATACATATTATCTGCCATTAAATCTTTAGCCGGAATAATTCCGGTTTTCAAGTTCAGTATAGCATATCGGGATTTAAAAGTCAAAGGTGATTATATTATAATTATGACGGTGTCAGGGCAGTGCTGTCAGGTACGGAAAATGTGGGATAATTTTTATGCATTTTGTACTACCGTACACAAAAAATTCCACACCCATATATATGAGCGTGGAAAAAATGGTGGAGCCGAGGAGAATCGAACTCCTGTCCGAAAACCGATCCGCCAACCTTTCTACACGCTTAGTGAAGTCTTTTGAAATTCCCTTTCTCCTCTCCGGCTCACAGGATAGAAGTCCGGTAGTCCTTTGATGTGTTGACGGTTACAGGACTCTCACCGAAAACATTGGCTGTTAGTCGACGCCCTTTATAGAGCCACAGCGCTCTCTACAAGGACGGTAGCGCACTTAGGCAGCTACTAATTCAGATCTATTGTCTGCGTTTAATTTTAAAAATGCCCCGTTTAAAGAGATAAGGCGATCTCTGCGTGCTTAGCCGGGTTCACAATCCCCGTCGAAACCTTTACGGCCCCGTTTGTTTGGATAATTATTGTAGCACAAAGGAAAAGGTTTGTCAAGGAGAAATTTGCACTTTTATGAGGTTTCGGATATAATAAACCGTATATTTTGACATTTTTCGCTTTTTAGGCTGATTGGAGCAAGGCTTGTAAATGCGATTATATTTTAAGGCGCCTGTCCGGCACGACTAAAAGAAAAATAATGAACAATTGACAACTATGAATGTCGGTGGTATGATTATAATATCAACATCCGGGAGGAATATTCGATGACCGATAAGGAAATGAAGCTGGAACGCTTTAAAGAAGAAAATAAGAATGCTGTAAAGGGTCAGATCGTGCTGACGGGATCTTCTCTTATGGAGATGTTTCCTGTGAATAAATTTCTCGCTGAGCGTGGCTCGGACATTATCGTGTATAATCGTGCGATAGGCGGGTATATAACAGACGAGCTTATGCAGGTGCTTGATACCTGCGTGTTCGAGCTTGAGCCGAGAAGGGTGTTTATAAATATAGGCACAAACGATCTCAGCGATTCAAGAATACCTATGGATCGTATAATGGAGCACTATGATAGCATTATAAGTTCGATAGAACAGCGATTGCCGAAAACAGAAATTTACCTTATGGCATATTATCCGGTGAACTATGAAGCCGCCGCAGAAAATATGAAGGAGTGCCTGAAAATCCGCACAAACGAAAAGATAACGGCGGCAAACGCACTTGTAAAACTGATTGCGGAAAAGCACGGTCAGCACTATATAGATATAAACGACGGCCTTAAGGATGAGCAGGGCAGGCTGAAAGCTGAGTACACAATAGAGGGCTTACATATAAACGAGCAGGGCTACAGAGCGATTTTTGACGACTTCCTGAAATATCTTGAAAACTGATTTTTGACAATACCCCCTTGTCTGTCTTGACAGGCAAGGGGCAAACTATATAAAACTATAAAAAAATAAACCCGTAAGAAAAACTTACGGGTTTGGTGGGAGCGGGTGGATTCGGACCACCGAAGCGAAACGCAACAGATTTACAGTCTGCCCCCTTTGGCCACTCGGGAACACTCCCATATTAAGTTAAAGAAAAAATTGGAGCTGGTGGACGGACTCGAACCCCCGACCTGCTGATTACAAATCAGCTGCTCTACCAACTGAGCTACACCAGCTTGTTAATTTGTTTCTTGTCAACCGACGTGTTATATTATATCATATCGAAAACCGCTTGTCAAGAGTTTTTTAAAATTTTTTTAATTTTTTTACTCTCGGCTTCATCGGCTTTTGCTGTGCCGTGACAACAGATAATATTGTATCACAAAGTCAAACGTTTGTCAACCCTTTTTCGACAATTTTTTGATTTTTTTGAACGGAAATTGCAAAACCGCTTTGCAATGCGGCAAAGCGGTAAAAAGCAATATCGGATATTATCATAGCTTGCGGTAGTCGCACAGTACCGTGTTAGTCATAAGCCAGCTAAGACAATCTTCAAACAGCACGCCAAGTCGTGGCTCGGTACCGTAGCTGTAGGTGGTTTTAACGGCAATTTCCGTGAACGTGGTTGCACGGTTAAGGGCAATAGGCAGGCTTTCGCCCTTCAGCAATGATGCGGTAAGCACTGAAGTGAAGATGTCGCCTGTGCCGGGGTAATGTACGGGAATATGATCCCAGTCGATACGCCAAAAGCTGCCGCTTTCCTTGTCGAAGCCTACGTTAGAGAGCTTCTGACCGTCATCGTCTATCAAAGGTACTCCCTTTATTACTACTATTCCGGGCTTGTCGCTGAGGCGGGCAAGCCACGAGCGTGCCTGTGCCACCGACATTACGGGAGGGCATTCCTCTCCGAGAAGCATACACGTTTCGGTGAGGTTAGGTGTTATAACATCTGCGGCATCAACAAGCTCCTTCATCCTGCGGATAAGTTCAGGGGTATAAGTGCTGTAGGGCTTTCCGTTGTCGCCCATTACCGGATCCACTACTTTAAGTGAGTCGGGGTTTCCGTGAAGGAATTCAAGACAGCAATCGACCTGTTTCGGAGATGAGAGAAAACCGCTGTAGATCGCATCAAACTTCAGATGCAGTTTTTCGTAGTGATTATAGCAGGCTGAAATATGATCTGTGAGATCCTCCATAGCGATATCGGTAAAGCCGCCGGTGTGAGTTGACATAACGGCGGTCGGAACCGGACAGACCTGTATCCCCATAGCAGAGATAACGGGTAATATAACGGAAAGCGAACATCTTCCATAGCCGGAGAGGTCATGGATAGCCGCTATTATTTTATGCTGTGACATTAAAAAACGACCTTTCTTTTTTACACATACATTTATTTTAGCACAAAATTATCATATTGTCGAGATGTAAATTTTATATAGCTCACTTTATTTCTGATACACAAAGAGGATAATAAGGCAAATTCTGATGTCAGATTTATCAAGCTATAATTTTTTAACGTCGGCACATTATATTATCGAGCCGAAAAAGGCGGTTATGAAAGGAAACGGAAAAATGAGCAAGAAAACTTCCAATAATATGATATGTGCCGCTACCGCAATGGTGGCAGGCGGCATTGCTTTTGCCGCAACAAAGGCTATGACCTCGAACAAGACGCAGAACGTCAAGAAGGCAACAGGCAAAGCGATAAAAGCTGTAGGGGCGGTAATAGAATCGCTCCAGATGTAACGGGCTTACAGCAAAAAGCCGTTCACGAGCCGTTTTTGGTAAGTGGACGGCTTTTATCTGTCGGGACTATTATAATCGCCGCTTTTAAAAACAAATATATTCGGCATCAAGCGAATAATAAGGCGAGGGTAGGTTTGACTTTGCGGCGGTATGGTGTTATAATTGATTTTACTATCAAGAGATAAAAGCAAGAGATAAAGGCAAGGTGTATTTATGATAACAGGATTGAGAACGAGAGAGCCGCTCGGATTTACTAAATTCATTGAAATGATTCAGCAGGCTGCCGCAAAAAAGGGAAGCGTGTTTTTCCTTGATTGCAAAGAGGGTCACGAGCAGGTGAAGAACGGGCTGATTGCAAGTGATTGCAGCGGCTGGCTTGTGCCGGCGGAAGAAGCGGAGGAGTTCAATGCGGAATATATGGATTTCAGCGAGTGCGATTGCTGGGATAAGTATTTTGCGTGGGAAACCTGGTACGAGGACGAAAACGGCGAGCTGAAGATAGATGTTTCGGTAGTGTAACATTGATTGCAACAGTTACAGCAGGTAAATAAAACGCCGTAAAAGCGACAGCGTAAAATAAAAAACGAAAATGTAAATTTTTGTGCTTGACAAATGCAAAATTATCTGATATAATAAACAAGCTGATTTGCGGGGATGCTGGAATCGGCAGACAGGCAAGCTTGAGGTGCTTGTGTCAGTATTGGCGTGTGGGTTCAAGTCCCATTTCCCGCACCAGTGTAAAGGACATTCGATTTTCGAGTGTCCTTTATTTTATATCTCGGCAAATCAGCAAAGCATTATCATCGAAAAAAGCCACACTGGAATCGCACGAAATCTTTGATTTCGTGGTAGAGGAAACTTGTTTCCTCGGGCAGACAAGGCAAGCCCCAGGTGCCCCAGTCAGTATTGGTGTGTGGGTTCAAGTCCCATTTCCCGCACCATATTTTCTTTATGAAAAAGATATTATGCCCGCAAACGGCTTGACAAAGCCACTTGCGGGCATATATCTTTGCAAAAATCAAAAATACGCATCCGTAGATATTTTTTGAAGGAAAAAGGATTTGAACCCCCTTGTATAAAATATTTTCTTTCAAATTTATTCACAATGCGCAATCAGCCTGCGAGAGCCGTAAAAGGTAATCGCAGGCTTTTTTTATTTTTCGCAAACTGAACGAAAAAGATTTTCAGGGGAATGAACCTCCCCTCTTATAAAAAATTTTAATACATATTTATATAATATGCACAAGCACCTGTGTCGGCTCCGGGATTGCCCGAAAGCCATTCACAGGTGCTTTTTTTGTTTTCAGGAAAAATACAAAAAAGATTTTTTGGGGCTTGAACCCCAAGATTGGAGGACACGATGAATCTCATTCAGAAAGAAATGCTGCTCAAGGCGGAAAGGCTCGGCTACACCGTAGAGGCGGCAGACGCAAACTCTCCCCTCGAGGTGAAAAAAGACGGCAAGGACATTTGCACTATCCATAGCGACAAGATGACCTTTAAGCGGGGCGAGGACAATACGCTCCTCGAACAGCTCATAAACATCTACCACACCGTTCAGGAATACACCGCAGCCTATGAGAAAGCCCCTGAGCTTAAAGCGGTTGAGAATTACAAGCTGCTCTCCGAGTTCAACGGAACGGTGCTTGCGGCAAAGGATATGGGCTTTAACGGCTTTCAGTTTGTAACATGGGGACGCTGCAGCGACGGAGTAACAGTTACACTCGGACACTATCACGGAGATGATTATGCTGCGGCAAAGGAGGACTTCGCAACCCGCTCTGGACTTATCTCCAGCCACAGACTCTTCACAAATGAGGAGCTTGCGGAGATAAAAAGCTGTGTGGAGTTTACCCTCGACAATGACGAGGCTCTGACCTTTGAGGGCGAGAAAAAGCTAAACGAGCTTGCAGATAAAATAAATGAAAGCCTGCCCGAACAGACGGCGCCCAAGCAGACGACCACACCGCAGATTTCAATGTGAAAGGAGAACGCCATGATAAACCTGTATGTTAAAAACGGAAATTATAGCCTCGCAATAACGCTCCCTTCGGATTATTTGAGAGAGGAACTTCACTATGCCGATGTGAGCTTCAGCACACCCGTCAGCGGTACGGAGGATATATCCGTAACCCTTGTTCCCAATGCGGAACACCCCATAGCGCAGACCGTCTTCGACAGACTGCTCCCCACGGACAAAATAACAGCCTTAAACGACCTTTGTGAAGCCGTTGAGAACGCTTGGAGAACAGGATACGCCGAAACAGAGAAAGCCTTTATTTCGCAGGATCTGAAAGGCACACAGGCAATGATGGACTGCGTTCAGTAGCTCGAACAGCAGGCAAAGGAAGAAGTCAAACAGTATAAGGAAATGAGTATGTAACGGCATTGACCACAGCATAGAAAAACCGGCGAGAGGAGGTGATAATATGAACGAAGGCAGAGTCAAAATGCTCAAGGAGCAGTATCCGCCCGGCACAAGAATTCAGCTTGACCACATGGGCGATGATCCGCACCCCATTCCCGACGGCACAAAAGGCGTGGTAGACCTTGTGGACGATATCGGAACGGTACATTGTACCTTCGATAACGGCAGACAGCTTGGATTGTGTATGGGCGAGGATTCGTTCCACAAGATAGCCGAACCGAAACAGGATACGGGTCCCAAGCTGTCTATGTGACGCAATCCCATTAATTAATGAAAGGAATGTTGACCGCAGCTATTAAATTTTTCGATTGCTTTGCGGGTATAGGCGGTTTCAGAAGCGGACTTGAAAAAGCAGGAGGCTATGAGTGCATAGGCTTCTGCGAGATAGACAAGAACGCCGAAACTGCCTACAGAGCAATGTATGACACCAAACAGGAGGTATTCTACAATGACATCACCAAAATCAACGCAGAAGAAATGCCCGATTTCGATCTGTTTGTCGGAGGTTTTCCCTGTCAGCCATTCAGCGTGGCGGGAAAACGGCGCGGATTTGAGGACACAAGAGGCACTCTCTTCTATCATATCGCCCGAATTATCAAGCATAAGCGACCTGCAGCTTTTCTCCTTGAAAATGTTCCCGGTCTGCTATCGCATGGTGAGGGGCAAACTTACCTCACGATCCTCCGCACGCTTTCGGAACTGGGGTATTGTATTGAATGGTTTGTGCATAACAGCGCAGGCTTCGGAGTCCCGCAGTCCCGTAAGCGAGTGTATATTGTCGGATATCTTGGAACAGAATGTTCCGGAAAAATATTTCCTGTCGAATGCCTCGCTACTAAAAATCCTAAACGGCTCATCGACGGCCCGCAGGGTTCGAGAGTGTACTCCACAGACGGCACAGCCGTAACACAGTGCGCAGGCTCGGGCGGCGGAGGCGGCAAAACAGGTCTGTATATAGACCTTAACGCCGATCCCGAGCTTACAGAGCTTGCACGCTGTATCCTTGCAAGATATGACGCTGGCGTAAGCAATCACCGAGGCTGTGTCTCGGGAGTGCTGGTGGAGGAGCAGCCTCGAGCCGTTCTCTGCCCCGAAAAGGAAAAAACTCGTCAGAACGGCAGACGGATGAAAAATCCCAACGAGCCTATGTTTACAATAACCGTTACCGACAGACATGGAGTCGTCCACAAGGGCAGAGTACGCAAGCTGATGCCCATAGAGTGCTGGCGGCTTCAGGGATTTTCGGACAAGCAGTTCAAGGCTGCAAGCTCCGTCATAAAGTCCGACGGGCATTTATACAAAATGGCAGGAAACGCCGTTACGGTAAATGTAATAGAGGCTATAGGCAGGAAGATAAAGACGGTGATTTTTGACGGAGGTGCAGAATGAGCGCTGTAAACGCAGGCGAGATATCCTATGAAGGCTTTTCCATCTTTGACAGAGAGGCTCTCTTCACAAACTACCGCATAGACCGCAGTACCGTCCCCGAGGGCTTGTACGCATACGACCTTCGTGACGAGTGTGACGGCGAGATATGCCAACTCAAATCCCATGTGCTGGTAAACCATTGGGGAACAATCCTTGTGCGTGAGCCGTTTGAGGACGCAGCGGAAGGTATAGAGGTAACTCCCGAGGATTACAGCTACGAGGGAGAAACGCTGACGCTCGCAGAGTTTCTGAATCCCGAGCCAAAGGCGTCATTTACGCTGACAATGGAATAAAACTGCAATCAGCCTGTGAACATCAGGCGTAACGCAGACTCGCACTTCTTTCGGTTGGGCAGATACCGCCAATGTTCACAGCAGCATTGCCGAGGAGGTGAAAATTATTCCTAACTATATTGTAAACAGAGTACATTTTGACGGTGACGAGGAACAGATAAGGCAGATGCTCGACTTTATCAAGCCGAACATCACCAATGAGGAAGAAGAACACGATACTGTCATCGACTTCAACAAAATAATTCCTATGCCCGAAGGTCTGGACCTTAACGCAGGAAGCGTGGAAAGACGTGCGGTCACCGCATATCTTGTAGCTGTAAACCCGTTTACAAAGGACTTTGGAGTGGATAAATTCTCCGAAAGCGAGTTTACTGAGCTTGCAAACAGTCTTGTAAAGAGATACAATCTCACAAAGGGCGATATATACGATGATAAGGTCGATCCGCAGGAGGTTGAACACGGACAGCAGTACATTGATAATATCAAAAAGTACAATGCCCCGACCTGGTACGAATGGCGTATTCAGAATTGGGGCTGTAAATGGAATGCGAGCTGTCAGCGTATAGGCGAAAACAACACTATATATTTCGACACTCCCTGGGCAACACCGACGCCTGTGCTTCAGGCGTTGTCGGAAAAGTTCCCAGGTCTTACTATAACCTGCCATTGGGCAGATGAGGACTTCGGCGTTAATGTCGGAGAGGCTGTGTTTGAAAACGGTGAAATAGCAGGTCTGGACTATTATGAGGCTTGCTCGAAACAAGCGTATGAGCTTGCCGCAGAGCTGTGGGAGCTTGACCTTGCGGCGGAGGGCTTTGTCTTTGACGAGGAAAAACAGACATATATCCGTTCCTCGCCCGATGAGAGCAGCGAGCCGACCTCGTCTGAAACAACTCCCAAGATGGGATAAATAAAACTGCAATCAGCCTGTGAACATCAGGCGTAACGCAGACCCACACATCTTTTTCGGCTGGGCAGTACCGCCGATGTTCACAACAGGTATTGCACCGAAAGAGGTGATGAAAGTCAACAGCTTTATGAGCTGGATAGGCGGCAAGAAATCCTCCCGCGACATCATTATTCCGAGATTCCCAGTGTACTATGAAAAGTACATAGAGGTCTTCGGAGGCGGCGGTTGGATTCTCTTTGCAAAGCCGCCCGGCAACGATCATGAGATCTTCAACGATTTCAACAGCAACATCTCAAATCTCTACACCTGCGTTCGTGACCACAGTGCCGAGCTTATAGAAAGCCTGCGGTTTGTGCTTAACAGCCGAGAGGACTTCGACAGAATAAAGCACATTATAAGCGAAAAGGCAGAGATAGGAGATGTAAAACGAGCAGCGGAATTCTATCAGCTTATCCGTTACAGCTACGCAAGCGGCTGCGACAGCTTTGGAGGAAAGCCCCATTCCATGTGGGGAAACTTTCCCCTCATAGAACAGGCTTGCCGCAGACTGCAAAAGGTCGTAATTGAAAACAAGGACTTTGAGAAGCTCATCACGCAGCAGGACAGCGAGGTGAGCTTTTTCTATTGTGATCCGCCGTACTTCAATACGGAAAGCTATTATGAAAATGTAGGGTTTACCACAGCCGACCACGAACGCCTCCGAAATATCCTTACGGGGATAACGGGAAAGTTTATGGTATCCTACAACGACTGCCCCGAAATTCGCAGTCTTTATGAGGGATATGAGATGTACTCGTATGAACGCATCAATAATATCCGTCAGAGATTTGACGGCGGCAGTATGTTCGGCGAGCTGCTCATAGCCAATTACGACATGGGAGAGCGTCTTAACACAAGCAGACAGCTTTCCCTTTTCGATTTTGAACAAGGAGAAAATGATGTTAACATTTGATTGCAGGGTTACAAAGAACGGTAATCTGAAGCTCACAAAACAGGCACAGGACATCCTCGGTGTTTCCGAGGGAGATACAGTCAGGGTAAGCGTTTACGGCGACGGTATCCGCATTCCGCAGGAGATACTCGACACCGCAGGTCTCGACGCTGACGGCAATCTCGAGATTTATGCTGACGAGGGCGTTGTGGTAGTTCAGGAGGCGGACGAGGATGAATAATACCGATATCGTGCTGTTCAGGCATGAGGAGTTCGGTGAGATACGCACACTTGAAATTAACGGTGAGCCTTGGTTTGTCAGCAAGGATGTGGCATTGACATTAGGATATACAAATCCAACAAAAGCACTTAATGACCATGTTGACAAAGAAGATATGAGTTTTAACGAAACGTTAAAACTCAGCAGACAGTCGGGAGTTTGGCTTATCAACGAAAGCGGTCTGTACAGCCTTATTCTTTCAAGCAAGCTACCCAATGCGAGAGCATATAAGCGTTGGGTGACTTCGGAGGTGCTTCCCTCTATCCGAAAGCATGGCGCATACCTTACAGCCGAGGCTCTGCATAAGACATTGAGCGATCCGAGAGAGCTTGCGAAGCTCCTCGCCGCACTTGCAGACGAGCAGGAGAAAAATCGTCAGCTTGCCACAGAAAACGCATTTCTTACAGTAAAGGCAGGATATTACGACAGGATTCTGGGCAGCAAGAATTCCGTACCCGTAACGCAGATCGCAAAGGACTATGGAATGACGGCGGTTGCGTTTAACAAAATGCTGCACGAATTCAAGGTGCAGTATCCCGTAGGAAAGGCTTGGGTGCTGTATGCAGATTATGCAAATAAGGGCTACACGCAGAGCAAGACCTATTCCATCACCGAGGAGAAAAGTGTGATGCATACCTGCTGGACACAGTCGGGGCGGCTGTTCTTGTATCAGTTCCTTATGGAAAGAGGAATCCTGCCCGTATGCGAACAGGAGGAGTAATGGAGAGGCTATACAGATATTCCGCCGCAAAAGCGAAACGCAATGATGAAATCGAAGCGTGGAGGAACAGCCAAAGAGAGAATATCCGCTGTAAGGAGTTCCTTGACAAGCAGGTCTCCGAAAAATTCGACGGATATAGACTTCCCTCGGAGTGTGCCGAGCTTACTGTAAAGGAGTTCGGCTTTGATCGCACTATGTGGGTAATAGCCAACAGCATAAAGCTGCGCGAGGGCGACGGCAGAATCCATCGTGAAAATCGGGAATGGGCAAATTCATTCTACATCCCGAAAAGCGACTCCAATTACAGCTTCTCCCTCAGATCGCATAGCTGTATCGTGGACGGACTTGCGGCACAGATGCAGAGAATGTACGCCGAGCTTAATCTCTTTGATGGACGGCATATATTGCAGTATGATGAGCCGCAGGACTATACAGATAAGCTCCTTGTATTAAGGGCGGAGGTTCTGAAGGAAGAATACCGCACGCCCGAAAATCAGCTTTTCTATGCAACGGGAGGCTTTGGCTGCTCACCCTCGGCAAGCGGAAGAAAGGTATTCGGAGAGTTTCTGTCGGACGGAGAGCAGACCAGCTTTGACCGCCACGATTTTATGGGAATAATCTCTTCCGAGCATATCCCCGAGTGGGCGCAGGAAAGGCTCACACAAATAACCGAAGCTCGTAACGAGCAGAGCAATTCACCAAAACTCAATATGTGAAAGCCGTTCCATGTGGACGGCTTTTTTGCATATATATCACTTTAATTTATGGAGGAAAAACATTATGAAGAAGATTATCACAAAGGCAACACTCAAGGCACTTCAGGCAAAGCAGCTCCTTGCTTCCAAGAGAGGCGAGAATTTCGTAGACAGCGGTATCAAGATTCTCATCGCTGTCGTAATCGGCGCACTTCTCCTCGGCGGTCTTTACGCTCTCTTCGGCGACACCATTCTCCCCACCCTCACAGAAAAGGTTGAGGAAATGTTCGAGTTCGCTGGCTGATGAGCAAGGTCGGTATGTGGTTGGTAATGCTCCTTGCGGTTCTGTTTCTTGCAAAGCCGCAGGGCGCTGTTCCCACCGAAACCTTATCAGAAACACAGTATTCAGTATCTGCTTGCGCCGAAGTCGAGGAAGAAACGGATAATACAGCGGAAATTATTATCTTTTTTATTATTCTGTTTATAATCATCGGCATAATTGCACAGGCACAGGAAATGGAGAATAACAATGAAATTAGATGTTAAAATCACAAAGCTCGCTCCCGCTGACAGCGGAGTTCGTGCGTATGCGTCCGCAACCCTCGACGGCTGCTTTGCCATAAGAGGTATGAAGCTCGTGGAGGGTAAAAAGGGGCTGTTCGTTTCTATGCCCACATATCAGAAAAGGGACAACAGCTATGCGGATGTGTGCTTCCCTACCACAGCGGAGTTCAGAGATCAGCTCAACAATGCTGTTGTAGAGGCATATCAGCAGTACCTTGCACAGCACCTTAATCAGAATCAGCAGTCTGCCCCTTTTGCGGTGGCGGAGCAGAGTAACGGCAGCCCTGCTCCGATTATGGGAATGTCGATGTAATCAATATATTTTGGAGGTAAAAATCACTATGAAAAAGTTTATGACAAAGGTAACACTCAAGGCAATTCAGGCAAAGCAGCTTCTCGCATCCAAGAGGGGCGAAAACTTCGTGGACAGCGGTATCAAGATTCTCATCGCTGTCGTAATCGGAGCACTCCTCCTCGGCGGTCTTTACGCTCTCTTTGGTGACACAATTCTCCCCACCCTTACAGAAAAGGTTGAGGAAATGTTCGAGTTCGCAGGCTGATGTCCCTCGCATCGCTGCAGGAGGCAATCATCACCGCACTCCTTGTAGGGGCAGCGGTGACGGACATCCGCAAGCGTGAGGTATCCGACACCCTATGCGTTTTCACAGCCCTTGCAGCCTTGCTCTGCTTTCAGCCGGATAAGCTGCTTGGGCTTATCCCTGCGGTGCTGTTATTCATAATAGCACTTGTTTGCGGAGGTATAGGCGGCGGAGATATAAAGCTGTATGCGGCGCTGTCGATTTGCCTCGGCTTGGAGGGCAGCATTGTCCTGCTCTATATTTCTCAAGCCTCAATGCTCATTTTCTACGGAATATATGCCGCAGTGCAGAAAGTAAGAGGAAAAACGGCGGATAAATCTCTGCCATTCGTCCCCTTTATGCTGCTCGGATATCTATGCACAATTATGTTAATTTGAAAGGAAAAAGCTAATGAAATTACTCAAAAACAGAACAGTTCTGGGCGTTATCTGTATCGCCCTGTCGCTCATAATCTGCTTTGCAATTACGCCGCTTTTCAATGCGGCAAAGGATTGCACAACGGAAATAGTCCGCATGAAAAAGGATGTAAGAATCGGTCAGGAGATTACCGCAAAGGATATAGAGGTTGTGGAGGTCGGCGCATACAATCTCCCCGATGAGGTAATCCACTCGTCCGAGGAGGTAGTCGGCAAATATGTGTCCTCGGAGCTGTTAAAGGGCGAATATGTCCTCCCGAGCAAGATAAGCGACACCCCCGTCAGCGAGAACGCATATCTGTATAACCTCACAGGCGAAAAGAGAGCAATCTCCGTCACCATTCCCTCCTTTGCGGGAGGTCTTTCGGGCAAGCTCATCTCGGGAGATATTGTGTCGGTCATCTCTGTAGATTTCAGAGAAAAGGGCGAAACCATTGTTCCCGATGAGCTTCAGTATGTGGAGGTAATCGCCGTAACCGATAAGGAGGGCTATGACGAGGGCGAGGTGGTCGTAACCTCTGACGGCGAGGAGGAAGCCGACCTTCCCGAAACAGTAACGCTCCTCGTAACCCCGAAACAGGCAAATATCCTTGCGGAGCTTGAAGCGGAGGGCGAAATCCACATCTCGCTCGTTTACAGAGGTACTGCTGATAACGCACAGAAATTCATTGCCGCACAGGAAAAGCTCCTTAACGAATTAGCCGAGGCTGAAAAGACTGAAGAAGAAAAGTCCGAAACCGTTCCCACAGAGCCGACAGATGAGGAGATTGCCGAGCCTGCGGACACCGTAACCGAGAAAATTCCCGCAGAAGAAAGCAGCCCCGTAATTGACACAGTCATAATCAGCACTCCCGAGGAAACCGAAACATCGGACGAGGGCGAAACACTCGAAGCGGAGGTGACAACCGATGGCGAATCTGTTTAAGAGCATTATGAACCGTGGCGACGACGATGAGGAGCTTGACCTCGAGTTCGACATCCACGAAGCGGAATCCAACTGCTTTGAGCTGCCTCCCGACCGGGAGAACAATCAGGTGCTTGCGGTATGGGGCAGTCCTGCCTCTGGCAAGACCACAATGGCGGTAAAGCTGGCGAGATATATTGCCTCGCAGAAAAAGAATGTAATTCTCCTGCTTGCGGATATGACCGCACCCCCTCTCCCGTACATCTGCCCCGCCTCGGATATTGAGGAGGAAAATTCCCTCGGTGTAATCCTTGGTGCGGCTCATGTAACAGAAAACCTCATCAAGCAGAACGCCATACTCCACAAGCGCAACGAGTATCTCACTATGCTTGCCATGAAGAACGGTGAGAACGCATTCAGCTATGCTCCCTTTACCGAAACACAGGTGACGGAGCTGCTGTCCGAGCTTCGCAGAATGGCAGACTATATAATCATCGACTGCACAAGCAATATAACCAACGATGTGCTGTCGGCGGTGTCGCTCATAGAATCCGACGCTGTTCTCCGCCTCGTGTCCTGCGACCTCAAATCCATCTCCTACCTCAATTCACAGCTCCCTCTGCTCCTCGACAACAAGTTCAACGCCAACAAGCAGTACAAGGCGGCAAGCAATGTGGGAGATTTTCAGGCAGACGAGAATGTGGAGCAGGTCGTGGGCGGCGTGAGCTTCAGGATTGCACATTCCGACGAGGTGCATCAGCAGTTCCTCACAGGAAATATGTTCGGTGCACTTACAGGCAAGGAAAGCAAGGATTTTCGCAGGGCTGTATCAAAAATAGCCAATGAGGTGTTTGAGTTATGACAACATTATGCTTCGGGCACTACACCTATAAATTAAGAAAAGTAAAGCGCGGAACGGCGGCGGGGGCACCCCGCGAGGTATTTGAATTATGAGTGGATTAGTAACGCAGAACAGTACGCAAAATCTGTTCTTTAAATCCGAAAAGAAAAGAGATTTCTCCGATGTTCTGAACGAGGTGCAGTCGTACATTTCAAGCAAGTATTCCGCCCTCGTTATAGACGGCATCAACAATGTCAACACAGAAAATGACGAGGTGAAAAATCAGGTCAAGAGGTATATAGGAAAGTATCTCCTTGATTACAGAATTTCCGTTGATAATATGACGCAGACGGAGCTTATCGACGCACTGTATACGGAAATGGCGGAGTTCTCCTTCCTCACGAAATACATCTTCGGCACAGGCATTGAGGAGATAAATATAAACTCGTGGGACGATATCGAGGTGCAGTATTCTAACGGCACCTCCGTCAAGATAGACGAGAAATTTGAGTCACCCGACCACGCAATCAATGTTGTCCGCCGTATGCTCCATGTGTCGGGAATGGTGCTGGATAACACCTCGCCCGCAATTCTCGGACACCTCTCCAAGAACATCCGTATCGCCGTACTGAAAACGCCTCTTGTGGACGAAGATGTTGGCGTTGCCGCCTCAATCCGTATCGTAAACGCACAGAAGCTCTGCAAGGAGGACTTCCTCAGATCGGGAACTGCAACGGACGAGATGATGGAGCTGCTCTCCGCCCTTGTGAGATACGGCGTATCCACGACGGTTGCGGGTGCGACCTCCTCGGGTAAGACTACGCTCACAGGCTGGCTGATTACCACCATTCCCTTTGATAAGCGAATCTTCACCATTGAGAACGGCTCCCGAGAGCTTGACCTTGTGGAGCGTGACAAAAACGGAAAGATATGCAACAAGGTCGTCCACACCATCACCCGAGAGTCTGAGGACGAGAGAAAATCCATCACGCAGGATAATCTTCTCGACATGGCTCTCCGATTCCACCCCGACTATATCGTTGTAGGAGAAATGCGCTCGTCCGAGGCGGACTCCGCACAGGAGGCGGCACGAACAGGTCATACGGTTATAACCACAATCCACTCCAACTCCTGCGAATCAACTTGGCGAAGAATGGTGACGCTGTGTAAGAGAAAGTACCCGAATGTGGACGATAAGGTCATACTGAACCTTGTTACAGAGGCGTTTCCCATAGTCGTTTATGCAAAGCAGCTTGAAAACAAGCAGCGCCGCATTATGGAGATAATGGAATGCGAGATTTGTCCCGACGGCACAAGAAAATATCACTCCCTCTACCGCTACAACATTACCGAAAACCGCATGGAGGACGGCAAGTTCATCGTCAAGGGAACGCACGAAAAGTGTTCGGATATATCTCTTTCAATGCAGAGGCGGTTATTGGAGAATGGTATGCCACAGGGTGAATTAAATCGTATTCTCGGAAAGGAGGAAACCAAGTGACCGCAGTTCTTCTTTTAGCCTTTGCGGGTATGGTGGTAGGCTGCTTTCTGTTAATTGGCTTGTCGCCGATGGAGTTTACGGAGAGCATATTCTCCCGAATCCTCGCAAAGCCCAACAGCATAAAATCGCAGATAAACGAGGCTACCCGCCGCAAAAAGCCGAACTTCCTACGCCGAGAGATTATGGAGGCGCAGGAGGTGTTAAGGCTCACCAACCGCACATCTATGTTCGGTATGCTGTGCGCCTGCTCCCTTGCGCTTGCGGCGGTGGGCGTTTCGGTGGCGGTGGCAATAGGAAATCTGTTCCTCGCTCCCGTACTTGCAATAGGGCTTATGTTCGTTCCGTTCTGGTACATCAAGACCACAGAAACCAACTACAAGAAAACCATCTCCTCGGAGCTTGAAACGGCGCTGTCCATCATAACCACAGCGTATCTTTGTAATGAGGATATAATCACATCTATCGAGGAGAATGTGCATTATCTCAACGCTCCCGTAAAGACTGTGTTCGAGAGCTTCATCAGCAGAATTAAGCTGTCTAACCCCGATGTTACTGCCGCACTTCTTGAAATGAAGCAGCAGATCGACAACGAGGTGTTCCACGAATGGTGCGACAGCCTTATCCTCTGTCAGAATGACCGCAGCCTTAAATCCACCCTTACTCCCATTGTAAACAAGCTGTCGGATATGCGAGTGGTGAACGCCGATCTGGAATACCTTATCACAGGACCGCGCAAGGAGTTTATTACAATGGCATTTTTAGTCATCGGCAACATTCCGCTGTTATATATGCTCTACAAGGACTGGTACAACAGCCTTATGAACACAATCCCCGGTCAAGTAATTCTCGCAGTATCCGCTGTGGGAATATTCGTTGCGACGGCTATTGTAATTAAGCTGACAAAGCCTATTGAATACAAGAGATAGCGAGGTATATATGATATTCTTACTGATAATATTCGGAGTCATGCTTGCGGCGGGACTTTTCCTGCTGCTCGCAAACGCCCTTAAAATCCCATATCTCAAGACCTCAAAGGCGGTAATGAATACGGGCAGAGAGGACAAAAAGCTCTCAAAAACCATTGAAGCCATTATGCTCGGCATTGCGGCAAGGCTTGGACAGCTAATCCCTATGGATAAATACAAGCGCACCCGACTTGAAAGCACTCTGAAATCCGCAGGAATAAAGATGACTCCCGAAACCTTTACGGCACACGCTCTTGTAAAGGCACTGGCAATCGGTCTTCTCGCAATACCCTGCGGATTTGTAATACCACTTGCTATCCCGTTCATCGTAATACTCGCAGTTGCGGTGTACTTCCGTGAAACGGGTAAGGCGGACGAAAAGATGCGTGAAAAGCGTGAGGCAATAGAACAGGAGCTTCCGAGATTTGTCGCCACAGTCGAGCAGGAGCTGAAAACCAGCCGAGATGTGCTGTCCATTATGGAGAACTACAAAAAGCACGCAGGTGTTCACTTTTCTTATGAACTAGATGTAACCTGTGCGGATATGCGTTCATCAAGCTATGAGGCGGCTTTGACAAGATTTGAGGCTCGCATAGGCTCGGCACATTTTTCCGATGTGGTGAGAGGTCTTGTGTCGGTTATCCGAGGAGATGACAGCGCGGTGTACTTCAAAATGCTTGCCCACGATTTCAAGCTGATTGAGCTTCAGAGGTTAAAGGCGCAGGCACAGAAGATTCCGCCGAAAATTCGTGTGTTCAGCTTCGGAATGCTGATGCTGTTTTTGCTGACATATCTGTTCGTAATGGGAATGCAGCTTATTGACTCCCTCGGAACAATGATGTGACGGAGGTGAACAATGAAGAAATTACTGAAAAGCAAGCGCGGTGAGGGATATATCGATGTGTGCATCATCGTGCTTGTGGTGATTATGGTGCTTGCACTTTTCACGGCAGTCGCTCCCGTTATGACGGCGAAAATGCAGCTTGATAACTACGCAGACGAGCTTGTGCGTGAGGCGGAGATTGCAGGGCGCATAGGCTCTGAAACCACATCGAGGGCAAGGGTGCTGTCCGAAAGAACGGGGCTTGATCCTAAAATAACATGGTCGAGGTCGGGAAAGGTACAGCTTAATCAGGAATTCACAGTAACCTGCGTACTTGAAACGGACATCGGCTTCGGTGGCTTTGGCAGCTTTCCCGTGACGCTCACATCAAAGGCAAGCGGAAAATCGGAGGTGTACTGGAAGTAATGACAAAAGCAAGAAGGCTCCTGCGTTCTCGTAAAGGCTTCTCCGTTCCGTGGACGGTTGTCATAGCAATCTCGGCTCTGATGTTTTTCGTTGTGGTATGGCAGTATATGCGTCTTATGACCATAGCCGCAGGAGTAAAGGACGCTGTGCAGTCCGCCGTTATCTCCACAAGCGTAGCCAATTATGCAAATGTGTATAACGGAATCCGTGAGGGCTACTCGGGAGGATATACGCTGTCGGGCTCGACTTGGCGGCAAAAGATATCCAAAGGCAATATCTACGGCAGACTGGATAACCTCCTCGGGCTTTCGCAGCAGGGGGATAAGCACATCAAGTACAATTCCGACGGAATCGAATACTGTGTGTACGACCTTTCCGTAGATGTGGACAACGCTCCGCTTGCACCGTCCTCCACAAGAAACATCGAGCAGTTCGAGGCAACCTCCACAATAATGCTGGAGGTTCCGCTGTCCTTTTGCGGAGATATCCTGCCTCCAATGAAAATAGAGCTTACGGTTAAGTCAAAATATACTCCGAAATTTTAGTGCTTGTGTAGAATATCTCTCCTTGCACTAGACTTTCCAAAATAAATATGGTATTGTGTGGCTAACCCCAAAAAGCAATTACAAGAAAGGACAGATGAATAATATGAAAGAAAAAACTAAAAGAGGCTTAATAATATGCGGTGCGACAGCGGTATGCGCTGCAATGGTGTGTGTCATCGGAATGCAGTTTACAAAGGACGATGAGCCGATACAGACTGCGAAGCTCCCCGAGCAGACCACTCCTGCGGTAACGGTGGCAATCTCCACCACCGTAAAGACCGAATCCGAACCCATAGAGGCCGAGGACGAGAACAGCGCTCCCGAGCAGAACGAGGACAGCCCCGAGGAAACGGTAGAGCTTCCCGAAAACGCAGAGGTAATACAGCAGGACTTCCCTGAGCAGACAACTACTGCTGCAACAACGCCGCCCCCTCCTCCCGAGATAACCGATGAGGCGGTACTCACAAACCCCGATGTAACCCCCGAATACACTCCCGAGCAAGTAACGGTAACCGATACATCAGACGAACAGCCTGCGGATACTCCGCAGCACGGCGAGAAAAAGGACGGCAAGATATACATCAACGGTTTCGGCTGGGTAACCGACAACGGCGGCGGAGGTCAAGCCGAGTATGGCGACGATATGTACGAAAACGGCAACAAGATAGGCTACTTCGGATAACCATAACAACGAGCGCTGAAACCACCAGCGCTCAAACCTTTGGAGGTGACAAATATAAAGAATTTACTCAAAAAAGCGGCAGCGTTAATATTAGCGCTGTCGTTTTGTTTTACAAGCATTCCGTCCTTTGCGGAGAGCGACGCAAACATCGACAACGGCGGCGGTGATCTCAAAGAGGGTGCGGAGGATAACTTCTGGAACTCGGGCAACGACGGAGTCCGTGTAACCATTGTAGACGCAAGCTCGGGACAGCCGAAATCCGTATCCATAGACTACTCCAACAACGACCAAAGCGGAATCGTGTTCCATTTCGGACAGGTCTGCAAAACGCAGTATCTGAACGGAACTCCGCTTACCGTTAACACAGGAACCTACAACTACAAAAAGCCTGCACAACCCTTGCCGACGATAATCAGCAACGGCTCGTGGCTCACCTCGGACATTGAGGAGATACGCAGCTACTTTACAGACGAGCAGGTCATAAAGAGCATTGCGGGGCACATGGGCTTTGATTTCGACGACCTCACAAGCGGCGATTACAAGATGATGATAGAGCCTATTATGTACATCACCTATCATGGAGTAAAGACCGCCATGACCGCAACCGAGGCGGCTTTGTACAATCAGTTGACGGGCGGCGATATGAACAATAACTTCGGCCCGCTGTCCCATAAAAATCTTCCCTTCGCCCTATTCCTTGAGGAGAACGACCTCGGCTATACGGCTTGGACGGGTGCAACGGATATGAAGGTGTCCGACAGCGACATCATCAGCAACCTCGGCGTGGGTATTGTTTCTTTCAAGGAAAAGGAGGAAGAAACCGAGATTACTGCCAGTGACTACGACTACCGCATAGATACGGATGTATATACAAGCGTTACTGTAACAGGCGGCGAGCATACCCCCGACAATCCTGTAACAGTAAAGTTCTACATCAAGAACAAGGTATACACGGTCAGCAATGTGGTATATCCCGAGGACGGCTCACAGCTTGTGTGGTGCAAGTGGCATACTCCCTCCACCGAGCAGACAGTGAATATCCGTGTTGTGGTTACGGGAGGAGCTTCCGCAAGCAAGACGAGCATTACCGCAAACATCGTTGACCTTGACAAGAACCCTCCGCCCAATCCCACAGCTTATGACCGCAACAACAGCTTTACGACTTATAGCTCTGTACCTATGCAGGCGCAGAAAACCTCGCTCTCTTGGAGCATATGGAGTTGTTACTGGAAAGCAAAGTGGGTGTGGCATTCTCGCTGGGTATGGACAGGACGGCGTTGGGTAGACAGAGGCAAATGGGTGGACGAGGGCGAGTGGAAATTCCGCAGCAAGAGCTACAGAGCCTCCATATCCGCCACAATGGAGATCACTCCCGATGACAAGAATCCCACAGCCACAGGCTCGGTGATGAAGTCGGGGTATGGAATAAATCAGGTGGTGCGAGCTTCCGTCAGCGGTAACGGTGAACACACAGATGTACAGAATGCTGTAACATATTTCCCCGAATTCAAGTACAAGACCTACTGGCGGCTGCTCGAAAGCACCTCCCGAGGCAAGATGGAATTCCAAGAGAACAAGTACAGCACTTATGACAACAGAACCCACTTCACTCCCGTATGGTATCCCGACGGAACTTACAAGGTCTATACTTGGGTGATGGACTGCTGGACACCCGCAGGAATGCTGTCCGTAAATAAGACCGACAGCCTTACCATAAAGGGAAATGTATACGACGACTGGCACATAGCCCCGACAAACTAATGGAGGAATTATTATGAAGAAAACAATGAAAATCCCTATGCTCATTTTGACAGTAACGGTCATGATGACTGTCCTTGCCGTTCCCGCATTGGCAGAGGGTAGCGGAGATGTGGCGGGAGCGATTGAGAGCACATGGAACACAGCGTCCGAGCAGATAAAGCAGGTCGTGGACAATGTTGCGTTCCCCGTAATAGACCTTATTCTTGCGGTCTGCTTCTTTGCTAAACTGGGCCTCGCTTATTTTGACTATAGAAAAAGTGGTCATTTCGAGTGGACTGCCCCCGCTATCCTTTTCGCCTGCCTTGTGCTTACGCTTACAGCGCCCCTCTATGTGTGGGGAATAATCGGTATGTAAGGGAGAACGACTTTGAACACGATATTTACAAGAGAGCTTGAAAAGATCTGCAAAGATATGGATATGCTGTACGACTGCCGATTTGCGGGAAATGTTTTTATAGGCAGACTTACAGACGAAACCATTGCAAAGATATACTTTGATACAAGCGGGATAAGAAACGAATATGACAGGATTCACATGAAGATTGTGAAACAAGGCTTGGCGAGGTGAACTCGCAGTCCGTCTTTGTCAGTGATGTGTTCACCGAAGCCTCAAGACAGGCTCCCCCGCATATTTACCGCCCGAAGGATCTCCCCGATAACCAGTGCGGCTGGTATAATTACAAACCGACGCCGCAGGACTACAAAAATCTGCGAACTGAGATGTATTCGTACCTCGAAATGTTTGCAGAGCCTGTTCAGGAAATGCGGATGGGTATGTAAGAGAAAAATATCATAGGAATAAATTGTAAGGCGGTATCACAAGCATAGTGATACCGCCTTTTGATACTATTTAAGAAGATCAGGCATTTCTACCCAATAGTCTGAAAGTTCAGGAATTTGTTTTTTTGCAGCATAAATCATTTCTGCAGCAAAGTAGTGAACAGGAGTAAATCGCTGTACATCAGCTTGATTAACCATTCCTATAACTGGTGAATGTCCTATATCAATATGAGCACCTCTTTTGTCGGATAAATGTTTTATGAAATCATAGATAGTGAGTTGGTTGTATCCTATTTGATCTAGAATATCAAATACTTCTTGATTTGTGCTAGCGTTATTAGGCTCTACCTTGAAATAAACCTCTGATACTTTACCTTTGTACTCTGTTTCCTCAGAAACATATAATGATTCAAAACGAGGTTTTAAGTTCTTGAATTTCCTAGCGTTTAATCTTTTCGTAATGCCATCGTATGTGTGCTTTGGCAATATGGTGACTGTGCTTTCAGCATTTCTATCAAATCGAGAAATAATCTGATTTAGCCAATCTTCTACAGGAAGCCATAATTCTTCTTTTTCAACCTCAAAAGGTGGTCTAACCATAATCTGTTCACCCATTAGCTTTATAGGAGTGCCTATAAGAGGTGGCATTTTAAAATCAGGACATACCTGCAGTAAAACAGAATTGTTTTCACATAGAAGTTTTCGGAGAGGCATAACTAAAATTCTGTCAAGCATAGTGTCGTATTGTTCACCTAAATCTCCTAGCTCTTGAAAGCATAACCTGATTATGTCGAATTCGATTTTTATCTCTTTTATCATACCATTTCTGTTAAGATTGAATTCATCGGTGAAATTCAATTTAACTTCATATGATTTATCTAACTTTTTCATTTTAGCCTCCTTGTACTTATGATTATTTATTATAGCATAACTATGAACTATATGTCAATTTACATAAAACACGAAAGGAGAACTTTATGCATCACAAACCCCGAGATAAAATTCCCATCAATCCCTTACGACAAACACATCATTATTGGAGGTGACAAACAATATTCGATTTTAACCTATACGACATAGCCATAAGCCTTATGGAGTATATCACCGACTGGCTGTATCAGATGGTTGTAGGCGTATTCAGCGAGCTTTTCACCGCCTTGAACACCCTCGGTGCAGACCTTTTCGGGCAGCCGTGGGTGAAACAGATAGTTCAGCTTTTCAGCAACCTCGGCTGGGCATTGTACATTGTGGGAATAGTGGTGGCTCTGTTTGAGTTCGCCATAGAATCGCAGAATGGACGAGGCGATCCGAAAACCCTCTCGCTGAATATATTAAAAGGCTTTTTCGCTGTTAATCTGTTCAGCACAGTGCCTGTGGAGCTTTACTCCTTCGCTGTAAAAATGCAGGGCAGTATGTCGTGGGATATGGCGCTTGGAATCTATCCCGAGGGCAGCTCGGGCAACATTCTGCTGGACTGCCTCAGCGCAATCGAGCAAATGCTCTTCGGGCCTATCCTTGCGATAATCATAATCTTTATGTTTGGCTATGCCGTGGTAAAGGTGTTCCTCGCAAGCCTTAAACGAGGCGGTGTTCTGCTTATACAGATTGCCGTGGGAGCGCTGTATATGTTCAGCGTACCGAGAGGCTTTACGGACGGCTTTGTTATGTGGATAAAGCAGGTCATAGCATCCTGCCTTACAGCCTTTCTGCAGTCCGTTATGCTGGTGTGCGGACTGATTCTCTTCAAGGACCATTGGATAATGGGACTTGGCGTTATGCTCGCTGCAGGAGAGATTCCGAGAATTGCGGGAATGTTCGGACTTGAAACATCAGCCCGTCCCAATATAAACGGAGTTATCAATACCGCACAGTCCGCAGTACATCTCACACAGATGGTACGCACAGCAGTAACGAGGTAAGGAGGTGGACTAGCTGACAATGTATATCTACCCCGACAACCTCAAAGCCGCACCAACGCTGTTTCTCTGGCGGCTGAAAGACCTTGCGGTAATAGGAATCGGAGCGTTAATATCCATCTTCGCTATGGCACAGATGGGATTTTCAATTCTGCTGGCTGTCACCCTTGCGTATGCGTTCCTTGCCATACGCTTTGACGATACCAGTATCCTAGATTTCATAAAATACGCCGCAAGATACTTTTTCGTGGAACAGCAGGAATTCAGATGGAGGTTATAGTGAAAAAGAAAAACCAAGAGCAAATGTCCACCAGACAGCTCATAGGCGTAACCGAGATAACCGAATACTCATTAAAGACCGCTTCGTCAGAGGCGGCCTTTTTCAGTATAAAGCCGTGCAATATCTCGATACTGTCCGAGGAGAGCCTGTCGGGAAAAATATATTCCCTCATGTCGGTGCTGAAAGGCATTGCGGAGATTGAATTCCTCTGCCTTAACAGCCGAGAGAGCTTTGAGGGAAACAAGAGCTTTCTGCGCAGCCGCATAGCCGCCGAAAGCAACCCTGCTGTCCGCAGTCTGCTGGAACAAGACATTCAGTACCTCGACCATATTCAGGCGCAGACGGCAACAGCAAGAGAATTTCTGCTTGTGGTGAGGCTCCGCAATCTTAAGGATAAGGAGATATATTCCCATCTGAACAGGATTGAGAAGATACTCACCGAAAACAGCTTTACAGTCCGCAGATACGGCAAAGAGGACATAAAAACTCTACTTGCGGTGTATTATGAGCAGAATGTAACAACCGAAACTTTTGAAAACCATGACGGTGAAAGGTGGATTATAAATGAACGATAAACTCATACTCAACACAACCCTGCTCCGCAAGGAGCCTTGCTACGAGCCGAAACCTTGTATAGTGGTGAGAGTGGTGGAAATGTCCGCAGGAGCCTTTGGAAAGCTCATATCCAAGCCCCTCGACGACCATTATATCATCAGCAAAAATTCCGACCTTATGTATCAGGAAAGCGAGTTCTGTCATTGTATCCTCGCTGTGGATAAGCTGAACGGCGATGGTCTGCTCATTGAAGCCGACGGCAGCGGCTATGCGAGATATTCGCAGTACATTCCTCATGCAAAGGATATCGTAGCACATCACGAAATGACTCCCGCGCAGAAAAATCTGCAGGGGGCTATAAAGAAAATCGCTCACGATCTCCTTGCCGAGAGCGGCGAGAAAACAGAGGTGAATTATTCCCTTGACGAGCTGCTTCTCAATGCAGGCTTCAGGAAAATCATCAAGGACTCCATCTGCGAGGCATTTCAGGTGATGCCCGAGGTGGAGTCTGTGGAGATAAGGACGGCGACCTTCACGCAGTAAAAAAGGAGCTTGTGGAAACACGCCTTATCTGCCCCCTCTCCATTGTCATGGAACCCGACGATTACGAAACGGACATGATTAATGTCCCCACAAGTCGTATCATGTACTGTGATGAGGAGATAAACAAGAAAATCAGAGAGTCTATGTGCGACGAGGACGAAGAAGTACGTGGCTTTATGACTTGGTCTGATGACGAGCATCTCCGCCATAAGGTACTCTCTGTATTCCCGACAATCGAAACTATAAACGATGTACCTTATGGTGTTGTTACCATAAAGTCCTACGGTGAGTTGAGCAAGACGGAGCTTGAAGAACTTTCTGATGAGATAACGGGACAGCTTTCCGATGGCTGGGGAGAGGGCTTTGAACAGCACCCCGTAACTATCGGCGACGAGGACTATTACATCTCGTTCTGGAGCTGTGATGATTTCTATCTCAAGACCGAAGACTTGGTTTTTCAGAGTCCCACACAGAGTCTGAAGATGTGAGGTCGGAATGATGAAGAAGAAAAATACAGTAGAGAGGGAGTTTAATACTAAACCTAGCAAGGATTTTCTTGACATGATTGCTCCCTCAACGGTGAAATTCTACACCGATTATTTCATTTGCGGCAACACCTTCCGCTGTGTGTGGGCATTAAGGGAATATCCCACCTCTACAAACGAACAGGCTATCCTCCGCTATCTTGGCGAGAAAGAGGGCGTAACGCTCCATATCTACACCCGCCATGTATCTCCTGCGGAGGAAAAGAGAATTATTGCCAACGCCGCCAACAAGAACCGTATGCAGAGAAGCTCCACCAATGACCTTCAGCAGACCGTCACCGCAGAAAGCAATCTGCAGGATGTAACACAGCTTGTAGCGGATATGCATCGCAGCCGAGAACCCCTCCTCCACACCACCGTATACATTGAGATGATTGCTCCATCCCTTGAAGCGCTCCGCAATATGCAGACCGAGGTGCAGACGGAGCTTGTACGCTCAAAGCTGAATGTGGACAGACTTATGCTCCGTCAGCAGTCAGGCTTCAACAGCATAAAGCCCGGCGGTTGGAATGTGTTCCGTGAGCAGTTCGAGAGAGTTCTCCCCGCAAGCAGCACGGCGAATCTCTATCCGTTCAGCTTTTCGGGCAAGACGGACGAACATGGCTGTTACCTCGGGCGTGACAAGTTCGGCAGTAATATTATCGTGGACTTTGATAAACGCTCCGATGACAAGACCAATGCCAATATGCTTATCCTCGGAAACTCGGGACAGGGCAAGTCGTATCTCTTAAAGCTGATACTCACAAACCTCCGAGAAAGCGGAAAGCGTATAATCTGCCTTGATCCCGAGCTGGAATATGCGGAGCTTACCGACAATCTCGGCGGCTGTTTTATAGACCTTATGTCGTGCGAGTATATAATCAATGTGCTTGAACCCAAGACTTGGGACGAGGGCGCAGAGGCAGATGAAGCCGCACCGCAGGCATTCCGAGGCAAGACGAGATTAAGTCAGCACATCAGCTTTTTGCGTGACTTTTTCCGCTGCTACAAGGATTTCTCCGACAGGGAGATTGACACCATAGAGCTTATGCTGATAAAGCTGTACGACAGCTTTGGTATCTCAGACAGAACAGATTTCGGCAAGCTGAAACGCACCGACTATCCCGTTCTGTCAGACCTCTATGCCATAGCCGAGGAGGAGTTCCGCAGTTATAACGAGGAGAAAAATAACATCTACACCGCCGAAACCCTGCAGAATATATGCCTAGGACTGCACTCAATGTGTATGGGTGCGGAAAGCAAGTTCTTCAACGGACATACAAATATAACTGACGGCAGCTTTGTCACCTTCGGGGTAAAGGGACTTTTGCAGGCGAGCAAGAATATCCGCAGTGCGCTACTATTCAATGTGCTGTCGTATATGTCGAATGAGCTTCTCACAACAGGCAACACCGTTGCAAGCGTTGACGAGTTCTATCTATTCCTCACAAATCCCGTTGCAGTGGAGTATATCCGCAATTTTATGAAGCGTGTAAGGAAAAAGAACTCGGCGGTTATCCTCGCCTCACAGAACCTCGAGGACTTCAATCTCGAGGAAATCCGAGAGCTTACAAAGCCGCTGTTCGCTATCCCTACGCATCAGTTCCTGTTCCACGCAGGAACGGTAGATAAGGAGTTCTACATTGACAATCTGCAGCTTGAACCCTCGGAATATGAGCTGACGAGATACTCACAGCGAGGCGTGTGCCTTTACAAATGCGGCAACGAAAGGTACTGTTTATGCGTTCACGCTCCCGATAACAAGAAACGGCTCTTCGGCAGCGCAGGAGGAAGATAATCGGGTATTCGGTTGAAACAAAGTTGAATGATGAAGCACAGCAGACCGAGGATATCTTATCCATCCTCGCTTGTTGTGAGAGGTCACCCCGACCTATGGCAGAGCAGCTCCGTAATATTGCGGAGGTGTTGGTGCTTTTAGAAAAAGCGTCTGCGGATTGACTTTTACGGTGGTGTGGTGTATAATAGTACCTATACAGATACTGAAAGAAACACAACCAATGGCAAAAGACATCATACTTGACCGAGCGACTTACAAAAAGATAAAGGCTATGAACAAGGAGCAGCTCACAGACTTTCTCTGCGACATCTACCAAAGCGGACAGAAGGACGCTGAAACCTCTGCCATAGACTTTGACGAGCTTCGCACCAAGATAGGTGCTGTTAAGGGCATCGGCGAGGCAAGGCTCAACGAAATAATGCAGGTCATAGAGGATGAGATGACCTCGAAAACAGAAGAATAAATATCAATGTCCGACAGCAGCCCTGTCGGGCATTTTGCTTGAAAGGAAAACAATATGGCAGTACACCCGCTAGTCATAAAGGCCATCGCTATGGCGGCTACAGACAAGCGCACATGGAAATTCCTCGCCGTCCTCATAGCAACCCTGCTCACGCCCGTTATTTTCCTCGTAATCTGTATTGTGATGATATTCTCAAGTGCCGAAGTAACAAGCGGCTCGGTAATAGAATACTGCTTTACAGATACGGCGTTACCGCAGAATATGCCCGAGGGTGAGCAGACGGCAATCGAAAATATGCGGCTATGGCTCTTGGAGCTTGAAGAAGAAATGACTGAATATGAAGAAACAGACAGCCTTGATGAATCACTCGTCAAGGCTGTTTTCTATTGCACTCATATAAGCTATGAGCCGCAGTACGACGCTGACGGCGAGGAGATACCCATAGATTATGAAGCCTTTGTTTTGTGCTTCGAGGAGAAAAGTATAACAGACCTGCCCGAAATATCCGAGAGCCTATCGGAGCAGTTTCCGTATATACACCTCACCGCAAATCAAAGCTCCGCAATACAGAACGCATACACATTTATTCAGGAATTGGAGGTAACATGACATATAAACAGGAATACAGCAGCATAACTCATGTGGGTGCAACACCCGAGGACTGCAAGGTAATTCACCTTGCACTTATGGAGGGAAAGAAGCTCTCCATAGACAAAAACGGCAGGATAATCGACGATACAGGTCGTTGGAACGCCGACGGAAAGGAGCGCAGTAATGGATAGCTACAGAGGCTTCGGCGTTACGATGGTCGAGGACGATAACATCGAAATTCAGGACGAGAACGGACAGCCTGTTATAGCAAAGGGCTATTATTGTCAGATATACGCAGACTTTGACTGCAATATGGAAATAGACTCCTTTCTGCTGACCGAGGGAGTGAATATCCCCTCGCAGAGCTATGACGAAGCAGAGAAGGCAATATGCCATCTCATAGATAACGGATATGAAATGTATTCGGAGGCAAAGTACAAGGCTATCGGCACAAGCACTCTGTATACCGTCATCGAAAACGGTCACGCAGCATATTTTCGTACAAGCATTGCAGGCGGTTTCAGCTATCCGTTCAGCATATACAATGCCGCCCAAAATATGGCTGATGCTCTTAACGAGAGCAACCCTATGGGTACGGTTTACGCCTCGGAAATGTTTCAGCTTATGAGAGTAAGCTGGAATCTCCCCGAGAGCAAGCAGGAACAGCGTGTGTTTGTGTCTCTTTCGGAGTTCGCTGCAAGCTCTCACTTTGAGGAATTTAGAAATAATGCCTACACCCCATACAGCATTACTCTGAATTACGATACGCAGGAGATAGGTTTTGAATTCAACAAGAATATGCCCGAGATAGGTCTGCCGAACATAGTTATACAGCTTGACTCCGGTGAGTACGAGAACCATATTCAGAATATTCCATATGAGCAGAGATGTGATTTTCAGACAAATGAAAATGCACACAGAAAAGCTGTAACAGAGATAGCAGAAATGCGTCTTTTTCAGGAAAGATGCGTTATGACGGCAACTCTTCACAGCGATACCGCCTCTGCGGAAATTGAGCTTCCCATAAATATGGCTACTGCGGAGGAGCTGCGCCGCAGGTTGAATGTTGACAGCCTTGATGATTGCCGTGTCTCTGATATATCCAGCCACACCGAGTACCTCAACGATATATCCGAACTGCGCGATATAAGGCTGACTCCGCTTAATGAAATAGCAGGCTGGGCGAGCAATGAGCTGAAATACGGGGATATGTATTACCTCAAGGTATTTGCAGCGGCGATGGAGGTTGATGATATCGAAACCATCGATGACGCTCTCTCCGTTGCTATGAACATCCATTGCTACGACTGCATTGAGGTGGATACCGCAGGCGAGTACGGACATTTTGTTCTGTACGAATGCTGCCGTGAGGACATCCACCAAAACTTCGCAGCCGAGGTGGAGGACTTCATAGATTACGACGCATACGGCGAGCGGCGAATAGAACAGGACGGTGCAGTTCTTACAAGTCGGGGCTATGTTTTTCGTAATCAGAACAGCGCGTCTAAACAGCAGCCGAATATGTCATTATGAAGAAACAAAAGCACGAAACGGACTACGCAGCAGCGTTGGAGGAAAGCTTCGCAAGATGGGAGCATCTGTATGAATACGGTGGCTCCGATCCATTCTACGAGGACGGAGTGAACCTCAATCTTGTCCGCAATCACATCATTTATTACAAGCAGATGCTTGAAAAGGAGAACAGCCTCTTCGGTCTGCCCGACGCATATGACAGAGAGCTTCCGCCCGAAGTGGACATAAGATATATGGCTCGCCCCGATGAAATCCGAGCAAATGCCTTAATTGTTATGCAGAGGATAGACGAGGACGAAAATCTTGCATTTGTCCGTGAACAGTCCCGTAATCTGAACGAAAAACAGCTAAAGCAGCTCTGCGTTCCTGCGGTCATAGGTTATGCGGCAAATCTTCGTACAGCCATAGCCGAGGATGATCTTGTCACAATGTGGCGGTATGAGCATCCCGAACACTATCTCGAAGCCTTCAGCAGTCTGGCGGAAAAGTTAGGCTCAGCGAGTGCGATTGACTGCATTGAAACCGTATCCTATGAAGAGGATGAGGATTACGAATACTGTGAGGACGAGCAGACGGAGCCTGCGGCAGCTCCCGAAAAGCCGCAGGAATATATTCAGCTAACGCTGTTCTGAAAGGAGTATTATGAACGAAGAAAAAATGAAGGTGGTAATGGTAGAGCCGAACAAGCCTGCATATATCACCGAGATAGGCAGCGATCTCGCCTCAATGCAGAAAGCAGTCGGCGGTCTTATTGAGCCTATGTACTTTCTCGAGGACGCTTTAATGGTAGGAAACGAGGAGGCGAAGCTCATAGGCTTGGACGGAAACAGGAGGTTCGGTAACAACATTGTTGCCGGACCTTTCTTTATATGCGGCGAAAAAATGACCGAGGACGGTGCAGAGTTCTGCTCTTTGTCGGATGACCTTTGTGAGAAATATGTACAGCACTTTGCCGAGCCGCTGGAGATATCTCATGACGAGGTGCAGAGGGATATGGGCTTCACGCTGATTATGATGTAAGGAGGTGGCTGTAATGAAAAAAACAATATCCGTATCAATTCCCGAAGAAAAGCTGACTGCTCTGCGTATGTACATGGAACAGAAGAACTTCTCCCTCGAGGAAGAGCTGTCAAAATATGCGGAGCAGTTATATAACAAGCACGTGCCGCAGAATGTGCGTGAGTATATCGCTATGACAACGGGAGAAGCTCCCGAGCCGAAACGCAGAGCTGCGGCAGATAATAATGGAGGAAAAAATGACTGATACAATTATGATTTATGTCAGCGAAAAAGCCGCAAACCGAGGCAGCTATATCTTTCTCCCAAAGTCCATGCACGAAATAAGGGATGAGCTTGACCGAGAGAAGATATATGGTGATGTAACGGGAAAGCTCTTATCTGCAGAAAAGTTTCCCGAACTTTTGCCTATGGAGTTTGCGGAAGAACCTACCCTCGCAGAGCTGAATTTCCTTGTGGAACGGCTTGTTGAAATATCCGAAGATACCGAAAAACTTTACGCATACCGTGCGCTTATGCGAACTCCCGCAGCGGATATCTATGAAGCTATAAACCGCACCTACGGTCTGGAGGGCATCCCTGTTTATCCATGCAAGGACGCTGCGGAGTACGGAGAAATCGTGCTTGACAATGACTTCCTTGACGAGTTCTCCAACCTCCGCGATGAGATATATAATCTCCTTGATCGTGAAAAAGTCGGGCATATTATGCAGGAGAGCGAGGGCGGCGTTTTTATAGACGGCTGGTACATTATCCCTTCATCATACGAGCCGAAGATAGTGCATGACCGCAGCAATCCCATAAAGGAGGAAAGCTGGGTTTTCAGAATGGAGCTTGCCGCCGTTCCCGAAAACCCCGACGATATTTCCGAGGCAGAAACCGTGTTCCTCACGCTCCCCGCAACGGACGAGGAGATGAAAAATGTTGCTTCGCAGCTTGGCGTAAATCGTATCGACGAGTGCGTGTGGCTGAAGTTTGAAACGACAATACCGCAGATAACGGACGATGTCGTAAACAGCACAGAGAACATATATCTCCTCAATGAAATGGCTGAAACCATCTCAAAAATGCCGAGGTCGGAGATAGTAAAATAAAAGGCTGTGCTTGAATCTGAGCCACCGAGATACCTCGACTTTGCAAGCAGTATCCTAAAGAGCCTTGACCAATATGAGTTCGACAGCAGCGTCGAAAATCTGTCGGACTACAGCGTGAACTACCTTGCAAAAATGCTCCCTCCCGACTTCGATAGGGAGATAATCGAAATTGCAGGCTCGATAAACCTCGGCAGAGATATTGCTGCAAGGAACAGAGCAATACTCACCGAATACGGCATGGTTTCCCGATGCGGAGAGCATCTATATTCTATGATTGAGGCAAATAACAGCGAGAATTTAACGCAGACAAGGAAAGGAGGCGAAGCTATGAAATATGAAGTAAAATGTGCGGCTGAAGAACATAAAACCATGTTTTATTCCGACTGCAGTCTAGAGCTTCGTGAGGCTTGCGTAGGTCATCTGCGAATGGACTTCGGCAGAGGCGGCAGCGAGTTCTACAGCACATGGTGGGGCAATCGTCCCGAGCTTAACGACAAGATATTCAGGAATGAGCTGGACGATGTAATCAACGCACTCCGCAAGGACGGACTGCTTAAAAGCCGCAGCGAAATGATGAAATTCTGCAGCGAGAACAGCCATCTTCCGCTTGGAGAAAGCCGAGGCTTTGCGGTTGAAACTGAACAGCATCTCTTCCTTTTTCGCTGTAAGCCGCAGGTCGGTGACTACGATTGCTACTGCTATTGCTACAACAAGCAGGAGCTTCAGATAGCGCAGTCACAGCAGCAGAACCAGTCATCAGGACCGATGATGTCCATGTGAAAGGGGTAGTAATGCAGAGAAATTTCTGTTTGTTTTCGGTGACGAGCCGAGGACGCACAGCCTATTATTACAATGACCTTATGCGTGGAGTGTCCTCGCTGGTGATGAAATATTCCATGGCAGAACGCAAACTGACGGATATGAGTTCGGGCTGTTGTTTACTGCAGAAAGCGGAGTATATGCGGCAGATCTCCGCTGGGAATTGTATCTTCACCGCCGCCTTTGATGTGGGAGCAAACACCTTCTCGTTCAGCAAGAACGGCATAACCGTGGAGTGTGATATTGACAAAGCCATCGAGCTGCTGAAAGGTCAGAAAAGCCGCTGCTATGAGGAACGGGATTATGCCTTTGAGGAGGCTCTCCGACAGGCAGATACGCTGAAAACCTCCGCGCCGCAGATGGTTATGTGACAATGCTCGCCGTTTGAGAGCCTTGTCCGCCCTTTTGTGAGGCTTTCGGGCAGAGGTGGGGTAACTTTACCACCGCAGATGTTCCGAGCCTTTTCGGGCGGTTTGTGGCGGAGTTTCAGAACAGGGATATCCTCCGACTCTTTGCAAAGTCGGGGTATGATTTTTATGCAGGTTAAAATTCGGGCGACTTTTTGACGCCCGAACAATCACAGCGACGGGCAAAGCCCGCCGCCAAGCCAAATTTCGGAGCATACAAAAAGGGGTCAAAATATGAAAAAGACAAAAAACAAGGAGTCAATTGAGCGCAGAAAAGAAGAAAACGCCGATTTCAAGCCAAATTCTGAGGGGTCAGACAAGCAGAAATTTGCCTTGCACATCACAAAGGCGAGCATGTCAGCCATAAACGATATCTACAAGACGGACAACTGCTCCTCGCGCTCGGAATTTATTGAAAAGGGTGTAAAATTCTATATCGGGTTTCTGCGGGCAAGCGAAAGCGTGAACTATATCTCCCCTCTGCTCACGGCAATGCTTAATTCCATTGTGCTGAATTCCGAGCAGCGTATAAACCGCAATATGTTCAAGGTGGCAGTGGAGCTTGGAAAGCTCTCCCACATGATAGCGGCTGCGAATGAGGTGGACGATGAAACCGTCAGAGATCTGCATAGAATGTGCGTGGAGGAGGTAAGAAGAATTAACGGCGTTATCTCAACAGAAAGCGCAGTCAAGTTCCAACAGGATTAACCTATGCCGAGAATTATTGTTACAAGCCGCTTTCTGAAAGGCGGCACGGTAGATTGTCAAGTCAAGTGCAACACTTTTTAGACAAAAATTCGAGAGGGGAAA